>ERZ1034984.2370-NODE-2370-length-15289-cov-38.766903_pt1 | contig 15289 bp, 9 predicted proteins | sample MGYA00520589_ERZ1034984 | MGnify/ENA primary metagenome ERZ1034984 (study PRJEB33766, sample SAMN09781790) | gut metagenome | biome: gut microbiome | host: Homo sapiens | place: Madagascar | study: EMG produced TPA metagenomics assembly of the PRJNA485056 data... | reverse complement strand
GACGAACTGAATCTGCAGATGACTCTTCCGCTGGAGGGGCACTATGCGGCGCCGCTGCCGGATCGGACTGCCGGGGATACGGCGCCTCCCGCCAGTCGGGTGTGTCGCAGGACGCATTGGGAGGTGTATCGGACTGTCGCATTTCTGGCGGAGATTTCTTCAACGGCTTTGGCCTATGCAAGACAGTTCGAGCTTCCGCTGGCGGCTGCGGAATTTCGCCCGGCCGCGAAAAAGAACACCGTCGTCGTCCGTTTTCCGGTCCAGTCGGAAGCTCCTGTGGAAGAGGCTGATCGTTTTTCCGTGTTCGATTCCGATGGGACGCCTTGCGGTCTTTTTACCGTGGAGGTGGTCTGCAGAGCATTTTTCTACGGAAATCTGACTTCGGAAGTTCTGGAATGTATCATGCAAAATCCCCAAGAGTTTTCCGCCAGACTGCAGAAGAGCCCGCGTTTTCACACCTCCGAAGCGATTCGGCTGCTGGAACGGGATCTGGCTTTTGACACGGTGGAGGAAGCCGGAGCGATGGCGAGGCTGATTGGCCTGAAAGAGTGTCCGTTCCAGGTTCCTGATTCGGAGGCCGCTGGGTTTCCCGCCGGGCTTTCGCCTTCTCAGAAGCGCGCTTGGTTGGCGGCGACTTGCGCCGATAATCCGCTGGTACTGGTTCAGGGGCCGCCCGGCACCGGTAAAACATTTGTACTGGAGCAGGTGTTGCGGACCTTGACGGCGCAGGGGCTGAACGTATTGGTTTCCGCTCCGTCCAATGCGGCGGTGGACAACGTCTGCCGCCGTCTTTTCGATCTGCCGGTTTTGCGTTGCGGGAGCCATGAGCTGAATATCGCTCCCGATGTCGCAGCCCGCCAATGGAGCGGAAAGCCGGAAAACCGAAGCCGTTTTCAGAATCTCCGGGAGCAACTGGGATGCGGAAGCATCGTCGCGGGAACTCATTTCGGAATATTGCAGGATGAATCGGTGAAAAATCAGGTCCGCCGGAACGGCCTGTACGATGCCGTTCTCTTTGACGAGGCGGGGATGTCCTCGCTTGAGGAACTGCTGCTTTGCACGCAGCTCGGCAGACGGGCGGTCCTGTTCGGCGATCACCGGCAGCTCCAGCCGTTTCCGCTGCGGCCGCAGATCGTAAAAACGTTGCGGGAAAAACGGCCGGTCATCACCCGTGAGGAAGAGGCGATTCTGAATCGCAGTTCCATGGAGTGGCTGGCCGGGTTTCGCGGTTTTCCGGTCGTAATGCTGGCGGAATCCTTCCGCTGCCAGAATCCCCGGCTGCTGCGTTTCGCCTCTTTGCTGTTCTACAACGCCGAGGTGAGACCGGCATTGAACGCGGAATACTATCATCTGCCGTTCCGTGACCGGCTGGCGCAGTATCCGCCGGAAACCATGACGTTCTATACGACCTCGAACCTGTCGGCAGAGCTGCGCCGGGAGTCGCTCTCATTCGGCGGAAGCAAACCGGGGCTGTCGAATGAGACGGAAGCTGCCGTCTGCTGTTTTCTGTTCTACCGCCTGCTGCGGAATTATCCGCCGGAACAGATTTCGATCATCGCCCCGTACCGGAAGCAGATCCGTCGCATCCGCGCTCTGCTTTCGCTTGCACATACCCGCCGGATTCGCCCCGACCTGGCCTCCCGGCAGTGGGAAGAATTTCTCGACAGCCGTATTGCGACAGTGGACAGTTTTCAGGGGGCGGAAAGCGATGCGGTGATCATCAGCTACGTGCGGAGCAATGAGAACCATGTGATCGGCTTTTCGGATAATCCGAACCGGATCAACGTCGCCCACACCCGCTGCCGGAAGGAACTGTACGTAGTCGGCGACCTGGAGTGCCTGAAGCGCGGCGCCGGTTCCGGGATATTCGACCAGATGGAGCGAGCCTTCCGCCGGGACGGCAGAATCATCCCGCTGACTGAACCGGAGCTGAAGCAGATGCAGCGGGAGATCGGCTATTCTATGAAAACCGTGTCTGAGCGAGTTGATATATTAAGAACTACTTTTCCTGCTTAGCATTATTTACTTTTTGGCATGCAAAACGAACCTTTCGTGATATGTCATTCTTTAGTTGTTGTAATTCTGGTTCATCAGGGTTACTAGATAGTAATCTGGCATATTCTGCTTTGATATCGGAAAATTGTGTTTTTTTACAAAACTCCATCAATGATTTGAATTTTTCCTTGACATCGCTTAGCGTTATTTTTTCTTGGGTAACGAGTAACTTTAACGTTGCTAAGATTTCCGGGAATTCACAATTTTCTGTATCTCCCCTATTGTACAGAACGATATTTTTATCCATGAAATCATCTATGGTTTTTTGTTCTATCTTCGAGATGATGTAACATTCAATTAAAGAGTGTTTATTGATGATGTTTACAATCGATGGTAGAGGGGTTTGTTGAATAAAAGCTCTGACGACTTCTTGAGCGTCAGAATTTTTAAGCAGCTTTGAGCATAGAAAGATTTGTGCTGAAAAATATGCAGTCTGCTTTGAATCACAAGATAATTTTGCTCTTGCTGGAACTAATATTTTATTTGTTTGTTCTTTAATAATCATCATTAAGGCTGTAGAGGAATTGGTATAAACCCATGCAATAAAAAGTGTAAGTTGATAAAGTAAAATACAATTGGACATATCGTTACCAATTGTCATGATAACGCTATTTATTAATGCTTTATCATTGATATCCCATTTAACCCAAGATATATAATATAGAAGAATTCCTGAATTATATTTTGTAGGTATGTCTTTCTCCTCAAGTGCTTTTTCAACTGATTTGATAATAAGTTTTTTTAACTCAGACAAAGCTTCTTTATATTTTTGCTCATTGTGGGATATCTTGTTGTAAAATAATACAAAACAAGCTGGGTCTGCAGGAGCATTTTCTTCGAGCCAAGAATTACATTTTTTGCATAATTCATGATTATTGAGGCAGCTTTGGTAAATTAGGTTCCAAGTGATATATAAAGAGTTGGAATCATACGAGTCTTTTGTTAATTTTGTAAATTTATTGTATATAAATTCCATTTTTTCTTCTGACGATTGATAACTTAATACTTGGCGAATAACTTCAGAAAGTTCATGAAGAATTGGAGCTGTTATATTCATATTCTTTATGTATTGCCATAAAATGTCAGAAATCTCTTGGGATTTGTGTGGTTGTAAATAAGGAAATATATTCTTCCAAAAAGATAAATATGTTAATTTAGCTCCTGTAGCGGGCTCATGCTTATTGTTTTCCAGCGCAATACACCATCGGGCCAATTTGTTCAATAGCTCATCAGGAACCGTATCCTCTAATAATGAAAACATTTCATGTGTTCTAAACTCCTTTTCTCTAGGTAGCTCTAAGAGTTTGTTGAAGAAAATTTTTAGTTCGCTTGATGATTTTATAGATGGAAATTCATTTAAGCAAATTTGTAAATTTTGATTCGTTTTGACATCTGTTTCTTTTGTGATAATATAGTAATATATTGCCATCAAATAATTTTGGCTATATTTTAAAAAATCAGCGATTGTTGATAGTGCATCATTAGTAAACATCATATACCAATGTCTCAGTGCATGAATAAGAACAAAAATAGCGTAACTATAATTATTATTTTTGCTAACTTTCAGATTAGTAACATGGTGCTCAATAAAATTACCAAATGGCAACGCATGAAGAACATCTTTAAGTTTAGAAAATTCAATTGCATGATTGTAATTTTCTTGTATATGATCAGTAAAAGCAGCATTTAGAGGTTCTTTTTTTGATTCGGTTGCTGATGCCAATGAAGTATGTGTTTGAGAAGCTAATAAATATTGACACATGCAGATTAATTGAGAAAAAGGGATGTATTCATCAGTTTCATACTTTGTTTGCTGCTTTAGTTCTCTTACAAAAGTTTTTAGGTCATCCCGGCTACAAGAATAGTATTGTTCAAAACATTTTTCTATCGGAATTTCGTTTTTCTTTTCTTCTTCCGGGAGATGATCGCGATATAATAGATACGCCTGCCAATGTAAACGATGTTTTAATTCTTTCAGTTGAGATGGAAAAACATCGGGATATTTTTTTTGAAATTGATCGATGAATAAAAGCCAAAAATCATTCTTTTCACTAAATTCAGCATCATCTCTCTTGACCCATAAAATTTCAGCAAAATATCCAATTAACAGCCCTATTGTTTCTGAGTCTCTCCAGTAAGCTTCGAATTTATTTAGATAGTCAATGGCAGCGTTTACATGATTCTTCTTTTTGTTTGCGCTGCAATGAATATCATTTAACATACCTAAAAGTAAATAAATAAAGTTTTTGTAGTGACCAATATATATGTTATCTTTTTCTTCCGCGAATTCTATGGAGCGAATTTTTCCCCATGAAGTAAATTCAACATTATTATTATGGTATCCCCAAATGATATACAGAGAGAAGCTCCACTCAATCGTATCAAATGCAATATCATCTATCAATTGTGTCGGTTTATTCTGCCAAAATGGGGAGAGTTTGCTGTTGTCGATTGTTTTCAGATTTTCTATAGCAAGGGTACAGTAATATAATACCTTGGCTCCATCACCAGAATAATGTGCTTCCACAGCACATTTTTTCAGGTAATCATAAGCTTCGTGAATTGCAGATTTATCATGCAGCAAGGCTAAAAAACTGCGTTCGACATTTCCACGAATGACATAATCGCCATCAATATAATTATATTCCGATGTATCGACATCTTCCAATGATGCAGAGATAATTTTATCTTTCAAAGATTTATCTTCATCTTTCTTAAGAACAATTGGAAAGAAGGTTGACAAAAGCTGGATACATAATGCGTGTTCTGTAGAGAAACCTGGTATGCTTTTCCAATCGCCAACCTCATTATTAACTTGGGTTGGTACTCCTGTTGCTGCAGAGAAATTTATCTTTTTAATTTTGAAGTTATCGAGAACCTTGTCATAGAAATTAACTATTCTATAGTGATTTCTCAAGGCGCTAAAAACCGGTTTTAATATTTCATCTTGACAATCTGGTAATTTTGCCAAATTTATAGATATTTCAGAGTTTAAGATAATTACCCGATTCATGGTCAAACAATGTCGGAGCCAGTGCGCTTTGCTCAATTCGTTGCCAGATCTGTGTGATACCAGCGTCCTTGTATCACATCGGCTAGAGTCCTCATCAAGTACATCGCAAACGGCTATGATTCCAGCCATTTTGTTAAGCCTTGCAATATGAGATGCTGTAAGCTTCCTAGATGAATTCGTAATAAAATCTTGGCAAAATGTTTGTCTTTCCCAATCCCACGGCCATTTTGAATGGGAGATCGCTATTGCGATTATATCATTGACAAACTCTTTATTACTTTTATCATAAGTATAATTATATTCTTTCAAGAACTCTTTAAAAAGGTTGGGTAATCTATGTACATGTGTTGCTCTAACCCATTCTGGAGTAGAGCGATATTTAACAGGAGAATGGGATATTTTATGAGTTTCACTTAAATGATTTGGATTTTGAGACAACATTCCTAAATCGTGGATCAACAATCCGCAAATTAAAATGGCACAATCTTTTGGTGCCATATGAGCAGAAATACTTTTTCCATTTTTCAATGACCATGAAGACGCCCGATCCACTACACTGCACAAATGTGGTAAACCATGATCTGTAAACTCTTGTAAATTACAGCTATCTGATAATTTATGGATGTATGATATTAAGTCGGATATGAAATTAGTTAGTTTAGGAATACTGCGTGTTTCAAGAGCTTTTCTAGCAAGTACAGAACCCATAATAAAGTCACGCGCTTGCGACAGATTTATTGCAAAATTCAAAGATAGGTTTGTCTTGTTGTTGATCATATGTTTCCCAGCCTGTGTTTAATATTTAACAAGTTACGTAATTTGTTTTCTTCACAGAAAATTTCAGATAATCCCAAATACGAGATCATCATCGGCTATAACAGAATTTCTTGTGAAAAACTAATGGCATATTCAAACCTCGCCAGTGCTAATATAGTTATGTTCAAAAAGAAATCAAATACCATCTTTATTTCTTCGAGTAAGAGTCATTGAAGGCCATCTGAATTTTGTAAACAATGTTTTTGGGGATATTCACTAGGATTTTGAGTATTATTGAATGGTTTCTTCGAATGCTAGACTAATATCTAGATAGGTTTTCAATGAGCATCCCCAAATATCCCAGCTGCTGCACGTAAAAAAACAAAAGGTTTAGAATAGATAAAATTCCGACAGGCTTTTTGTCAATTGCATACAAAATTGCCGCCAAGTGTCAATTTCAACGCTTGACGGCGTTTCTCTTCTTCATAGCAATGAAACTCTCATTGCACTATTTTATCTCACAAGAATTCTCTTCAAGACCATACCAATAATATAATCAAGACTTCCTAAATTGCAAGCGATGTTTATCATTTCCAATCTCTATTGACAATGAGCGACTTCAGATAGTTATATGCGGTTAGTTTTTTTCAGCTGACTGCACTTTCGATCATATTCCCGGGCTACTTCGGAAGAATCGCGGACCAGTACCTTCTCCAATGCCTGTAACCGTGCATTCAGCTTTTCCGAGGATCGTGAGGCTTGTGCTGATTGCGTCTGTTTCTTCTGCGGTTCTGCTTTCGGATCGTATTTGCTCCTGTGCCGCTTGATGAAAAGGGAAATCCCCGGCAGGGAGATTGTGATGCCGTGTTTCTGCAGCATGGCCTGAATTTCCCGCAGGGTTTGGCGCCGAAACCATGCCTTCAGAATCTCGTTCCGGTACGGCGTCAGTTTACTTTGAAATGGTGGTGTGCTTTCTTTTCCCGGCATAGTTGTTTTCTTCCTCAAACATCATACTATACAGGCTGATTTCCGAATTTCAAGTGTCGTCATTTTTTATTTATAATTAGGTAATTACGACATATAAGCATTAAAATCTTTAATGCTATCAATATACCTGTTTTCAAAGCGTTAAATCAGTTAACGCAATTTAACGCTTTTTTCTGCCGGCCTAACGCAGTTAGGAGTATTGCGTTTCCTATTTTTTCTCTTCTCTTTGAAAAGTGTACATCTTGGGCAGGTGTTCAGGTTTAGGATGAGTCTGGTCATTGTAAGCTTGATTTATGGCTTTTACATTGAGTTTCAAAAGGGATTTTTTTTCTTTTGAAAGAAGGTGTTGGAGCTATGTTCAATATGACGAAGATTAAGGCTGTTCGTGGGGATGGTCGTTCTTTTTATATGAATCATCTTTCTTCGAATGATTATTATTCGGAGCATGAAAAAGTACAGGGAAGATGGTGTGGACGGTTGGCGTTGGAGTTCGATTTGTGGGATGCGGTCAGTTCGGAGGAGTTCAGCTTGTTTCAACGGAACATCAATCCTAAAACCCTGGAAAAACTGACGCAGCGGACTGTAAAATCAGGCGTCCGGTTCTTTGATTTTCAATGTGCGGCTCCGAAGTCGGTATCGATCATTTCATTGTTCGATTCCCGGCTGCTTCAGGCCCATGAGGAGGCGGTTCAGGCGGCGATGCACGAACTGGAAGATTTGGCCGCGGTCCGGGTGCGGACGGGCGAAAATGTGAAAACCCGGAACTATGAGCTTACCGGCAAACTCCTTTATGCGCGGTTCACGCACGACACCAGCCGTGCGCTCGATCCGCAGCTCCATACGCATAATGTGGTGGTCAATCTGACGCAGGACGCCGACGGCAATTATAAGGCCCTGGAGGCCCTGGAGATGTGCCGGGCGATTCGCTACGCCGGGAAGGTCTACCACAACCATCTGGCCCGGAAATGCCGGGAACTCGGTTACGAAACGGTTGACCACCGCGACGAGAAAGGCCGGATCGTCTGGTTCGACCTGAAAGGCGTTTCGGCGGAGGTGATGGAACTCTACTCGAAACGCCGCCGTGAGATTGAGGCCGAAGAACAGAAGTTCATCACAGAACATGGCCGGAAACCGACGCTCGCGGAGAATAATTTTCTTTCGATGACGACCCGCGAAAACAAGCTGAAAACTTCGGACCGGGCGAAGGTGCGTCAGTTCCAGCTTTCGCAGCTTTCGGATGAACAGCGCCGGGAACTGAATGAGATGGTCCGGGAAGCCGGGAGGCACACCGGCAGCCTGCCGGGAAATGATATCGAAACCTGCGTCCGGATGATCCGGGAAGCCCTGCCGCAGTTATACGAACGCGAAAGCGTTCTGAAGCTCGACAAGATTCTCGGTGAGGTCCTGAACCGGAACCTCGGCCATGTTGAGCTGGAGGTTTTGAAACAGGCCGTTCCGCACGTACCGGAGCTGTGCAACCTCGGAGGGCTGAAGGAGAATCCGTGGTATTCGCCGCAGGAGGTGATCGACCGTGAACTCTACGCGATTGAAGCAGTAGAACGCCAGCGTAATCTGCTTACTCCCATCGCGCCGGAATTCGAAGCATTTCCGGGCGAAGAGAGCCGGCAGGAACAGGCCGCGATCATTCATGGGCTGCTGAACTCTCCGGATCGTTTCAACCTGTTCCGGGGCGTGGCCGGTTCCGGCAAAACCTCGACTTTGCTGGAACTTTGCCGGGGCCTTCAAAGCGGCGGCCTCGAACGCATTTACCTGATCGCGCCGACCAACAGCGCGGTTGAGGTGCTGAAAGGGGAAGGATTCCAGTATTCAAGTACCGTCGCAAGCTTTTTGCTTTCGGAAAAGAAACCGGAAGCGGGCAGTTACGTGATCATCGACGAAAGCGGACTGAATTCTCTACGCGAAGGCGCGGAGATTATCCGGCTCGCCAACGAGAACGACTACCGGGTGCTGTTCGTCGGCGACGCCCGGCAGCATACTTCCGTTGAAAGCGGCGACTTCTTCCGGCTGCTGGAAAACCATTCCGGGATTGCACGCTTCGAGCTGAGAACGATCCGTCGGCAGCAGTCCGAGAACTACCGCGCCGGGATTGCCTATTGTGCCGACGGCTATTTTCAGGCGGCTTTCGATACATTCGAGGAGAACGGTTTTATTCATGAAGGGAAATCCGACTACCTGAAGAAAGCGGCGGAAAGCTATCTGGAGTTCACGGAAAACGGCCGGTTTCCCGAACGGGCGATTCTGGTGGCGCCGACACATGATGAGTGCGACAACCTGACCTCCGCCGTCCGCGAACGGCTGAAGGCGGCCGGAGTGATTGCTCGAACCGGACGAATGCTGCCGGTATTCCGCAGTTGGCGGTGGGAGAAAGCCATGCTGGCGGAGGCTGCGAACTATCGCCCCGGCATGGCGGTATCCTTTGTGCGCAGCCTCAAGGATATCGCGGAGGCGGGCGAATATGCGGTGGTCGAATCGATCGCAGACGGAATGCTGCATTTCACCAGCGGCAAGTCGATCCACCTCCGGCGGTCGGCGGGTTATATCGAAGCGGGAGAACTGCGGGAAATGGAACTTTGCCCGGGGGATGTGATCCAGTTCGGCGTCAACCTGAAAAGCCGGAAAATCTATAACGGCAACCTCGCCCGGATCGTTGATGATCCGGCAAAGATCATGCTGCTGAACGCCGATGGAACCGACCGGGAACTGGTTGATTTTCCGGAGAACTGCTCAGCGATCAGTCCCGGCTGGGTTACAACCTCCTACAAGTCACAGGGGCGGACCGCCGATACGGTGGTTGTGGCGGCGCAGGAGATAGACCGGAAAAGTTTCTATGTGGCCCTGAGTCGCGGGCGGTTGAATATGGCGCTGCACTGTCCGGATAAAGAGTTTCTGAAAGAACAGTTATTGAAAGATAAAAAATGCCGCCTGAGCGTGCATGATCTGGTCGATGAGGGGGAGATTCCCCGCGTTCCGGAACGGCGGCCTTTGCCGGAGGAGGTTCGGCTGCTGGCGGCAGAGAAGCGGCCGGATACAGAGTACAAGTCTGTGGAAGGGCGACTGAGGAAGTTGCGGAGATATCTGAAGGGAGTGGCGGCCCGGGTAAGGCGTTATTGTCGGAGAGTGGCGGACCGCCGCAGTCGCAATGCCAGATACGGTTTCGGAATCGTTACGGAAAAGACATTGCTTGAACTTGAAAAGGAACACGCCCTCGAATTTCCGGCGGCCCAGCCTTCAAAGCCGCTTAAATCGGAACCGGTCATAAAAGAACCGATTCGTCAGGGAAATGCCGTCCCGGATGAGCCGAAGCCGGCGATAGGAAAAAACAATGCTTCAGCACGGTCCCGCAATTCGTGGGGTTGGGAGGAATTCGATGCATGGGTTGAAGAGGAAAAGCGCAAGCATGGCGGGAATGATCCGGAGCCGGGAGTTGAAAGAACAGCCGCTCAGGAGGATCATCATAGTTCGGAGAGATGGAATGCGGAAGAAAAACACACCCCCTCAGAGCTGGAAAAGCTGGAATCGGAGCCGGTACTTGAAAAGGTCGGCGTTCCAGCACGGTCCCGTAATTCGTGGGGTTGGGAGGAGTTCGATGCATGGGTTGAAGAGGAAAAGCGCAAGCTCAATGAGCGCGAGGCTGCTCAGAAAGAGTTGGAACCGGAATCGAAGCCGAAACCGAAGAAGGAGAAAGCCGTTAAAAGCAGATCGCCGGAACGGGCGCAGCCCCGTTTTCCGGCGCCGCCGGAGATCCCAAAGGATTCCGGGCGTGGAATGGATTTATAATCAACCGAAGGGAGAATAAACGATGAGTCAGGAAAAATATTGGAGCTTGCTGGCGCCGGGGACACACCTGCCGCGCCTGTGGCTGGTACTGCCGCAAGAACATCTGCTGATCGGCTGGGAAAATATCAGCAGAATCCGGGCAACCGTGGATTTTCTGTCGCTCTCATTCGAGTGTGAACATGGCATAGTCCAGATCGATTCCCCGACATCCTTACAGGAACTCTTCGAGAACCTACAGGTTGAAAGGGTGTGGAAAATCGACGGGACAAAGCTGAAAATCCGGCTGCTTCAACAGGAAGAGTAGTTCATGGAATTGTAAAAATGTTGTAAATCTGGGAAAAAAATGATATATTGTTGTGTTTATCGGGTAATTGTAAGGGTGACGGAAAGACTGGAGAAGGAAGTATGGCGGAATTATTGCGAAAACCACTCCTTCCTGAATATTGTGAAGGAGAAATTCATGATTTTCTGGTAGAACTGATCAGAAAAGAAGTCAAGAATATTCCGGAAGAAACCAAGTGCCGTCGGCGGGAGATCTGCGAAGCGCTTCTGTCGGTAAATCACGAAATCGGTGTTCGTGCCGCACTGCGGAATGAGGCTTGCACTGTCTTGAAAGGTTGGAACGCACAAGAATCCCAGATTGCAGCATTGGAAAAATTAGGATTTGGGGTAACCAAAGGCCGGAAACATTATAAGCTGCGTCGTGATAACTCCGCATTTTTTACATCAGTTTCAGCCACTCCGTCAGATAAACGTGCCGGAGCAAATCTGACTGCAGAATTTGTCAAACTTTTCTTTTGAGGAGGAGTTTTATGGGAAAGAAGAATAAAGCGGCCAAGCGTCTGGCCAGATATCGTGCGGAGGCGCGGCAGGAAGCTCTGGACCGGGAAATCATATCGAAGCAGATAGCAGAAGCTCTCTACAAATTGTGTTTGCCGATTCTGCCGGAATATATCGATGACAGTCAGGAATGTGATCTGGTTGGGCGGGAGATTGTTTTCAAAATGGGCATTACGGCCTGGAACCTTGCCGTAACCGGTCGGCAGTTGCGGATTGATTCCGTGTTCCAGCAGGCCCGGCTGTCACCGGATGAACAGCGGATGATTCGCCAGGAGATTATCGAACTTGTTGATCGGAAAAATCGGCAATATCCTGAATTGCGGTTTACCATTGAAGATTTCCAATTGACGCAGGAAGCGGGGTCCGTCAATCTGACCGTGCGCCTGGGGCAGGAAATGCCGCCGCCGGTTGTTCCGGATATGTTTTTGCTGACTTCGGAGCCGGAGATTGTTTCACCTGCCTCAATGCCGGGTATTCCGGAAACACTCCGCAGTCGTCGGAAAGCAAAAGGATTGTCCCAGATCAAGCTTGCTGAAGTTCTCGGCGTTTCCGTTAAAAAAATCTCAGCTTGGGAACATGGAAAATCAGTTCCGACTGCCGAAGAACAGAAGAAACTTGACGCTTTCATTTAAAAAGTTACGGCGGCGCCATTTGTCTTTGCCTCGCTCGAAAAACATGTTATCAGGGACGGCAATATTTTGCTTACCGGTTATAGCTGATCGCCTTATATATTTCCTGCACGTGATCGATATTGGTCAGAATGATTCCGCCTCGACTGGAAGCCGCGGTGCTGACCACGATGTTGCCGCAGCCGAGGAGCTGCTGGATCAGGGTTTGTGTGTAACTTACGCTTTGAATTTGGTTCCTGCGGAGGGTGTGGTTGAAGCGGATCAGTACCCCGCCTTCGCTGGTTATGCTTTGGGTGCTGATCGTGTAAAACTGATTCTTCCGAAGCAAGATGACGTGAAGGATTCTGACGGCGATCGTCAACGGAATCAGAGTCGCTCCGAGATAAATGACCGGCAGATTCAGTTTGTTGTCATTGCAGAGAAAACCGAGAATACCGCTGAGCAGCAGAGTTCCGAGGCCGATGCTTATCATGGTTCCAATGCTGAACCAGATGATGTTCCAGACTGCTTTGGCGACAAAGAGGAAACGGTTGCTTTTGACGCGGTAGAGGATTTTTTCATTTTTGCTATTCATCTGAGTTTTCCTTTCCGAGTTTTGTCCCTCGCTCCCAGCGGGGACAAAACTCCATCAGAAAAAAACGGGCGGTGATAAAACCGCCTGGAGCCGGATACATTGTGAACCACTGCAATTTGAGCAAAATTTCACGGTTCCAGTTCGCTGATGTCAAAGGCCGTGTAGATGGTTTTATCCAGCGGTGCTTCCTGACAGCATTCGGAGGCAAGAGCATGGTGAACGAAATCCCGGCAGATCATCCGCAGGTCGTCATCCAGCGACGGATCGGCATCCGGATAAGTTGTCGGGCAGAGTCCCGGCAGGAAGAAGGGCGGCATACTCCGTTTTGCTTTCAAGTTCAACTGCCAGTTGCAGAATTTTACCTCCTGATGCCCAGTCTTCCGGATGAGCTTGAACATTTCCTCTGCATAGTCCGGAAAAGCATCCGGAGTTTGCGGTCGCTGCCACAGCCACTTTTCCAAGACGCCATCGTCAACTGGATTGGGCGTAACGGGGAGCCGCCATCCGCAGTTGCTGCATTGGTAATGAGAGTTCAGACTGTCATGGATTTTCGGAAAACCATAAACCAGTTCGCCATTTTGATAATGGATTTCTTCCGAAACGATGCAGTCGGTCATCACGACTTCGATTGATCTCGTCTTGCAGCTCGGGCAGATGAACACCGGATCATCAGACACAGATGTGGATTCCGGCAGATACATATTTTCGGCATATCTGCGGATGTCATTGATCTGTTCCACCGTATAGGTTTTCAGCCAGTTCAAAGCGGCATCGGAAATTTTTCCTTCCGCGATTTCACATCGAAAATCGCCGTCATCAACCTCCAACTGCCAGTGGCCTTTCAGATGGAGGTTGAAATTCTCGTAAAGCCAGCGATCAAGTTCCAGAAGATAATTGTCGAGATTGCGTGATACTTCACTTGAGGGGAAATCGATGTCGATACACAGAGGCGAACTTTCAGAAAGCTGCTCGGCAGTAAACTCTCCCTGACCCGGTTTCTCTTTTTGAAAGCGAGCCAGCAGTTCATCCCGTTGCTTCACTGTTTTGCAAATGACAAGCAGCGAGCTGTAAGCAGAGCCATAACTCATTGTGATATTTCCTTTTGAGTAATTTATTGTTCAGCGATAATTGTACGGTCCCCATTGGGGTCTATGGCTTCAAGCATATCGCCGTTTTCTTCAATGCAGGTATAGCCGAGTTTTTCGGCAGCGGAGATAATCTCCCGTTCCTCATAAGTCCCGCACCGATTCAATTCGGCGGCGATATCACTTGCTTTGATGTTCCAATTGCATACATGGAATTAGTCCTCTTTGTTCTCTTCTATTTCGTGCCAGTCGTGTCCGCATGACCAGCAGATACAGCGGTTTTCATATTCGTGGATTTCCTCGTTCAGGATGCGATCAATGACCTGAATTTCGTTACCGCCGCATTCCGGGCAGTGCTCCGTCAGAGTGTAAATTTGCCCCATGTCATGCTTCCCATTGCCGAGTGGTTTCTTCTGAAATCCGTGTCCCGCCAGCGTTACAGATATGAACGACGATTCCAGCCTTCAGCGGGCCGTCCGGCTTGCCGGTGGAATCCAGCCCATACCAATATCCGAACCGGTCCTGCAAATATTGAAGTTTGGGACTGCATAGACTCCGATAGTATTTGAATCCGAAATCCGGCACTTCGGATTCCTGCGTTACGAAAAGATGGTGACGGGCCGGCTCGGACTGGCCGGAAAAACATATCCCGGCATAGAACCATTTTCCTCCCTGCCGCTTCAGCGTGGCAAAGACCGGACGGTATTTCCGGTCTTGATCCCGGAAGTGATCGTGCGGTTCTCCGAGCTGAATCAAGTCGGTGGTCATGGTTTTCGGCGGGACTGCATTGATGAAGTAGTCGGCCATCTCCTGATCGACCTCGTCACCCGGTTTGAGGAAAGAAGTCAATGACATGGCCGTTGCTGTCCAGTTTCGGAAAGTTTTCATGCGGCTCTCTCCTGCGTTTGAACGGGCTTGAGAATGTAATCCACCGCTTTCTGAGCCTTCTGTGCGGCCTGCAATACCAGCTTTTTGTCGTTGCGCAGATGTTCCAGCCAGTTCTGGATGTAGGCGGCGGAGTTTTTGATTGTGGCGTGTTCGATTCCGGTCTGCGTACAGAGGAATGCGGCGCCCATTTCGGCGATCAGCTCCTCTTTGGAGTAGACTTCGCTGCCGAAACTGATGTGTTCCATTCCGGGGCGGTTCAGCCGGGATTTGTGTCCGGTCGAATGCGTGGCTTCATGAAACAGGGTGCTGTAGTATTCCTCCTCATTCTCAAACTGGACGCGGTTGGGCATTCTGATCCGGTCCTGTGACGGGCTGTAGCTGGCGCTGTTGCCGCCGTGGATGATCGGCGGGCAATTCTCATACCTTGCGATGATCTCCTCGGCGGCTTCGATCGGATTGAATTCGATGATTGCCCGTGGCGGAAGCTGCGGAATGTGCTTTGCCGGAATACCATGCGTCTGTTCGAGATTGTAGACTGTATAGAACCGCAATACCGGCAATACGGTGTCCTCGTCTTTCTCAAACAGTTTCCAGAATACGACAGCCGTACCTCCCTCGTTCGGACGCAGTTCGCCTCCGAGTTTCCGGAGCTGCCGCATGGTCA
>ERZ1034984.2367-NODE-2367-length-15299-cov-12.772435_pt1 | contig 15299 bp, 9 predicted proteins | sample MGYA00520589_ERZ1034984 | MGnify/ENA primary metagenome ERZ1034984 (study PRJEB33766, sample SAMN09781790) | gut metagenome | biome: gut microbiome | host: Homo sapiens | place: Madagascar | study: EMG produced TPA metagenomics assembly of the PRJNA485056 data... | reverse complement strand
GCGGACACGACTGCCATGATGATGAGGGAAATCGCGATAACGGACACAAGCGGAAGCACCTTCGAGCAGGTCTGCGCGACCTTGGAAGCCACAGCGTTGATGATGAAGCCCAAGGCAATTGGCACGAGCACGACCTGCACGATGGACATGAGCATGCTCACGTAGGACACATCGACCGCCTGGCCGGCGAGCAGAAGCACGAGTGCCGGAGTGACGACAGGTGCCATGATGGTCGTGCACGCGGTCATACCGACGGAAAGCGCGACGTCGCCCTTGGACAGGTACGTCATGACGTTGGAGGACGTACCGCCTGGGCAGCAGCCGACGAGCATGACGCCCACGGCGAGCTCGGTGGGCAGTTGGAAGACCAGGCAGAGCACCCACGCGATGAGCGGCATGATGATGAATTGCGACAGAATACCGGTGATCACAGCCTTCGGCTTGGTGAACACCACTTTAAAGTCGGAGAGCTTGAGCGTCATGCCCATGCCAAACATAACGATGCCGAGGAGCGGGTTCACCCAGCTTGTGGGTAGGATCGCATGAACCGGTTCGGGGACAGCCAGCGCGATAATGGCGACCAGTAGTGCAATAATGGCCATCCATTTGCCAGCGAAGTCGCTGATTTTCTCAAGTACTTTCATTTCCAAACCTTTCCTGCGAAAACAAACAAGCCGCACCTGGTTGGGATGCGGCTCGAAACTAGGACAAGGCGGTAGTGTAGCGTTTTGTTGCCTATTTGTTAACTATGAATTTGAAAAAACTACCCTATTTGTTCAATAGGATTTTACGAAAAAGGCCTGCTGGCAGCTTGGATCTTCCAGCAGGCCCAGCGGGGATACCGTTGCTAATCCCCGATCATCTCGGATAGCGTGCGCCAACCGAGCTCGGCGCACTTCACGCGGGCGGGCATGCGGGAGATGCTCTCGAGCTCGGCCGCTTCGTCGAGATCCTCTCGCTCATCCTCGGTAAGCTCTTCGCCCTTCACCATCTTCAGGAACAGCCCGCACAAACGACGTGCCTCCTCAACGGTCTCGCCCGTTACGAGGTCGGCCATCATGTCGGCGGATGCCTGCGAGACAGCGCATCCGTGGCCCGTGAAAGCGGCCTCCTCGATCACGCCGTTCTCCACGCGTAGCTTCAAGACCAGCTCATCGCCACAGCTGGGGTTCACGCCCTCGTGCTCGTCGGTGGCGTTTTCCAGGTCGTATTTGTAATCCGGGTGCGCATTGTGTTCCATAAGCGCCGCGGTGTAGATATTACCCATTGAAAGTACTCCAAACGTTCTTCAGGCCGGCGATCAGCTTGTCCACATCGCCCTTGTCGTTGTAGAAGGCCAGGCTCGCGCGGCAGCATGCCAGGTTTTCCACGCCAAGCCAGGTGAGCAGGGGCTGTGCGCAGTGATGGCCTGCGCGGATGGCCACCTGGTCCATATCGAGGATGCTCGCCACGTCGTGCGGGTGAATCCCGCGCACGTTGAAGCTGATGACCCCATGGTGGTCTTCGGGGCGCGGGCTGCCGATGATGTCGATGTAGGGCAGCTGCGCCATCTCTTCCATGCAATATTTCACGAGCGCCTTTTCGCGGGCGCCGATCACATCGAGTCCGACCGACTCCACGTACGCGATCGCCGCGGCCGTGGCGTAGATTCCCGCCGCGTCCTGCGTGCCAGCCTCGAACTTCTCGGGGACAGGTGCCCAGGTGGCGTCCTGCTCGGTGACGGAGTCAATCATCTCGCCGCCGGTCAGGAAAGGCGGCATGGCGCGCAGCAGCTCGTCTTTGCCCCACAGCACGCCCATACCGAAGGGTCCGAAGATCTTGTGCGCGGAAAGCGCGAAGAAGTCGGCGCCGATCTCTTCCACGTTCACGGGAATGTGCGGCGTGGATTGCGCGCCGTCGACGACGAAGTAGCCACCCTGCTCATGGACGCGACGCCCAAGCTCAACGACGGGATTTTCCACGCCAAGCACATTGGAGACATGCACGACGGAGAGAATCTTCGTCTTCGGCCCGATTTTCTTGTCCATCTCTTCCGGCTGGATGATGCCGTCCTCGTCGGGGTAGAGGTAGACGAGCTTCGCGCCCGCATTGCGGCATGCCTGCTGCCAGGGGATGAGGTTGGAATGGTGCTCCATGATGGTGATGCACACTTCATCGCCCGGCTCAAGCACGGTGGGGGCGAAGGCCTTCGCAACGATGTTGAGCGACTCGGATGCGTTGCGCGTGAGCACGATGTCGTGCCAGTCGGGCGCGCCGATGAACTTGGCGACGCGATGACGCGCCACCTCGATCGCCTCGGTGGCCTCGACTGAGAGGCGGTATAGGCCGCGAAGCGCGTTCGCGTTCATCTCCTCGTAGAACCGGCGCTGCGCATCGAGCACGGTCTTGGGGCGCTGCGCGGTAGCGGCGCTGTCGAGAAACGCCAGGTCGGGGTGATTCGCCAGAAGCGGGAAGTCGCGCTTGTAGGGGTTCTCCGCGATGTTGGCGGCGCATACGATGTCGCTCGCCGTGGCAGAGGTTGCGGCAGCGTGCGCGGCGTCGGCAATCGCGCACGCAGTGGTGTCGCTTGCGGCCTGTTCGGCGGCGCGTGCGATAAGGGAATCGGTTTGGCTCATGTTACATCGCCTCTTCGTCTGCGCCCACGAGCTCGAAGGGCACGTTCAGTTCTGCGGCAAGGCGCGCAACCGAGGCGCGCACCTGGGCGTCCGGCGCGTTGATGGCCGCTTCCTCAAGGGTTGCGTTCGCGAACAGCCGCTCGGCAGCTTCCTGGGAAATGCCGCGTGTCATCAGGTAGTTCATCTGCTCGGGACGAACGTGGCCGATCGTGGCCCCGTGGTTGCCCGCTACGTCGTCCTCGTCGCACAGGATGGTGGGGATGGTCTTGTTGACCACCTTCTCGTCGGCAAGGAGCACCGTCTCGCGCTCGGTGCCTTCCGCGCCCTTGCAGCCGTGCACCAAATCGATCGTGCCGCGCAGCACCTTGCGGGACCTGTCGGCTAAAACGCCGTTGGCGTCGAGGTTGCAGGTGGTCTTCTTGCCGCGATGGCGCACGATGTAGTTGAAGTCGCGGCGCTCGTCGCCGTGTCCCAGGTAGCGCGTGCGGATGGTGGCGTCCGCACGGTCTCCGCGCAGGTCGCACGCAAGGCCGGTGTAGGACTGCCCAGCGCCGAGCACGCGGTGGTCGACCTGGATGCGCGCATCCTCGCAGGCGATGTACCCCTCGCCGTCGAGGGCGAGCCAACTCTGCCCGAGCGTGTGGATGGTCGCCACGTTCACCCGTGCGTTCTTGCCGGCGAACACGCGGGCGTACAGACCGATGACGCCTGCGCCGGCGTCAGGGGAGTCGAACGCGACATTGAGCGTGATGGTGGAGTTCTCCGCCGCCACGATATCGACGCAGGCCACGTTCGCCTTGCCGTCGATGCCGTTGACGCGGATGGTGGCGCGTTCCGTGGCGCCCGCCTTGGTGGCGAGCACGGTGCGACCCTCGCGAGCCCCGCCGACCTCTTCCAGATAGGCTGCGGCCTCATCGCCTAGGGCGCACTCGAAGGTGCTGGCGATGCTTTGCGCCATCTCCTCTTCCACGGCGCGCTTCTCGAACACGGAGAGCGCGGGGATGTCCAGGTCGTGAGGGTCTACGTCGGGGCGGACTGCCTGCAGGATGGCGCGCGCATCGGGCGCGGCCTTCGCGTTTGCGGCGTCGAGCTCGGCCTGGGCGGCTGCCACGGCTGCCTCGAAGGCGTCCTGCGCGCCGAGGAGCGCCTCGTCGGCCTCGACCACGGCAGATTGCGCGGCCAGAAGCCCCTCGGGCACGTCGACGGTCGTCTCGTTCATATGCAGCTGATGCCACGTTGCTGCGGGCATCGCGTTCACGTGATTCAAAGTGAGGGCGCCCATTATCCAATCGCCCCTTCCATTTCAAGCTTGATGAGGTTGTTCATTTCCACGGCGTATTCGAGGGGGAGCTCTTTCGAGACCGGGTCGGCGAAGCCGTTCACGATCATCGTGCGTGCCTCTTCCTCAGGAATGCCGCGGCTCATCAGGTAGAACACCTTGTCGTCGCCAATGCGGCCGATAGTCGCCTCGTGGCCCACGTCGACATGCTTGCAGCGGATGTCCATCGCGGGAATGGTGTCGGAGCGGCTGTGGTCGTCCAGCATAAGCGACTGGCACGACACGCTCGCGACCGAGTTCTCCGCGGCGGGGGTCGCCACGACCGAGCTGCGGAACGTCGACACGCCGCCGCCCTTCGAGATCGACTTCGTCTCGATGGCCGCCGTCGTCTCAGGCGCCGCCAGGACGACCTTGCAGCCGGTGTCGAGGTTTTGGCCGGTGCCTGCGAAGGTGATGCCGGTGAAGGTGCAGCGCGACTTGCGCCCCTTCAGGATCGACATCGGGTACAGGTAGCCCACGTGGCTGCCGAAGGAGCCGGAAACCCACTCGATCTGGCCGCCCTCGTCGCACACCGCGCGCTTGGTGTTCAGGTTGTACATGTTCTTCGACCAGTTCTCGATGGTCGAATAGCGCAGCTTGGCGTTCTTGCCCACAAACAGCTCGACCGCGCCCGCGTGCAGGTTCGCCACATTGTACTTAGGTGCCGAACAGCCCTCGATGAAGTGCAGGTCAGCGCCGTCTTCCACGATGATAAGCGTGTGCTCGAACTGGCCCGCGCCCTTCGCGTTCAGGCGGAAGTAGCTTTGCAGCGGGAAGTCGAGCTTGGTGTCTTTCGGAACGTATACGAAGCTGCCGCCCGACCACACCGCGCCGTGGAGCGCTGCGAACTTATGGTCGGTCGGGGGGATGAGCGTCATGAACTTGTCGTGGATGAGCTCTTCCCACTTCGGGTCGTGCAGCGCCTCCTCGATGCCCGAGTACACGATGCCCATGCGCGACGCGGTGTCCTGCATGTTGTGATACACGAGCTCGGAGTCGTACTGCGCGCCGACGCCGGCCAGGTAGCTGCGCTCGGCCTCGGGGATGCCCAGGCGGTCGAAGGTGTTCTTCACGTCGTCGGGCAGGGAGTCCCAATCGCTTTTCTGGTCGGTGTTGGGCTTGACGTAGGTCACGATGTGGTCCATGTCCAGCCCGGCGATGGAGGGGCCCCAATCAGGGGTTCTGCTCTCGTGGTAGATCTCGAGCGACTTCAAGCGGTGCTCGAGCATCCAAGAGGGCTCGTCCTTTTTCGCGGAGATCTCGCGCACGATTTCGGGAGTGAGGCCGGCGTCGAGTTTTTCCGCCGCCTCCTCGCCGTATGAGAAGTCGTAGAGGCTGCGGTCGATGTCCGCGACCTCGGTGCGTTGCTTTGCCATGGTTGGGCCCCCTTACGCGTCGGCTTCGGGGGTTGCGGCCTGCTCGAAGCGCTCGAAGCCGTGCGCGTCGATGTCGGCGATGAGCGCGGCATCGTCCTCGTGCACCAGATGCCCCTTCACCATGACGTGCACGCGATCGACGTCGACGTGCTCCAAGATGCGAGTGTTGTGCGTGATGATGATGAGCGTGCCGTCGCAGGTCTTGCGATATTCCTGGATGCCGCGGGACACGACGCCGAGCGCGTCGACGTCGAGGCCGGAGTCGGTCTCGTCCAGGACGGCCAGTTTCGGCTTGAGAAGCAGAAGCTGCAGCATTTCGAGTTTCTTCTTCTCGCCGCCAGAGAAGCCCACGCCCAGCTCGCGGTCGAGATACGCCGGGTCGAAGTCGAGGCTTTTCGCCAGCTCGCGCACGTGCTTGCGGAATTCCTTGCCCTTCATCTTGAAGCCCTCGCGGCCCTCGACGGTGGCGCGCAGGAAGCTCGACAGCGGCACGCCGGGGATCTCGACCGGCGCCTGGAAGCTCAAGAAAAGGCCCGCGCGCGAGCGCTTATCGGGGGAAAGATCCGTAATATCTTGCCCGTCGAAGGTCACGGTGCCCGAAGTTACGCTATACTCAGGGTCGCCCATGATTACATGGCCGAGCGTCGATTTGCCGGCGCCGTTCGGGCCCATCATGACGTGCGTCTCGTGCGCACCGATCGCAAGGTCGATGTCGTGGAGGATGGGTTTGTCGCCTACCGAGGCCGATAGCCCCTGCAGTTTCAGCAGCGGGCTCGTTGCAGTGGTTTCCATGAAATATGCCCCTCTCGTCTGTGCATAATCCTATGAATTTTCTAGGAATAAAATACCGCGACGCGCTAAAATGTCAAGTAATAGATTCCTTTCGCGCTAGAATAAGTATGCGAAATCGAGTCGGCCGCACCTGGGTTTTCCGAGGGCGAACCGTATCACGAGGGGGAAGTGAGGATAAACGATGCTGGTAACTACGAAGGGGCGCTACGCGATGCGCCTCATGATCCGCATTGCCCAGCAAGGCCCCGACGGGAAGGTTCCCCTGCGCAAAGTGGCCGAAGAGGAAGACATCTCGCTGAAATACCTCGAGCAGGTGGTTCGTCCGCTCATGGCCGCGGGGCTCGTGCGCAGTGTGAGGGGTAAAGGCGGCGGCTACGCGCTTGCCCGCGAGGCGTCCGAAATCCGCGCAGGCGACGTGCTGCGCGCGGCCGAGGGCTCCACGGTGCCCGTGGCGTGCAACGCGCTCGAGGACGACGTGATCGGTTGCCCGCGCAAGGGAGAGTGCACGACGGTGCGCTTCTGGGCGGGGCTTGACCAGGTAATCGAGGAATACGTCGACTCGGCCACGCTCGCCGACTTCCTGGAGTACGCGCCCGAGCCCGGCATGGCCATCGAGGGCTGCTAGCTGGCAGTTTGCGGCTCGGCCGACCAGCGTGGGTGCCGTGTGGGCTGAGAGACGGTGCGACGGTATGCTTATTCCCGACGCCGCGCAGGGGGGGATGACATCGCCCTGCGTCGCAAGTCTCGTGATGCGCGCGTTCCCCAAACCTGGTAAAGTTCGCGCATGGAAGACATTCTGTGCGACATATCGGCGTTTCGCTTTCATCGAACCCCTCCGCAGGTTCTAATGCTGTGCCCTCCTTACCCCGACAGGGCAACCGATAACAATCGTGCAGGCTTCAGGAACCATATACTCACCCATGAGATACTCGGTACCCCCGTCCATCTTTTAGCGACTGATCGCAAACGCCGACTGAACAATGTGAGTACGGTATCACACCTCGTTACAAACGAGTTGCCATTTGGGTGCATACAGCAAACTGACCTCGGTATTTCAACGGCAAGTCCTCTCTATTCACTATTTAATCTTGCCTCGCATGTTGACGAAAACCACCTTGTTATGGCGATGTACGAATTCTGCGGCACGTTTTCGATATTTCGGCCGAGCCCAGTTGTTGAAGCGCTTCTCGACAGCATCGACTCTTCCGAGTTGCTTCCCCAGTCATTCGGGTGGCGGCGAGTCAAAAGCTCTTCGGGGAGAAAGACCGACCTTTGGAGACGCGAACCCCTTATTGAACTGGACGAATTGGGGCAGTTCGCCGACGCCATGAAAAGCGAACGCGGGGGGCGGCGCTTCGCGCGCGCCGTGAAACGCGTGACCGGGGTTACCGCTTCGCCGTTTGAGGTCCAAGCTTCGATGCTCTTCTCGACGCAAAGATGCAAGGGCGGCGAGGGCTTTTCGGGCTTCGTTAACAACGAGCGAATTCCGCTTTCGACAAGCGCAAGGCGCATCTATGGGAAATCGACGTGCTACGCCGACCTGCTGTTCGACGTTCCCAACGGCGCAAGCCCGCTTATCGTCGAATGCCAGGGAAAAGTGGTCCACGACGACTATGATTCGGCGATTTCGGATTCCGACAGGACGACCGCGCTTCAACAAATGGGCTTTACCGTCATGCCGCTTACTTATCGGCAGATATCCGATCGGGCAAACTTTGATACGGTGCGCAGGATGGTTGCAAGGCAAATCGGAGTCGCGTATCGAAGCAAAAACTCCAAAGAGATTCGTTGCGAGATCGACCTGAGGCGCAACATCTTTATCGATTGGACAACTCTCGGGCGCTAAATTGTGCGCTTCTACTTCATCTGGGCGCTCCTATGCATAAATATGCACGAAGTGCGTACCTTACTAGCGCGTAAGTTAGTTTGCCGTTTCCAGCTATGCGAATAAGCCCAGTTTGTTAGAGTTGAATCTCTTGGTTTAATGAGGGGGTGCTTCCAAGGGTACGCACTTCGCGCATATTTGTGCACGCACCCCGAGGCAGCGACGTCCCCAGGTTGCTTGTGGCTATGGTGGGAGAGGGGAGGACAACCTTGCAAGGTACTCGTCCGCGTCCTTTGAAAGTTATGCCACACTTGTGGAATTGATTATCTGCACGCTTGCGCAGGGCTGATTCCCCTATACAATGCAGAAAACGTGCTTTCCCTCGGGAGAGCTGCGCCATAACGCCGCCAATCAAACGCAATCTCAACTATAGAAGGAGGGGCGGGCTTGAAAAACGTGCTGCGCGTTCTCAAACGCGATTTCCTTCGCATCCTGAAAGCGCCGGCGTCGATTGTCGTCGTGCTCGCGCTCATCGTCCTGCCTTCCCTTTACACGTGGTTCAATGTCGTCGGCTTCTGGAACCCCTACGGTAACACCGGCAATCTGCGTGTTTGCGTGGTAAACGAGGACGCGGGGTCGTCGAGCGATCTTACGGGTGCGATTAACCTTGGCGACATGGTCGTCGAGCAATTGCACGACAACGACCAGCTCGGGTGGGATTTCGTCGATTACGACACCGCCATGGAGGCGGTGAAGTCGGGGCATGCCTATGCGGCGTTCGTGCTGCCCCGCGACTTCTCAGCCGACCTGCTCACGCTGCTCTCCGGCGACTTCCAGCAGCCTCAGCTTGAATACTACGTGAACGAGAAGATGAACCCCGTGTCGCCGAAGATTACCGACACAGGCGCGAACACGCTCGACACCACGATCAACTCCACGTTCGTCGCCACCGTCGCGAAAACGGTCACCGACGCGCTCGGCGAGGAAGTTGGCGTCGCGCAGGGCAAGATCGACGATGCGCACACGAACGCCCTCGCCGGGGTCGACAAGGCGCAACAGTCCATCTCCGGTGCCCGCGATTCCGTCCAAGGGCTTCGCGATGCGGCCGATCAGTCGCAAACGAAGGTGGCCGATGCTGCCTCGCTGCTCTCCGATGCGGATGAGGTACTCGGCGATCTGAGCGGCCAGATGCTCATCGTCCAGTCTCTCATGGGTACCACGCAAACGGACGTCTCGAAGCTGACATCGGGCCTTATGGGCGCGATGGACTCGGGGTCGATTTTCCTTTCCCAGTCGGCCGCCAAGGTGAACACGGCCATCGGCGGCGCTGCAGGTTCCGTGACCGAGGCGCAGGGGCGCGTCGATGGCGCGATCGCCCAGGGCAACGCCATGGTGTCGGCGAGCCAGGCGGTTGTGGCCCAGATGGAGGCGCTCGTTGCCCAGATGGACGACAACGACCCCAACAAAGCGAGCCTCGAGAAGGCGATCGAACGGCTGAAGCAGTCGAACACGAACGCCTCGCGGTCACTCTCTGAGCTCTCCGACATGAGCGCCGACATGGGTCGCGTGGCTGAGTCGGTCTCTTCGGCATCCGACTCGGTGAACACCGCCGTGCAAACCACCATCTCGAACGCGGACTCCTATCGTGGGACGCTCTCTTCCGACACGTTCCCCGCCATCAACGCGGGCGTGGGGAATTTGAACGTCGCGGTGGGGAACCTGGCTGCGGCGACATCGGCGCAACGCGTGCTTGTCGACCAGGCGATTTCGCTCACGGGCCAGCTTTCCGAGACGCTCGCGACGGCGAGAAGCGCGCTCGACCAGACCGATGGCGTGCTCGCCGACCTGCAGACGAGCATCGACACGGTGAAGACCGACCTCGTGGCGCTGAAGACCTCGACGGCGATCACCGATTTCTTCGGCGACGGCACGACGATCGACGCCGAGAAGGTGGCGAGCTTCATGCAATCGCCGACCGAGGTGAAGACCGAGTACCTCTTCCCCCTGAACGCGTACGGCTCGGGCATGGCGCCGCTGTTCATCAACATGTCGCTGTGGATCGGTGTGTTCATGCTCATGGTGATTATGCGCATCGAGGTGGACGACGAGGGCATCGAGAACCTCACGGCTGCGCAGCGCTACATCGCGCGCTACTTGTTCTTCGGGGGGATGGTGTCGCTGCAGGCGATCGTGTGTTGCGTCGGGTGCCTCGCCATCGGCGTGCAATGCGAGTCGGTGGCGCTGTTCCTCCTGACGGCGGTGCTCGCGTCGCTCACATACCTGGCTATCCAGCTTACCCTGTCGACCACCTTGCAGCATATCGGCAAGGGCATCTGCGTCATCTTGATCTTCGTGCAGATCCCGGGCGCGACGGGTTTGTATCCCATCGAGATGACGTCGCCGTTCTTCCAGTTCATCTACCCCTTCTTCCCGTTCACCTACGGTATCAACGCCCTGCGCGAGACGATTGCCGGGTTCTACGGCTTCGAGTGGGTGTCGCTTATCGCGCACCTGGGAATCTTCTTCGCGATCTTCCTGGCAATCGGGCTGGCACTGAGGCCGTACTTCTCGAATCTCATCCGCCTGTTCGCGCGTGAGATCGAGCGCTCCGGCATCATCAACGGTGAGGAGGTGCACCTGCCCGAGCGCCGTTTCCGCGTCGCCCAGCTCGTGCGCGTACTTTCCGACCGCGAGGATTTTCGCCACCATATCGCCGACCATGCCGCGCGGTTCATCTGCTGGTATCCGCGCCTGAAGCGCGGCGCGCTCATCGTCGGCATCGCGGTGCCGGCGGTCATCGCCGTCGTGTTCGCAGTGACGGCGATGGAGAAGGTCGTCGTCTTGACGCTGTGGCTCGTGTGGCTCGTGCTCGTGCTCACATTCCTGGTGGTGGTCGAGTTTATCCGTGACAATATCGAGCGTCAGGCGTCGTTAAACGCCATGACCGACGACGAGGTCCGCACGTTGTTCGCGGCGCGCAAGGTGTTCATGCAGCCTACCATGGTGGGCGCGTCCGCCGGCGGGGCTTCGACGCGGAGCGCTTCGGGAGCGCCTTCGCGGACGAGCGCGCTCGACGAGAAGGACAGCGCCAAGCTCGATGCGCTTATGGCCGAGCTGCTCTCGCGCGGGAGCAAGGAGGTCGTCGGCAGGCATGCCCATGGCAGGACGGATCATGGGGAAGGTGCGGGCGTTGGGAAGTCGGCGGGCGCGAAAGCGGAGAGTTTGAAGGGTGCCGCCGGCGTTGTGAACGCGACGAACGTGGGTACCGCGGGTGCTGCTGATGCCGCTGACGTCGCGGGCGTTTCTTCCGAAGGCAACGAGAAACCGCAGGTGGCGGGCTCCCAAACTACCAATGACGACACGGCTCCTATGGGTGCGCACGCGATTCCCGGATCGGATGGCGCTTCTCTGGGCGCGCATGCCGCCCCGGATGCCGACAAGGCTTCCACGGGTGCTCATGCCGCCGTTCGCAAGGGGAAGGCAGCGTCGGGGGCACATGTGGCACCAAACGACGCGTTCGAGAGTGCGCCTGCTGCAGGGGATACCCCCGCCGCGGGCGATTCCGCGCCTGGTGGCAAGGCTGTCGCAGGAAGCTCCACGCCTCCTTCCGCGTCTGGATCGAAGTCGGATGAGAATGGGGAGGTGCGATAGATGAGGAATATCTGGCGCATCTTCAAGACCGACATGAAGCACCTGTTCAACAACTCGATCTCGGTGATTATCGTGATAGGGCTCGTGTTCTTGCCCTCGATCTTCACGTGGTACAACGTCATCGCGTGTTGGGACGCGTTCGGCAACACCGGCAACCTCACCGTCGCCGTGGCGAACACCGACGAGGGCTACGAGAGCGACCTCGTTCCGCTCGAGATCAACGTCGGCGACAAGGTGGTGAGCGCGCTTCGTGCGAATGACCAGCTCAACTGGACGTTCACGACCGAAGAAGACGCAATCGACGGCGCGCAGTCCGGGCGTTACTACGCCGCCGTGGTGATTCCCCAAAGCTTCAGCCGCGATATGATGATGTTCTATTCCGACGAGGTCGAGCATGCGAACATCATCTACTACGCCAATGAGAAGAAGAACGCCATCGCGCCGAAGGTCACCGACCAAGGTGCCGATCAGGTGTCGAACCAGGTGAACCAGGTCTTTTTGGAAACGCTTTCCGATGTGGCGCTCTCCATCGTCTCGTCGCTTTCGAAGTATTCCCAAGACGCCGATCTCTCTGGCGCGGTGGGAACGCTTGCCGACCATGTGGACAGCATGGCGGGGCAGATGACGGGTGCGGCGTCGGTGTTGGGCATGTATTCCCAGCTCATCGACTCGTCTCAGTCGCTTATCTCTCAGTCGGGCACGCTGCTCGGGCAGACACGCGACGAGGCGGCGAAGGTCGGCGACATCGCGAAGGACGGTGGCGCGGGCGTCTCCGACATCGCGAGTGCGCTCTCGGCGTCGGCTGATTCCCTTTCGCAGGCCATTTCCGCATCCGCCGAGAGCTACAAGGGCATTAGCGCCCAGATCAGCGATGTGTACGACAGCGCGGGCGATCTGACGGGCGACACTTCGCAGCATCTGCGCAACCAGGCGGCAGTCGTGGAGACCGAGATCGGGGACTTGAACTCGGTCATCAGCGCGCTTGAGGGAATCCAGGGGAGCATCGATGAGCAGTACGCCCCCTTAGTCGAGAGCATGATTTCCCAGCTGGAGCAGTCGGTGTCGCTCCTCCAACAGCTTTCGGACTCGCTGTATCAGGCGGCTGACAACATCCAGTCGGGCTACGACGATGCCGTGGCGCAACGAGCTGAGATCCAGGAGCTTGCGGACAAGGCCGCGGCCAGCCTCAACGATGTGAAAACGGAATACAACGACAATGTCAAGCCGGGTTTGGACGAGCTTTCCGCGTCGGTGTCGAGCATGGTTTCCACGCTTCAGAGCAGCGCCGCAAAGCTAGATGCCGCGGGCGGCGAGATAAGCGGCGACGCGGATTCCGTCGCGTCCAAGCTCTCCGGTGCGAAGGCGAAGCTCGCCGATGCGCAAAACGAGCTCACCTCGACGGCGGGTGAGCTCACGACGCTGAGCGGCAACCTGCGTTCGGCTCTCGCAAGCGGCAACGTCGAGAAGCTGCGCGAGGTCATCGGTTCGAACCCCGCGGTGCTTGCCTCTGCCGTGACGACACCTGTGGCGCTCGATCGCCATGCGGCGTTTCCGGCCGACAACTTCGGCTCGCAGATGGCGCCGCTCTATACGACGCTTGCGCTGTGGATCGGCTCGCTGCTTATGATGGTGGCGATCAAGCCGGCGGTTTCGAAGCGAGGGCTTGCCGAGCTTGACAACCCCAAGCCGCGCGAGCTCTACTTCGGGCGCTACTGCGTGGTGGCGGTGTTGTCGCTTTTGCAGACCACCTGCGTGGGTCTTGGCAACATGTTGTTCTTGGGGGTGCAGGTGAGCCATCCGCTGTTGTTCATGCTGTGCTTCTGGGTGTCGGGTTTGGTGTATTCCTTGTTCATCTACACGTTGGTGCTTGCGTTCGCGAATCTGGGCAAGGCGATTGCCGTCCTGTTCCTCATCTTGCAGGTGACGGCGGGTGGCGGTGCGTATCCGCTGCAGGTGCTGCCCGAGTTCTTCCAAATCGCAAGCCCGTTCATGCCGGCGACGCATACCATCAACGCCATGCGCGCGGCCATGATGGGCATCTACAACGGCGATTTCTTTACCGAGATGGGCATGCTGCTCCTGTTCGTGTTGCCGTCGCTTCTTCTAGGTCTTGTGCTGCGCAAGCCCCTCGAGGGCTTCATGAGCTGGTTCGTGGAGAAGGTCGAAGAGTCGAAGATGATTGCGTAAGCGTTTGGGCTGCGGGACTCGGGGGCTGTCGTGACTGTCCGAAGCTCGCTGTGGGCTGCAGCCGAGCGAGCTCTTCCTCGACTGCAGCCTGTCGGGTCTTGACCTCCTGATATCGGTGCGGGCCGAGCTGACCTCTCCTGAGGAACACCCGCAACTGGGCGAACCTGTTCAGCTCGTCCGTGGCCAGTCGGGTTGTCGCCCTCGCTAGCCGAGTTCTATGCTGTCCGCGCCGTCAATGCGCAGGTCGGCGGCATAGAACGCCTTGAGCGCGCGGGTCGCGAGCGTCACATCGCGCACGCCGATTGTCTCGAAGCTCGAGTGCATGGCGAGTTGCGGCAGCCCGACATCGACGCCGTGCATGCTCACCTGGGTGTTCGACAAATTCCCCAACGTGGAGCCGCCTGGTGAGTCGCTCCTGTTCGCGAAGGCCTGGTAGGGGATTTCCGCGTTGTCGCAGATCGCGCAGAAAGCGGCGCGGCTGAAGGCGTCGGTGCAGTATTTCTGGTTCGCTGCTTCTTTTACCACGATGCCTCGGTTTAGGAACACGCGGTTGCCCTCGTCGAAGCGCTCGGGGTGGTTGGGGTTTACGGCGTGCGCGTTGTCGCAGCTCACGAGCATCGATTTCGCGATGGCACAACGCAGATCCTCACAGGAGTGGTCCAGTGCCGCGTTCAGGCGCGAAAGCGTGTCGGCGAGAAGCGTCGACATGGCACCCTGCTTGGTGTTCGAGCCGACCTCCTCGTTGTCGAAGCATGCGAAGACTGAGATGCTACGATCGTTTTCGGCGGCGAGGAACGCTTCGAGCGCGGTGTATGCGCAGGCCAGGTCGTCGAATTTCGGGGAGGAGGCGAACTCGCCCGCAGCGCCCCAGATGCACGGCTGCTGACGGTTGACGAGGAACAGGTCGCGCGCGACGATGTCGCTCTTGGAGATCCCCAGCTCATCGGCGATTATCGCGTCGAAGGTGGATTTGCCAAGCGCGCCTGCGGAGAAGAGCGGGCAGAGGTCGACCTGGCGATTCGGCGAGAACTGCTGGTTGATGTCGCGCTGGATATGCGGCGGCATGCTGGGGATGAGCGCGAGCGGCTCGGCAGATTCGTACAGGCGGCTTTCCACGCGATTGCCGTTTTTCACCATCACGCGGCCCGCAATTCCGAGGGGCCTATCGAACCACGTATAATCGACGGCGCCGCCGTACACCTCCACATTGAGTCGCTGCGATTCGCCCGGCCCTGTGAGCTCGGCGTTTGACTTGACTTTGAAGGTGGGCGAGTCACCATGCGATGCGGTGATCTGGAAGTGGTAGTTGTCGAGCGAGGTTCCCACCTTGAAGGCGATGACGCTCGAGCTGTTGCGCGTCGTGTAGTATGTGCCGCCTTGCTCGATGTTCCACGGCTGGGTCTCGGGAAGATAGGTGAACCCCGCTGTGGTCAGGCGTTTTCCGATTGTTGAAGTAGTGTGGAACATGCTTGGGCATTCCCCGATGAAGTCGAGGAGCTCTTGTGCTGCGCGGACATCCTGCGGCATCGGCTCGG
>ERZ1034984.2364-NODE-2364-length-15313-cov-5.115611_pt1 | contig 15313 bp, 10 predicted proteins | sample MGYA00520589_ERZ1034984 | MGnify/ENA primary metagenome ERZ1034984 (study PRJEB33766, sample SAMN09781790) | gut metagenome | biome: gut microbiome | host: Homo sapiens | place: Madagascar | study: EMG produced TPA metagenomics assembly of the PRJNA485056 data... | reverse complement strand
TTACGGTATCAAAAAATCAAAATAGGAATTGTCAGAAGGACCTATCCGGAGCTTAATCGGAACCATATTGCACCACTGAAAGATATTTTGAATACGGAGAATCCGGACAAAAAGAAAAAAGCAGCAATATACAATGCTACAGAAAAAGTGATGAAGTTTAAAAACGGATCCACAATCACGTTCTGTTACTGCGATTGTGAAAGAGATGTGGGAAGGTTTCAAGGCTTGGAGTTTGATGTATTGTTCATCTAAGAGGCAACACAGTTCCCAGAGCTGTGGCTTCAGAAGATGGAGGCCTGTGTGCGTGGCGTCAATAACTTTCCCAAAAGAATCTATTATACATGTAACCCGGGAGGAGTAGGGCATGCGTATGTGAAGCGTCTGTTTATCGACAAAAAATACAAACGGGGAGAAAAACCGGAAGACTATTCATTCATTAAGTCTCTGGTGACAGACAATAAAGCGCTGATGGAGCTGGATCCGGGGTATATGGATCAGCTGGAAGCATTGCCGCCGAAACTCAGGGAGGCATGGCTTAACGGAAACTGGGATATATTCGAGGGTCAGTTTTTTGAGGATTTCATAGAAGAACCATCCGAAAAAAAAGCATTTGAGCTTGGGACGACGGTGGAGGACCTGAAGAAGAATGGGCAGTGGGTACATGTGATAGAGCCATTTGACATTCCGAAGCAGTGGACGATTACAAGATCTTTTGACTGGGGTTATTCAAAACCGTTTAGCTGCGGATGGTGGGCGACCGATTTTGATGGATGTGTATACAGGATATTAGAGCTGTATGGATGTACACAGACCCCGAATGAGGGTGTGAAGTGGGAGCCGAACAAAGTATTTGCAAAAATCAAAGAGATTGAGACAACGCATCCATGGCTGCAGGGAAGGCAGATCAATGGAGTGGCAGACCCGGCAATCTGGGATGCAGAGACAGGAGAATCCATAGAAGAGATGGCAGCCAGACATGGCGTGTACTTCAACAAAGCGGATAATGCCAGAATACCTGGATGGATGCAGATGCATTACCGATTGGCATTTGATGAGAACGGTTATCCAATGATGTATGTGTTCTCAAACTGTAAGGCATTCATCCGGACAATTCCGCTGATGGTATATGACCAGACAAAAGTAGAAGATCTGGATACAACGATGGAGGATCATGTAGCAGATGAGAGCAGGTATTTCTGCATGAGTCGTCCGATTCAGCCACGCGTGAAACATGAAATCAAAGAAGTTCTGGACGATCCGCTGAATATGATTGCGGATGCAAGAAAGGAGAAGTATGGAAGATAACATAATGCAGGAAGTACCACAGCAGGTAGAGAAGAAAATCGGTATTAATGAACTGAGAAAAGCCTCGGCAATATTGCAGAAGTACAAAGACGGAAAGAAGAATCTGGAAAATAAAATCATTCAGAACGAGGAATGGTGGAAACTCCGTCACTGGAAGCAGATGAAGAATGATGGAAATACTCCGGCTACGAATGCCAATGATCCAGAGCCTGCGAGTGGATGGCTGTTCAATTCCATCATAGGAAAACATGCGGATGCAATGGACGCCTATCCGGAACCAAACATATTGCCAAGAAGCAGCGAAGACCAGCAGGAAGCATCCATGCTGTCTTCTATTGTGCCGGTAGTGTTGGAACAGAACAAATTTGAGGATACTTATTCGGATGCCATGTGGTACAAGCTGAAACAGGGGACAACGGCATATGGAGTATTCTGGGATGCTACAAAACTGAATGGACTGGGAGATATCAGCATCAAAAAGATAGATCTTCTGAATATTTACTGGGAGCCCGGGATTACGGATATACAGAAATCTAGGAACCTGTTTATTGTTGAGGCTGTGGACAACGAAGTACTGGAGGAAAATTATCCACAGCTGAAAGGAAAACTGGGGAAAAGTGCTATTGATGCAGCACATTATATCTATGATGACGCGGTTGATACGACAGAAAAAAGTATCGTAGTTGACTGGTATTATCACAAAATGGAGGGAAACAAGAGGGTACTGCAGTACTGCAAGTATGTAAATGATACAGTCCTGTATGCGTCTGAAGATGATATTGAACAGAAGACAGAACAGGTGAGCATTCCGCAGACGGACCCGGAAGGAAATCCAATGGTTCAGCCGGATGCTATGGGAAACGCGCAACAGATTGTCGTGCAGAAGGAGATGCCGGTAGCAGGGTCATCCACAGCGGAAAAAGGATGGTATGAGCACGGACTGTATCCGGTAGTATTTGACACGCTGTTTCCGGAAGAGGGAACCTGCTACGGATTCGGATACATTGACGTCTGCAGGGAGGCACAGAAGTACATTGATATACTGGGTCAGGCAATACTGAAGAATACGGTCATGAGGGCGACTCCGAGATATTTTTCAAGAAATGATGGAAGCGTGAATGAGGAAGAATTTGCAGATTGGACAAAGCCATTAGTTCACACCAATGGAAGTCTGGGAGAAGAGGCACTGAAACAGATTGAAGTCATACCAGTTGATTCAGTTTCGCTGAGCGTAATGGAGAGCAAGATAAATGAAATGAAAGAAGTGTCTGGAAACCGGGATGTGAACAATGGAGGAACGACCAGTGGTGTCACAGCGGCAAGCGCCATTGCGGCAATGCAGGAATCTTCCGGCAAGACTTCCAGGGATTCGACAAAAGCATCATACAGGGTATATGAGCAGATCGTGAATCTGGTAATAGAGTTGATCAGGCAGTTCTATGATCTTCCGCGACAGTTCCGTATTGTGGGGGAGGATGGCACTAATCAGTACGTGCAGTATTCGAATGAAGGACTGAAACCACAGGAGCAGGGAAACGATTTTGGTGTGGATCTTGGAGTGAGACTTCCGGTATTTGACATCAAAGTATCCGCACAGAAACAGAATCCATACAGCAAAGTGTCACAGAATGAGCTTGCATTACAACTCTTCCAGTTGGGAATGTTCAATCCTCAGCTCGCTGATCAAGCACTGGCCACAGTGAACATGATGGACTTTGACGATAAACAGAAGGTGCTTAATACAATCCAGAGTAACGGCACCATGTATCAGCAGATGATCATGATGCAGCAGCAGATGCTTCAGATGGCGCAGATCATAGACAAATTACAGGGAACAAACATGGCGGAGCAGATGGCAGCAGGAATCACAGGACAGCCGATGATATCCTCTGGATCTGGAGGAGAAGTGGAACTGACGCAGGCAGATCCAGCCGGAAATGTGAAAGAAGAAAACAAAGTAGTAGAAGATGCCAGGGCACAGTCCCAGGCAAGCAGTCAGCCGAGGTAGAAAAATGATAACGATAGAATACAGGAAAAATCAAGGACGCAGCATAAAGGTGGAAGGACACGCAAACAGTGCGCCTTACGGAGAGGATCTGGTATGTGCAGCAGCAAGCGTGTTGCTCTACACGTTAATCCAGAATATGACGATATTGGAGAGTCAGGGACGTGTGAGAGGATTAAAGACTGTGGAGAGACAGGGAAATGGAGAAGTATCTTACGAAGAAGCAACGGATGAGAATGCGGAGGCGATAGCAACTTGCATCTTCAGCACAATCTGGAATGGTTATATGGTTCTGGAAAAAAATTTCCCGGATTTCGTAAAATGTGTTTTCGTGGGTTAGAGAGAAAAAAAGGAAGACGATATAGTAATGATACAGGGCTCGTATCCCAAACTACAGGAGGCAATTATGAAAAGTAAAATGAATCTGCAGCTTTTTGGAGAAGGCGGCGACGGAGGCGCACCGGGCGCAGCAGAAGGCGGAGCAGCAGAGGCAGCAGTATCCCAGGTCGCTGCAGGGAAGAAGACGTCGAGTAATCCCCTGGCAAATGTCCAGTACGGAATCCAGGAAGGAAAAGAAGCGGAGGCCGACGCCGCACAGGTAGTCACACCCGAAGAAACACCGCCGGATCGGAAAACAGAGTTTGAAAAGCTGATCAAAGGTGAATACAAGGAACAGTATGATGAAAGAGTTCAGGCTGTCTTGAATAAACGTTTCAAAACGCAGGGATTGCTGGAAGAGAGACAGCGTCAGATGGCACCGATCATGGATATTCTGGCTCAGAAATACGGAGTTGATACCACAGATGGGATCGACTATGAAAAGCTGAGACAGGCAATCTATGATGATGATACTTACTACGAGGAAGAAGCTCTGCAGAAAGGAATTCCGGTAGCTGCTCTGAAAGAAATGAAGAGAATGGAGCGGGAGAACACAGAATTCAAACAGGCCATGGCCGAGAGGCAGAGGGAAGATGCCAACCACAAAGCATATGAATCTCTTCTGAAACAGTCTGATGAGGTCAAAAAACTGTATCCGGGTTTTGATCTTGCTACAGAAATGGATAACCAGAATTTTGCAAGGCTGATTGCAGCCAATGTGGATGCAAGAACAGCCTATGAGGTTGTACATAGAGACGAGATCCAGCCCGCAATGGCACAGTATGTTGCCCAGCGTACTGCTCAGAAGATTGCACAGAATATTCCGTCTGGAAACACCCGGCCGACTGAAAATGGAGCGGCAACTTCCGGCGGAATTGTAGCAAAGACGGATGTGAGCAAGCTTACCAGAGAAGATCGCGCAGAGATTATGCGCAGAGTGGCAAAAGGGGAAAGGATTAAATTCTGATCTTTCCCCGGAAAGGAAAGAGATGAAAGAAAGATTTATTAAAATTGTGAATCTGCAGCTGTTTGCAGAAGTAAACATGAATGTCCAGACTACCGGAACATCTGCTCTGAGTGCGGAGATGAAGACATTCTATGATATGACACTGATTGATCTGGCAGAACCGGAGCTGGTGCATGCACAGTTCGGACAGAAGAGACCGATTCCGAAGAATGGAGGAAAGATTATCGAATTCCGTCAGTTCTCCAGTCTTCCGAAGGCGCTGACTCCGCTGACTGAGGGTGTAACCCCGAATGGAAGAAACCTCACGGTAACTGCAAAAACAGCCACTGTCAGTCAGTTCGGTGATTATATTACAGTATCTGACCTGCTGGAACTGACATCTATTGATCCCGTGATCGTGGAGGCTACCAAGCTGACTGGATCGCAGGCAGGAAGAACACTTGATACGATCGTACGTAATATCCTTGTGGGTGGAACCAATGTATATTATCAGCCAAAATCTGCTGGTACAGCGGTAACAAGCAGAGCAGGACTGGATGCTACCTGTACACTGACTCCGGCAACAGTAAGAAAAGTGGCAGGGCTACTGAAACGCGTCAATGCGAAAAAGATTGACGGAAAGTATGTGGCAATCATCCACTCGGATGTAGCAACAGACCTGCAGGGAACCACAGAATGGCAGGAAGCACAGAAGTATGTGCATCCGGAGAATATCTACAACGGCGAGATTGGTGAACTGTATGGAGTCCGTTTCGTCGAAACCTCTGAGGCTAAGATCTGGAATGATAAAACCAATGATGGAACTCCAGAGGGACTGGCCGTATATGGATGTCTGTTCCTGGGAGCGAATGCATACGGAGTAACAGATATCGAAGGTGGCGGACTGGAGCATATCGTGAAACAGAAAGGTTCTGCCGGCACAGCCGATCCTCTGAACCAGAGAAGCACGATTGGCTGGAAAGAGAATGGATATACAGCCTGCAGACTGGTAGAGGAATATATGGTCCGGGTGGAGTGTGTAAGCTCACTGTCTGCAAGTGCAGAGGCAAATTAAGGAGGCTATATGGCAGAGAAAAAAGAAATGGAAGTGGCTTCTGAAAATGTGGAAGTGGCTTCTGAAAATGTGGAAGTGGCTTCTGAAAATGCGAAGGCAGCTAACAAAAAAGTGGAAGTATATCTTCCGAGACTGAGAGAAGAAAAGAATCAGGATGTCTGGGTGTGTGTGAATGGAAAAGGAATTCTGATCAAACGTGGTGAACGGGTTATGGTAGATCCGGAATACGCAGAAGTCCTGAAACATTCAGAACAGGCTGATGACGTAGCATATGATTATTTGAACAAATTGGAAGCGTCCAACTAAACAAGGAGGCGGGAGGGAGTGATTTTCCTCCCGCCTTTTTTCATGGAGGAAGTATGAGGTTAGTAGAAGCAATAGGAAATGTAGATTCACTGAAAAAAAATCAGGTGCCGGATGATGTGAAACGAAAATGGTTGTCTGATCTTGAAGGCCTGATTATACAGGAAATAATCCTGACGCATGAGATTCCGGTCAGACTGGCAGAAAATGAAGCGGTGAATGCTTATGTGAAAACAGAGGGAACAGAAGACGTATATGGCGCTGAGACAGATGGAGAAACACTGCTTTTGGCACCTCCGCCATATGATGAGGTGTATTTTTGGTGGCTGGCAGCAAAGATTGATATGGCAGCAGGGGATACGAAAAAATATGAAAGTGATACACAGATGTATAACAATGCATACCTGACTTTGCAGGATTTCTGGAACAGGACGTATATGCCGGTGCAGAAAGTATGCGGATTCATGAGGGGAGCAGCATGTGGAATGAGGAGGGAACCGGATGTATCTTCCACAGATAGAACAGAAGAATAACAACAGGAGCTATATCAATGTTTTCAAAGGATATAACCACAACAGGCGGATTGATGATGCCGAGTTCTATGACATGAAGAACATGACTGCAGATGAATATCCGATTCTGACATCCAGAGATCCAAGACCTTGTGTACTGAATATTGCATCGGATGAGTATGAGGATGTATCAATTTCAGTGACGAAAGAATTTATCGTGGATTCTCTTTCACTGCAATATGTACGGTATGTGATTACGTTTACCGGTCTGGAAAGCAATGAATATATCTTCACCTACACAGTGAATAAAGACTATGTGGGAAAGGTAGCAAAGACATATACAGGTGTGAAAGTCAACAGCTATTCGGACGGGAAAGATATGCTGACAATTCCGGCAGGAATAAAAGAAACGAAGCTGGTGCTTCTGGCATATCAGAAAGACGGAGCAACCGGATGGACAGAAGAAAATCTGAACCTGTTTCTGAGTGGATTCCAGATCCAGAGACATAACAAGGTAATCAGAGGAATTCTTCTGAAGCAGGGAAAACTGGCATACATGATTGGAAGTACCTTGTACTGGGACAAAAAAAGATATGATTTCTCAAAGTGGTCAAAGGGAGATACAGAAGTGCAGCTGATATCGTTTGGTGCCTATATTTTGATCTTCCCGGAAGGACTGTATCTGAATACACAGGATACGTCAGATTATGGCTGGCTGGGAGCCAGGTATGTATCTGCAGGGGACAAGATCACATATTCACTCAGCAATATGTCCGGAGGAGCAATCAATTATACGTTATCTTCCAGTGCACCGCAGGATCCGGAAGACGGGAAATACTGGATGAAGCAGTCTGATGAAGGGGATGCACTGTATCAGTGGTCGGAGACAATGGCTATGTGGGTGGCGGTGACAACTACCTATATCAAGATTCTGGTGGAGGGATCTGGAGCAAAAGCGGCAAAGGGACTGTTTGAACAGTATGATTCAATCAGGATCTCAGGAGCGTCTGTATCTGATCTGAATGTGGTGAATATCATCAGAGATGTGGGAGAGACCACAAATGGGTTCTACCTTCTCGTGACAGGCAGTATCCGGCAGGTTATTACACAGAATACGTCTGCAACAGCAAAGGTGACATTTGAACGGCAGATACCAACACTGGATCATGTATGTGTATCTAATAACAGGGTGTGGGGATGCCACTATGGACCGACAGAGGAAGAAGAGTGCGTAAATGAAATCTATGCATGCAAGTTAGGTGATCCGAAAAACTGGTACAGCTATATGGGAACGGCCAGAGACTCATATGCGTTGTCCATGGGAGAAGACGGAGAATTTACGGGTGCTTATACATATCAGGGGTATCCGCTGTTCTTCAAAGAAAATAACGTATACAAGATCTACGGCACCTATCCTGCAGCATATCAGCTGGTGACCTATGACTGCAGGGGACTGCAGAAGGGAAGCAGTAAAAGCCTGGCAATTGTGGACGAGTATCTGGTGTATAAGAGCGTGAACGATATCTGTGTGTTCGATGGTAATTATCCAATGTCCCTGTCTGCAAAGCTTGGGAAACGTGTATTCACGGAAGCGGCAGCAGGATCGTTCATGAGCAAATATTACATATCCATGAAGGATGAGCAGGGGAAGGCGGCAATCTATGTATATGATTTTACTGCGAATCAGTGGATGAAGGACGAAGATCTGGATATTGATGAGTTCATCAGCACGAAGAGCGGTCATCTGTACGGAAGGACAAAGGTTAATGTCATAGGATTTGGCAATGCGAGTGATGATCTGGGTCTGGAAAAGGAAGATGAACCAGAAGGAAAAGTGAGCTGGTATCTGGAATCCGGAGAGCTGGGGCATAATTCTCCAGATCCGAAACAGATGTCACGGATTGCAATACGGGCAGCACTGGACTTTGGAGCCATGCTGAAACTGAGCATCAGTTACGATGATGAGAGCAGGTGGCATGAGCAGACGCTCGAAAAGGGCTTTGAAACTGGAGATGGAAGAATCCGAACCTATGTGTTTCCAATCATACCGGCAATGTGCGACACAATGAAATACAGGATCAGTGGAGTGGGAAAGGCACGAATCTACAGTATAGCCATGCAGGTGGAAGATGGAGGAGAAATCTGATGAGTTTTGAAGCGGAAGCATTAAGAATAAAAACACAGACACCGGAAAAACAGATTGAGGAAATCAGAAGATGGGCGCAAAAACTGATTGAACTTCTGAATTATTCTCTGAATCATCTTGACGATACAAATTTTAATTCGAATCTGGCAGGAAATGTGGCAGGGACAGAGATCAATGAGGCAGTGCAGGAGGCTCTGGACAGCAATTATAAAGATCTGCGTTCGCTGACAATAGCCAGAACCAAAGGATCGGTGACAGAGAATGCCGGACACGTAGTGATTGGAGATGCAAAGGTGTGCTGGGGAACAGTAGAAGTAAACACAGTGACAGAGAACGTGGCGGCATCTGTAAGAGTGCAGTTCCCATTTGTATATCGGAACCCGCCAAATGTGCAGGTAACTGTACAGAATTCTGATCCAGGGACGAGAGTAAAGGGGTGCTCCAGTGACAATGTAACGGAGTCTGCCTGCGATATCTGCGTAACAAGGACAAATATAGGAAGAACAAAGGCGTCGTGGCTTGCGTTCGGAAAGTGAGGACGAATGGAAAAATTAAATCTTCAGCTGTTCGCGTCCAGTTATTCTACATCAAATACGAAAGATGAAGAGACTACCACAACGACGACCAGCACATCCAAGAAAGGCGGAAGCACTTCCACCACTGTGACAAATAATGCGGCCGGTAAAGTGGATCCTGCAACTCAGCAGAAATATGATCAGCTGAAACAAGGATATACACCATCTGATCGGGTGAATGAAGCATACAAGAAACTGCAGGATACGCTGAACAGCAAACCGGGTGATTTTGCATCGGGGTATACAGGTGCATTAAACGATCTGTATTCAAAGATCATGGGAAGAGAAAAATTCACCTATGACATGAATAAGGACATGCTGTACCAACAGTATAAGGATCAGTTCGTAAGAAACGGGCAGCAGGCCATGCAAGATACATTAGGACAGGCTGCAAGCCTGACAGGTGGATATGATAACTCTTATGCACAGTCAGCGGCACAGCAGACTTATCAGGGCTATATGGCACAGCTCAATGACAAGGTACCGGAATTGTACCAGTCGGCATTGAACAGATACCAGCAGGAGGGTGATGAGCTGTATAAAAAATTCTCCATGGCACAGGAAATGTACGATAAGGACTACAACCAGTATCGTGATAAAGTGTCAGACTGGCATTCAGACAGAGAATATGCAAGCAGCGCATATGACTCTGAACGGAATTTTGATTATAACGATTTTCAGAACATGCTTAATTTCTTCCAGACGGAGGTATGGAATCAGAAGCATGCGGTATCTGAATCCAAGACGGACAGCAGTTACTGGGAGAAGAGCGATAGCACAACGACGTCGCATAGCACGAAGAACAGCAGCACGACGACGAAGACTACTACAAGTGGTTCTGGCTCTGGTTCTGGATCAAGCAAGAAGAGCAGTCCGAAGGTATATGTATCTTCTTATGAGGAGGCTTGTGCATATCTGAATAATAACGGAATGAAGAGTAAAGTTGGAAAAGTCATGACTAAGAGAGAATTCCAGAGAGGATATAAGGCATCAGAGGGATACAGCAGTTATGAAGATTATCTGAACAGTATGTGTGGATTGAAATAGGAGAGCGTATGAGCAGAGTATCATCAATTGAAAATAACCTGGAAGTAATCAGAAATAGAAGAAAGAAACATGAGGAAAATCCGAATGCGGATCAGGAGTTCCGGGAGGGAAGAATATCATATTCGGATTTTCTGAAAAATCAGGAAAAATACGGATCCGGAGATCCGGGAATTACAGGTTCCACCACTGACGAGGTGGAACCGAAAGAAAGAAGTCAGAAATACTGGGCATGGCAGCAGGAGAACAATGCCCTGCTTGATGAGTTCGATGAATATGAAGGTACCGGGAGATACCAGACTCAAAAACAGCATGATACTTATTATAAGAGGCTGAAAACCCAGCTTGGAAAAGCAGTAACCATGAGAAAGTCCGACGCCTATTACAATGACGAGATTGATGAGGCGGTAGATCAGCTGTCAAAAGCAATTCAGTCTAATACTAAGGGACGGGAATATTACAAAAAATGGGACGATGAAGAGTCTTATCAGCAGGATAAAAAGCAGAAAGAGGAAGAGTATCAGAGCTATCTGCAGAAGATGAAAGAGCAGGAAGAGGCTGCCAAAAGGGCAGAAGAGTATAAGCAGTATCTGGATAATTTGAAGAACCAGGACATGGATAGTCTGCAGACACAGTTAAAGGACACAAATGATAAATTGAATAATGTATGGGGTGCATACGATTTTGATGCTCTTCGGGATAAAAAGACAGAGCTTAAGTCTGCAATACTGGAAAAGCAGAAAGAAGAGGCTGCAGCAGAAAAAGAAAAGATATCAGCACAGTATGAGAATCTGAGAAATAGTGAAGATTTCGGAGAAAAATCGCAGTATCAGTCAACTGCATCGGACAGACCAACAGTGTTGGCAAGACTTACTGGAAATGATGCCTGGGGAGTAAATCATGATGTTGGGGATGAAGAATATGAGTATATCAATAATGAGAACCTGAGGGATGAAATCAAAAATAAATATAGTACATACGGAAATGATACAGGAAACAGAAGCAGCAAGTATGAACGTCTGGGCTATGATTACGTAAGTGATGAAGAAAAGCAGATATATAATTATCTCTATTCTACAAAAGGGAAAAAAGATGCAGAAAAATATTTGAATTCACTAGATCTGACAGCACGTATGACAGAGGACTATGGGGAACGGTTTGCGGATGTAACAAGAAGACATCCGATAGCGGCAAGTGCGTTGTCTGTGCCGATGGGAATTCAGAGTGGACTTGGATTTGTTAAAGATACCGCAGATTTTATTTCAGGCAAAGGAATAGATGAACATTCATATTACAATCTGAATGCCAATATGCAGACTAAAATCAGAGATACGGTGTCAGAAGAAATTCAGAAGGCTGTAGAAGGGACATGGGGAGAAGCAGGATCAGCAAGTTATGGAATAGGAATGAGTATGGCTGATTATCTTGCAACCACAGCAATTACAGGAGGAAACAGTGCGCTGTCTCTGGCAATTATGGGGAGTCGTGCAGCAGCACAGGGGGTCATTGATGCAAAAGAAAGAGGAGTTTCTGATACACAGGCTTTTTTAACTGGAGCAGCACAGGGAATTGCAGAGATTGCGTTTGAAAAAATTTCACTGGAGCAGTTGAAATATTTTCATCAGCAAGGAGCATCCGATATTGCAGGAGTAATAAAAAATATTTTGAAAGGCTCCTTTACAGAAGGATCGGAGGAATTCTTTACCAGTGTGGCCAATGCAATTACTGATGGACTAATTAATGGTGGAATGTCAGAGATTGATACTAATATAGATCAGTATATGCAGAATGGTCATACGGCAGAAGATGCCAAGAAGTTGGCAACAGAAGATTTTGTAAAACAGCTGGGAATGGATTTTATCGGCGGCGCTGTGAGTGGTGGAATTATGTCCGGTGTGGCAACAGGACTGAATTACGGACAGGAGGGAACACTTCCAGAAAATCCGACGAATGTTCAGCCAGGATCAGAAGTTGCGCCGGCGCAAAATCAGGAAGTGAAAGTAGACGTTCCGGAAGGAACAGCACCTGTGCGGGAGACATCCACAAATTATAAACAGCATATGGTGGATGTTGCCCTGGAAAACGGAAAAATATCAGATTCTTATGCGGACACTATCCGGGATGATGCGGAAATGAAAGCAGCACTGGAGGAAAAGACCGGAGTCAGTATTAAAGGAACAGAGGCAGAACAGAGAAATACCATTAAAGCTCTGGTGGAGACCTATGCAAGGACACAGGGAACGGGCGCAGGAGCCACAGAAACGGACGGAAATGGAATTAATGAAGAAGTACAGGGAGCGGACAGAAAAACCGGAGAATGGGCACCACAGGACGAACAGATAAGGAAGATGGCAGAGCTTGCCGGAGATGGAAACAGTCAGGAGGTATCAGAAAATTTTCTGAAAAATTATAACGGCAATCTGGAAGCAGAAGATTATGCGAAAGCATATGATCTGTTCTACTCTGCCGGAAAGAACGGAGTTACGCTGTCTGATGCCATGAGATCTGGAAATATGTTTGCGGAAGTGGCAGGTACGCAGGCCATGGAAGATGCATGGAATATGGGACTGAAAGCCAGAAATGCACAGGATCAGCAGATTCAGATGATGAGAAAACAGCAGGAAAAAGCGGGACAGGGTCTGTATGTTGATGAGGTGATGGAAGACGGACCCATGAAGGAACTGCAGAAAGCAGTTGCGGAGAAGACCGGTATTGATATCACGAGAGTCAGGAGCCTTCCGCATGATGCCAACGGAATGTTCATACCATCCATGATGTCCATGGTTCTTTCCACAAATGGAACGAATGAGTATACTTCAATGATCCATGAGCTGGGAGAGTTTGGACTTACATATGATCGTGCCGGCATGAAGTCCGTGCAGGATGCCATGATACAGTGGTGGGCAGGAAAGAATGGAGTAGAAGGTCTGTCTGACATGAACGAACTGGTATCAGAGTACCAGAAGCGTTATGAAAAGGCAGAAGGAAGCAAGACTAATTCTCAGGCCATGGATGAGATGATCAATGATGCTATGGGTGGATTGTTCTCATCGGATCAGGGTGTGGAAGAGTTCGTAAACTGGGTGCAGAAAGATTCCGGAATGGAAAGCGGAAAGCAGAAGACAGTCCTGCAAAACATGGCGGATATATTGAAAAGTCTGGTAGATTCCATCAAAAATATCCTGAGCGGCAGCAGGCTGACCAAGGCAGCGAAGACAGCTCTGCAGATGGAAGAAGACCAGGCAACAAAGATCCGGCAGAGATTCCTGGAGGTAATTGACCGCGCGTCAGAAAATGCGCAGACGAAGGGCGAGTATGTATCTGAAAAGCAGGTGAATTATGAGCTGAAAGGAACAGACGAAGACGGTGTTGAAGTATATGAGACCAGTGATGATGTGAAGAATCTGACGTTGAAAGAAAGAAAAGCAAAACTGCTGGATACGATGATTAATCAGTATAAAGGGCGGACTGCGAAATTCACCAGGGACGGAGAAACCTATTACGCACAGTACAATAATAAGGGAATAAACAAAGGTATTTTTGGCGACAAAAAATCGGATATGAGTGGTTTGAAAGCAAAGGTCAATATAGGAGCAGATGGAAACTATATTGAACTGGCAGAAAATGCGTTATATTCAGGATCGGCAAAAGAATCAGGCAAAAGTAATAAGTTTCATCGAGATGCGAAGACGTGGGATTATTATGTAAAGACGATACGAAGTGATGGAAAAGACTACGATGTTTTGATTAATGTGAAAAATACAGAAAAAGATCATTATGTGTATGATATTACACTACGTAAAAAAAGCACCACCCCCTTCGTGCAGCAACTTAATCCGCACTTAAGCTCGGGGGCCGATGCTTCTACCAATAATATAGCATCGCAGGTCAAGAGTGTCAATGAAGAAACAAAGTTTTCCTTAAAAGAAGAGGTTGAAGAAACAAAGGATCTGATTGCAGTACATAATCTGAACGAAGAAAATCTTTTGAAAACTCTTAAGTTGGGAAGTTTTCCGATGCCAAGCATCGCAATCACAAAGACGAAAATGGGACATAATGGATTCGGTGATATTTCTGTAGTATTCGGAAAGGAAACTATTGATCCTGCAAATAAGAAAAACAAAGTGTATGGAGCTGATGCGTGGACACCAACGTTTCCGAGGATTGAAAATAGTGTAAATGAGGATGTGTACTACAGGGTGCTGAATAAGATTCAGGCAGATATGAAAGGAATAATGCCAGAATATCTGGAGCAGGAAGCAAAGAGATTTGTAAGTACGCGAATGGGAAATGCGGAAACAGATGGAATGGACGGAGTTGTAAAAGCGGCCAAGTATAGTACAGCAATGAAAGCAGCGTTCCTCGCAGATCAGGGAATCGAGGTAGAAGATCGCAAGCAGCAGATACAAAAAGCCAATATAAGTCCAGAAACAGAAAGCCTGTATAAAAGTCTATTGAAGTCAGTAGAAAATTCAGAAGAACTGGAAAAGGTTGTGAATTCTGATATGCCGTTAAAAGAGATTAGGGATGACTATGGAGCCGAACTGGCCAATGCGTTTGCAAAAGCTAAAATTGAAGATGGCATGGAACCGCAGGAAGCATATAAACGAGCATATAGAATGTTGGAAAAAGGATTCCTGCTTGCAAATATGATAAAGAAATTCCAGGGCGCATTTGATTATCAGAAAAATGGAATTCAGTATTCGACGGAAACTGTCCGTGATACAGATGGGATTAAGCAGGAAATTGACTCACAGGTGGATGAATCAGAATATGAGTCATGGATCAGAAAACTGTATGATGGACTGGTAGAAGGTCAGGGCGTTCCAAATAACAAAGATCCATTCACATCAAGTGGAAGGAAGAGAAGCTTCCAGGAACTCCATTATGATGTAACACCGGAGGGAATAGTTAAATCCATGCTGTCACAGGGAAATGGTGATGGCAAAAATGTGTCTGGATTTCAGGGAATCAAAACAGTAAGGGCAGCAGCGTCATCTGAATTTGACAGTATAGCAGATATT
>ERZ1034984.2363-NODE-2363-length-15318-cov-8.323986_pt1 | contig 15318 bp, 20 predicted proteins | sample MGYA00520589_ERZ1034984 | MGnify/ENA primary metagenome ERZ1034984 (study PRJEB33766, sample SAMN09781790) | gut metagenome | biome: gut microbiome | host: Homo sapiens | place: Madagascar | study: EMG produced TPA metagenomics assembly of the PRJNA485056 data... | reverse complement strand
ATACAAAAAGTTGTAGAATGTAAAAAGATTGTGGAGAAATGAGGAGAGAAAAATGGGAATAACAGAACAGGAAATAAAAAACAATATACGCGATAATGAAGAATTAATAGAGTTATATCAAAGTCAGAAAAATGAGATTGAAGAACAAATAAGTAGTCTGGAATGTTTGAAGAATAAATTCATAACATTGCAGACTTCTTTTGGTATAAAACAAGATGTAAGAAAATCGGGATTGGTAGGTATTGTGCCTAAAATGTCACAAATAAAAATTGCATCTCGTTATTATTCCGGAATGAATGATTTGCTTAACAGCGGAGAATTTAACAATGCATATAATAGCCTGTCAGATGCGAAAGCTATAATTGTAAGAGAACAGGACAGGCTTTATATGCAATTAGATGATGTGACAGGAAAAATATATAGCAGAGAACAACGAATCGAATACTGGAGAAAACAGTTAAGAAATATACGGTATAGATAAGGGAGTGAAAGAGATGGCAGAAAATGAATTAATAATTGATGATGAGTATTGCGCTAGTATGGCAAGCTATTTTTATGCCCAGGGAAATCATTTGAATATTATGGTAAAAAATTATATTGATGCAGTGGAAAAAGTGAAAAGTAATGCCATAAAAGAGGGAGAAGTAGCAGAAGCACTAGAGGCGTATATTACATATGTAAAAAAGTTAGATGAACAGATAAAGGAAATATCTATTATTGTAAAAAAACAAGTAGAAGATTTCTTGATTCAAATTGATGATGCAGATGAGTATCTTTTTTAGGGAGGGTGTGTTATGGGAAAAATAGATATTGATGTCAATGAATTAGATAGTTCCATTACAGAAATGGAAGCATTAAAAGAAAGTTGGTTAGAGAAAGAGGTAAATGCTCCGGAGGTAGTAGGTGGTGGTGCTACAGTAAGTCAGTTAGAAGAAATTGCAAAATTGTATGTGGGACTGCATATAAGAATGGGAGGATTACTTTCCAGTACAATAACTTTTTTGAAAAATACCAGAGAAAATTATGTGGAGAGCGATGAGGCAGTTGCCACCAAAATAAAGCGAGAGTAGCAGGAAAAGGGGGAAGAAAAGGTGAAACGTGATTTTTCAGAAACTTCAAAACAGGAATTACTGGGTTTAGTTGCAAAAGTCGAAAATGAAGAAATGTGTGATTTTACCGATTGGATTGGAGATAGATGGTGTGATTTTGATTCTTGGATGCAAAGTATGGGAATTCAGCATTGTATTGACGATGTGAATATGTACCATAGAAAAGTAATTGATAAAAACAATACCACGAAACAAGAAATTGAGCGCATTTTTAATGCAGTAAAGGAGGTTGATACAAGCTATGCAGTAAGAATGTCAGCCTGTAAAGCTCAGATAGAATCTATCACCAATTTGATTATTCAGTTAAATCAGATAATTGAGCCAACTATGGGATTATTTCAAGTGGATAATATAAATAGTAAATTGGCTTCTACTTTTTATGATTATGAACAGGCAAAAGAAATATTATTAATACTTAGCCAAAATGGATTAAGTCAAAAAGATATAGAGGAATTAGGAGAAGAGGAATTAAAAGATGTTTTAAAAAGGGTTATTTCTGGAATTATTGATATTCTTCCTAATGTTAAGGTGGGAGAAAAAATAGAAGTACCGATTGGACCAGACGTAACACTCTATTATTCCGTATCAGGAAAATATGATAATAATGCGGACATAGATATTGATTTGGTAATAAGTGATCAAAGATTAAAACTGAAGCAGATTTCACTACCAGGAGAACTTGCTGATGCTATAAAAATTGGTGGAGGATTATTGGACGGGGATGTGGAAGTTTCCGGAGAAACGGATAATGGAAATGTAAAATTTAGTTCGGGTGGAAATCTGGAAATGCAAAGTAAATATAAAGATGGAGATACCACATATGCTATAAAGACGACATTTTCATACGAGAAAGTAGTTTTTGAAGAATCAGTAGCAACAAAAATCGGAGGAGGTACTATTACTTCGGCAATTGGTATAGAAAAGGTAAAAGATAATGGTTGGACACCAACACCGGTGTCGGAATATGAGACCGAGATAGTTGAACTACCGAAGCTGGCAGATATAGATGTTGATTGGCAAGATGTTGCATTTGTAGCAGGTGGGCTTATTTGTATCGGAGGTATCATATTTGCGATACCCACTGGTGGCGCATCTTTGGGATTATGTGTATTATAGGGAGAAAAAATGAAAAGAAAATATAGAAATAAAGTCGCAATTTTATTAGTAATAGCTGTGTTTAGTACGACTGGTTGTGGCAAGGAGCAGATACAAAATATAGAAAATATAAATAATGACGGAAAAACAGAAAAAACGATTCAGAACAATGAGGAAGAAATTATCAAAGTAGATTTCAATCAAAAATTTCTTAACATATCGGGAAAGTCTGCGGAAGAGACAGTAGAAGAAATTAAAAATGGTGGAAACTGCTTGGATATATACGAAAATGAGGATGGAACAGTAACGGTAGAAATTAATAAAGAACAACAAGAGTATTGGATGGATTCCCGTGGAACAATGATGGAGGAGTTACAGGAACAGCTTCAAGAGTATGGACAAAACTATCGACTGGAACATAATGATTCTTTTACAGAAGTAAATGCATACTATAACTTGAAACTTCCGGCAGATAAGGCAATTGTATATGTAATGTATGCAGAATTCTTGTGCGCATCCTATCAACTTTTTTCAGGTGCTGCTACTAATGATTGGAGAGTAGCTATTAATATTTATAATTGCGACACGGGAAAATTAGTAAAAAGTGGGAGCAGCGATGAAGATTTTGGGTATGAAGATTCAGACTGGGAAGCAAGTAAATAAAAAAATGAGGAGAACATATCGAAATAAAACGATTGTTTTATTAATGGCAATTGTGATTATGATAGCCGGTTGTGGCAAGGAACAGATACAAAATATAGAAAATATAAATAATGACGGAAAAACAGAAAAAACTATCCAGAACAGTGAGAAAGAAATTATCAAAGTAGATTTCAATCAAAAATTTCTTAATATTTCAGGAAAATCTGCGGAAGAGACAGTGGAAGAAATTAAAAATGGTGGAAACTGCTTGGATATATACGAAAATGAGGATGGAACAGTAACAGTAGAAATTAATAAAGAACAACAAGAGTATTGGATGGATTCTCGCGGAACAATGATGGAGGAGTTACAGGAACAGCTTCAAGAGTATGCCCAAAACTATCGACTGGAACATAATGATTCCTTTACGGAAATAAATGCATATTATAATCAAGAGCTGCCTTGGGATAAGGCAGGAGTATATGTAATGTATGCAGAATTTTTATGTGCTTCTTATCAATTATTCTCAGGAGTGAACAGTAATGAATGGAAAGTTGTAATTAATGTTTACAATTCCGATACAGGAAAATTAGTAAAAACAGGGGACAGTGATGTTGATTTAACATATGATAATTCGGACTGGGAGGCAAGTAAATAGAATGGAGCAGTTCATATACGAGAATATTTCTGTTAAGTTACCGGATGAATTCAAATCCATGACAGAGGAAGAAGTGAAACTATATTATAACAATGTGAAGTTTGACAGTGCATTTATCCAGCAGGAGAAAAAAGCTGTTCTTGGAATTGTGCAAAATCAAAATAAGTTACTGGCACAGCAGGTTGGAAAAAGAATCGAAGAATATCAAAACAGTTATGCGCGCATGGCACCTGGATTTGCTATGGGAGAATTATTAGAAAAAAAGGGAGACAAACATAATGCTGCAATTTTAACCTACAAGTCCAATGCGCTTATGCGGGATTTATATAATATCGTAGCAATTATGGATTATGAAGACAGGGAATTGTTTCTTACCTTTAGTTGTGGATTGCAGGATGCCCAAACATTTATGTTTGAAGTTTTAAAGATAATTGAAGACATTTTTAAGCAGATAGAGGTAGGTGCCTAGATTTTTTCAGGCACTTACCTCTATCTATTTGTTTCATTATTTGTTACATTATTTTTTTGACATGCTTCTTCATGAGCCAGAATTGTCTCCAAAGTGTCCCCAAGTTGTGTAAAAATAGTGGCTAAAACAGGAAGCTCCTCTTTACTGCAAGTTTTGGAAATAGCGCAGGCAAGGGAAGAGATATAAGTAACTAATTCCCAAGAGTTCATGACATCACCTCTGTGATATCATATGCATGAAAGAAAAAAATAGTGAAAACATTTCAAAGCACCTACCAAACTCTTGGAAGAATGTGGTATAATAGTTTCTGCTTGAAGAGGTGTTTTCAAGTTTAGTAGATATAGGATACTGTTTTGACAGTTAAAAGAAAGGGGACTATATGGAAGAAGAAAAAAGATATGCATTATTGATAGATGCAGATAATGTATCGTCAAAATACATAGATATTGTAACGAAAGAGGCGCAGTCTTTTGGAAATGTAACGATTCGAAGAATTTATGGAGACTGGACTTCCAATTTAAAAAATTCATGGAAAGAGTGTTTGTTAAATAATGCACTTTCACCAATACAGCAATATAGTTATACAACCGGAAAGAATTCTTCAGATTCAGCATTGATTATCGATGCCATGGACATTCTATATATGGACAATGTAGACGGATTTATTCTGGTATCATCAGATAGTGATTTTACCAAGCTTGCAATGCGTTTAAGAGAGTCAGGAAAGCATGTAATAGGTATGGGAGAGAGTAAGACACCAACACCATTTGTGCGTGCCTGTGAACAGTTTAAGACATTGGATGTATTATACAAAAATGCAGTGGAACAGAGAAAGAAACCGGCACAGAAAGTATATGCCAAGAAACGGATTAAGGTAGTTACAAACGAGAATGAGAATATTCAGGAAACAGAACAGGCACAACCAATTACCAATTTGCAGGCAATTAAGGCAACCATTATCTCATTATTAGATGAAAACTCAGATGAAGAAGGATGGATGTATTTATCAGAGCTTGGAAATATGATACAGAAGATGTATTCTGATTTTGACTGCCGTAACTATGGATATACAAAATTTGGGAAGATGATAGAATCTTTTCCGGAACTTCAGACAAGAAAAGACGATTCCAGTAATGGAATTACTAAGATTGTATTAGTACGAAAAAAAGAAGAGAACGAGGGACGATAGCCCAAAAAGCAGGCGTTGAAGCCTGCTTAGTACTAACAATCTTGGTCTGTATGTCGGGTGCTTATCAGATGCCAGATGGTGTCATGCATCCAGCTGATGGTATCATTTAATTTCCGGTTTTCTTCTAGCAAAAGTGTGTTTTCGGATTGCAGTTTTTTTAACAGTTCTGCATCCTTCTTTTCTAATGTACCGCTATAGGACATCTTAATCACCTCAAATATATTATAGCAGAAGTGATGGAAATATGGTGTTAAAAAGGTGCTAAAAGACACGGAGAGTATAAAAAACAGGGCAGAAAAACCACTTGTAGAAGAATTAGAAACAAGGTATACTAGATGTTGTATTTATGAAAATGAAATGATGAGGAAAATAAGATGAAAAAATACGATTATGTCATTGTGGGAGCAGGTTTATTCGGAGCAGTTTTTGCGCAGGAGGCGAAAAAAGCCGGCAAAAAGTGTCTTGTAATTGATAAACGTAACCACATTGCAGGAAATATTTATACGAAAGAAATAGAAGGAATCCAAGTGCATGAGTATGGTGCGCATATTTTTCACACCTCTAATAAAGAAGTGTGGGAATATGTAAATCAGTTTGCTGAGTTTAACCGTTACACAAATTCTCCGGTAGCTAATTATAAAGGTGAGATTTATAACATGCCATTTAATATGAATACCTTTAATAAGCTTTGGGGAGTGGTAACACCGAAAGAAGCAAAAGAAAAAATCGAAGCACAAAAGAGAGAATATTCTGTAGAAAATCCAAAGAATTTAGAAGAACAGGCAATTAATCTGGTAGGTCCGGATGTGTATACAAAACTGGTAAAAGGATATACTGAAAAGCAGTGGGGAAAACGTGCAACGGAGCTTCCGGCATTTATTATTAAGCGTTTGCCGGTGCGTTTTACCTATGATAATAACTATTTTAATGATAATTACCAGGGAATTCCAATAGGCGGGTATACCAAAATGGTAGAAAAGATGCTGGAAGGAACAGAAGTGCAGTTAGAAGAAGACTTCTTGCAGAATAAGGACAAGTATCTGGAAATGGCAGATAAGATTGTATACACCGGAATGATAGATGAATATTTTGATTATTGTTATGGGGAGTTAGAGTATCGTTCCCTTCGATTTGAAACCGAAGTCTTAGAAGAAGAAAATCATCAGGGAAATGCGGTGGTAAATTACACAGAATATGAAGTTCCATATACAAGAATTATTGAGCATAAGCACTTTGAATACGGAACACAGCCAAAGACTGTTATTACCAGAGAATATCCAAAAACATGGAAAAAGGGTGATGAACCATATTATCCAATGAATGATGAAAAGAATATTGCCCTCTACGAAAAGTACAGTGCTCTTGCGAAAAAAGAAGGAAATGTTATTTTTGGAGGAAGACTTGGACAATATAAATACTATGATATGGATGATACCATAGAAGCAGCATTAAAGTGTGTAAAAGCAGTATTGTAAGTGGCTGTTGCAGTAGTTGACGGATGACGAAAAAGTATATATAATAAACGCTTGGAGGAACAAAAAATGAAGAAATTAGAAGAATATGTAAGAAGTATACCGGATTTTCCAGAACCAGGAATTATCTTTCGTGATATAACCACTATTTTGCAGGATGCAGATGGATTACATCTTGCAATTGATGGAATTTTAGATGCCTTAAAGGGTGTAGAATATGATGTGGTAGTAGGTCCGGAGTCCAGGGGATTTATTTTTGGTGTGCCTGTAGCTTATGCAGCACATAAGAGTTTTGTTCCAGTGCGAAAAAAAGGAAAACTTCCATGTGAGACAATCTCAGCAAAGTACGATTTGGAATATGGTAGTGCAGTGATTGAAATGCATAAGGATTCCATTAAGCCGGGACAGAAAGTAGTTATTGTGGATGACTTAATTGCAACCGGAGGAACCATTGAAGCAATTACCGGATTAATTGAACAATTAGGCGGAGAAGTGGTGAAAATCTGTTTCGTAATGGAACTTGCCGGATTAAAAGGAAGAGAAAAATTGAAAGCGTATGATGTAGAAAGTCTTATTACATACGAAGGAAAGTAAGAAATAAGAAGTAATAAAAAAGGAGCTATACAAAATAGTTCCTTTTTTATGTAATAGGAAATATTATAGAAAGAAAAGAGGTTAGAGGAGAGAAACATGAGAGTAGGAATGGGATATGATGTTCATAAATTGGTGGAAGGCAGAGAATTGATTTTAGGTGGTGTAAAAGTGCCACATACGTTAGGCTTGTTAGGACATTCAGATGCAGACGTGTTGTTACATGCCATTATGGATGCATTGCTTGGTGCAGCAGCATTAGGAGATATCGGAAAACATTTTCCGGATACGGATGAAAGATACAAAGGCATTTCCAGCATGAAACTTTTAGAACATGTAGAAGCACTATTGTCAGAAAAGGGATATATTGTAGGAAATATTGATGCAACCATTATAGCACAAAAGCCGAAGCTACGTCCTTTTATAGAAGAGATGGAAGAAAATGTTGCAAGAGTATTGAAAATATCCAAGGAACAGATAAATATCAAGGCAACGACAGAAGAAGGACTTGGATTTACCGGTACAGAAGAAGGAATTTCCGCACAGGCAATCTGCACGATTATGAGTTTTTACGAAGGAAGCATGACAGTAGGCGGTAATGTAGGTGGATGTGCCGGATGCGCAGGATGCCAGAAGAGATAGAAAATCGCAGGAGTGAGAAAATAAAATGGCAGAACAAATACGTTATCTGAAGGAACAAGAAAAATACAGTACCAGACAAATGTATGAAACAATTTTTCCAGAGGATTCCCAGGCGTTTGTGGATTATTATTATCAATGGAAAACAAAGGATAACGACATCATAGTGATGGAAGATGAAGAGGGATATGAGGTGATGTTGCACCTGAATCCCTTTTTTATACGAATAAATGAAAATAAGGAAAGAATACCGTATATTGTTGCAGTAGCAACCAGACCGGATTGTCGTCGACAGGGGAAAATGCAGCAGGTAATGGTACAGACATTGAGAGATTTGCAACAAAAGCATTGCCCATTTACGTTTTTACTACCGGCGAATCCAGAATATTATAAAGGACAGGGATTTGTATTTTCGCAATTGAATAAGCAAGGAACAATCATATTGCAGGCAGAGAAGAACACAAAAACATATATAGATAACTGTGTTTCCGTAAAAAAGCTGGATAAGCAGCAAATAGAGCAAATGATAGACAGTGTTAATACAATCTTAGCAGAAAAATATCAAATGTTTGTATGGAGAGATATTTCATATTATAAGCGTCTATTGGCAGAAATGGAAAGTGAGCAGGGAGATGTTGTGGTATTAGAAAAAGCAGGAAAAACCGTAGGTGTTCTTGCATATGGCAGAAGAGAGCAGGCAGAGATAAAAGAAGCCATACTATTAGAATCCTTAGAAAAAAGTAAAACAGAGATTTGTAATGAAATATTCGGGGTAGATAGATGGACAGAGGAAGAAATGCAATTTATGTTTCGCATTACAGATTTGCAGTCCTGGACCGGAAAGCTAAAAGGGGAGGAAGAAGTGTGGGAGTTAGAAGTAAATGATGCATTCCTACCGGAAAATTGTGGTAGTTGGAGAATTGAGTGGAACCTGACAGGTGGCAATGTAAAAAAACTTTCAAAATCTCAGAATATACAGGAAAAAAGAAGCGTAGATATTGCAGAGTTGACAGAAAAAATATTAGAAAAAATGTCAATTTTTATTCGAGAATGGGTATAAAACTATTGACAAAAATAATTTTTGTGCATAAACTAACATAGGAATAAAGAAAAGGCGTTGAACGGAAAGAGTAGGTTTTTGAAATTTCAAAGAGAGAAACTGTCATTGGCTGGAAGCAGTTTTGAAAGGAAGAAAATTGAAGTGCCTCCGAGAGCTGACCGGAAGAACTAGGAGTATTCTGGTACGAATTGCACACGTTAAGTGTTTTGAGTGAAATGCATCAGTGCATTTACATAGAGTGGAACCGCGGATAACTTCGTCTCTAAATAGAGACGGAGTTTTTTTATGTAATAGGAAATTACGTCCTATTACATAAAAAACGCTCCGCTAAGGAAACGCACCTCGCGGAGAAGAAATTAGTCGTAAACGACACCGCTCGGGCGCGAAAGAGTCCGACAAGCGGACTCTTTGTTCTACAATAGGAAAGTACATCCTATCATAAGAAATACCATGTTATATTAAAATGTGAAAGTACAGGGCTTTCCATGTGATATAAAAAGATTCTTATATAATAAATAAAAAGTGGCAAAATTAAGGAGGAAGAACAAAATGGGATTTATTAAACATGTAAAAGAAGAGTTTGAAGTGATACAAGAGAGAGACCCATCCATAAAAACTCCTCTGGAGGTATTGTTATATCCGAGCTTTCGTGTTATGTTAAGTTATAGAAAAGCTCATAAGCAATATTTGAAAGGTCATTATTTTCGTGCAAGAAGAATTTCCCAAAAGGCAGCAAGAAAAACCGGCATTGAAATACATCCGGGAGCAGTGATTGGAAAAGGATTTTTCATTGATCACGGAAGCGGGGTAATTATCGGTGAAACTACCATTATCGGAGACAATGTAACCTTGTATCAGGGAGTTACATTGGGAGGAACCGGTAAGGAAACCGGCAAACGTCACCCGACCCTTTGTGACAATGTTATGGTAAGTGCAGGAGCAAAAATTATCGGTTCCTTTACCATTGGTGAGAACAGCAAGATTGGAGCAGGAAGCGTTGTACTCGAGGAAGTTCCACCAAACTGCACAGTAGTAGGCGTACCGGGAAGAATTGTGAAGAGAGATAATGTAAAAATCCCACGCAGTGATATGGATCAGTGCCATCTTCCGGATCCGGTTATGGAGGACATTACAATTTTGCAACATGAGAATTCTGCATTATGCAATAAGTTGATTGATTTAGAAAAAGAAGTCAAAGAGCTGCGCTGCAAGAGCTGTGAAGAGTCTAAATAGCGTGGACAGAAATAAGTTAGAAAAAGGAATGGAAAACCTATGGAGAACAAATTTAAATTTTACAATACGCTTAGCAGAAAGGTAGAAACTTTGATTCCAAATGAGGATGGAAAAATCGCAATGTATACTTGTGGACCAACAGTATATCATTTCGCTCATATTGGAAATCTCAGAAGCTACATCATGGAAGATGTACTGGAAAAAACATTACGTTATTTAGGGTATGACGTAAAGAGAGTTATGAATATTACCGATGTAGGACATTTATCCAGTGACGCAGATACTGGAGAAGATAAGATGTTAAAAGGTGCAAAAAGAGAGCATAAAACGGTAATGGAAATAGCAAAATTCTATACTGATAAGTTTTTTGAAGATTGTGAAAAGTTAAATGTAAAAAGACCGGATGTAGTAGAACCGGCAACAAACTGTATAGACGATTTCATTCATATGATAGAGGTACTTTTAGAAAAAGGTTATGCATATCAGGCAGGAGGAAACGTATATTTTGATACCTCCAAGCTAAAGGATTATTATGTATTTTCCACTCAAAGCGAAAAAGAGCTGTTGGTAGGAGTTCGTGATGATGTGCAGGAAGATACTAATAAGAAGAATAAAAACGACTTTGTACTGTGGTTTACAAAATCAAAATTTGAAGATCAGGCATTAAAATGGGATAGTCCATGGGGCGTGGGATATCCGGGTTGGCATATAGAGTGTTCTTGCATCAGTATGAAGCACTTAGGCGAATATATGGATATTCATTGTGGTGGTGTAGATAATATTTTCCCACATCATACCAATGAAATTGCACAGTCAGAAAGCTATACCGGACATAAGTGGTGCAATTATTGGTTCCATGTACAGTATTTAAATGATAAGTCTGGAAAAATGAGTAAGTCCAAGGGCGACTTTTTAACCGTATCATTATTAGAAGAAAAGGGATATGATCCAATCGTATATCGTATGTTCTGCTTGCAGTCACACTATCGAAAACCATTGGAATTTTCCTACGAAGCATTGGATAATATCAAGTCAGCTTATGTAAAATTAGTGAAACGTATTCAGGAATTAAAAGAAGACGGAGCAGTAGAGCAGGAAAAATTTCAGGAATATAAAGAACGATTTGAAAATGAGCTTTGTAATGATTTGAACACTTCCATGGCAATTACCGTTGTTTATGACTTGTTAAAGGCAGATATGAATGATGCTACGAAACGTGCGTTAATTCAGGACTTTGACCAGGTGCTTTCCTTGAATTTACTTACAGCAGTCGTAGAAGATACAAGTGCTGGCGTAGATGAAGAGATGGAAGCGTATATTCTTCAAATGATAGAAGAAAGAAAGGCTGCCAAAAAGGAAAAGAACTTTGCACGGGCAGATGAAATTCGTGATACACTGTTAGAAAAAGGCATTATATTGGAAGATACCAGAGAAGGGGTAAAATGGAAAAAGGCTTAAATGAATATATATTAAGAAAATTTGGCATGGAGCATGTAGATATCCGAAGTTATTCTCCGTTAGCATTAGCGTATATTGGAGATGGAATCTATGACTTAGTGATTCGTTCCATGATTGTTGGAAAAGGAAATACTCATGCCAATCAATTACATCGCCAGACCAGTCAGTTAGTAAAGGCGCAGACACAGTCTGATATGATAGAGATATTAAAACCACAACTAACAGAAAAAGAAATGGCGGTATATAAGCGCGGAAGAAATGCAAAATCACCTACAATGGCAAAAAATGCCTCTATGTCCGATTATCGAAGGGCAACGGGATTTGAAGCATTAATGGGCTACCTTTATCTGGAAAATCAGATGGAGCGTATGATGGAACTAATAAAAATAGGACTAATAGGAATTGGAAAGGAACCATAGTGAGATACGAAGAATTAACCATAGAAGGAAGAAATGCAGTTATGGAGGCGTTTCGTTCCGGAAAAACCATAGATAAGATATTTGTACTGGATGGCTGTCAGGATGGACCGATTCGCTCAATTACCAGAGAAGCGAGAAAGCATGACACCATTATTAATTATGTAAGCAAGGAAAGATTAGATCAGCTTTCCGAAACAAAAAAACATCAGGGTGTAATTGCTTTTGCAGCAGCCTATGAATATGCAGAAGTAGAAGATATTTTAAAGCTGGCAGAAGAAAAGGGTGAGCCACCGTTTATTATTTTGTTGGATAATATCGAAGATCCACACAATTTAGGTGCGATTATCCGTACAGCAAATCTGGCAGGAGCACATGGAGTCATTATTCCAAAACGCCGGGCAGTAGGATTAACTGCAACCGTTGCCAAAACTTCAGCAGGAGCAATTAACTATACTCCGGTTGCCAAAGTAACAAATCTTTCCAATACCATTAAAGAATTGAAAGATAAGGGATTATGGTTTGTTTGCGCAGATATGGGCGGAACCAATATGTACCAATTAGATTTAAAAGGACCGATAGGATTAGTAATCGGAAGTGAAGGGGAAGGCGTTAGCAAATTAGTAAGGGAAAATTGCGACTTTATTGCATCCATTCCCATGAAGGGAGATATTGATTCCTTAAATGCATCTGTTGCAGCAGGTGTACTGGCATATGAAATCGTAAGACAGAGAATGCAGTAAAAGAGGAGCATAAGGGAGAAGAATGCAAAAGTTTGATGAGTATAAGAATGATTCAGATGAAGAACTGATAGAGCAGTTGCGAAATGGGAAGAAGGACATCATAGATTATATTATGGACAAGTATAAGTATCTGGTTCGAAAGCGGGCAAATGCCATGTTTTTGATTGGTGGAGATACAGATGACTTGATTCAAGAGGGAATGATTGGACTTTTTAAGGCAGTCAGAGACTATAATAGAGAAAAAGATGCATCATTTTCCCATTTTGCGGATATTTGTATTGCAAGACAGATTTATAGTGCAGTAGAAGCTTCTCAACGAAAAAAACATCAGCCTTTGAATAGTTATATTTCTTTGAACAGCGAAGCAGGTACCGAAGGAAATGATTCCTTTTTGGATTTGCTGGAATCCTTTGAAAATGGAAATCCGGAGCAGTTGTTGATTGATAGAGAAAATGTAATGGCGATTCAAGAAAAAGCCAAAAAAGCATTAAGCAAGATGGAATGGGAAGTATTAGAATATCACTTGCAAGGGTTGAATTATCGGCAGATTGCAGAATGTATGGAACGAGAGCCTAAGGCAATCGATAATGCACTTCAGCGAATCCGTAGTAAACTATCATTGGATTGTAAAGAATAAAGAAAAAGTAAAAAATATCTTGACAATAGCCACAACATATAGTATATTAGTCAAGTCGGTTGCAGATGTAATCGTGATGCTGGCGTGGCACAGTCGGTAGCGCACCTCATTGGTAGTGAGGAGGTCACGGGTTCGATTCCCGTCGCTAGCTCTTATAAGCACTAAGATTTCGAAAGAGATTTTAGTGTTTTTTTGTGCATAAAAATACTAGTATTTCCAGAGCGTTTCTGCTACAATAAATCATATGGACAATCGGGATTCCCTACAATGGAGTCCTTTTAGAAAATAGAAGTGAAGGAGTGTTAAAAATGGCAGAATCTATGGAAGACTACAAGGAAGAATTAGAGGCATCTTTTCGTAAAATCCAAGAGGGAGATATCATTACCGGAACTGTTATCGATGTAAAAGAAGATGAAGTAACACTGGATTTGAAATATTATGCACAGGGCGTGATTAAGAAAGAAGATTTAAGCAATGATCCAAACTTTCAGGTAATGGAAGAAATACATGTGGGTGATGAATTAGAGGCAACTGTAGTAAGTAACGATGATGGACAGGGAAACATCCGACTTTCCAGAAAAGAAGCCAATGAGGTGTTAGCTTGGGAAAAATTGAACGAATATAAGGAAGAAGAGACAATTCTTTCTGTAAAGATTGCAGGAATTGTACCAAGTGGTGTAGTAGCATATGTAGAAGGAATTCGCGGATTTATTCCGGCATCCCAATTAGCACTTTCTTATGTAGAAGCAACCGAAGAATGGTTGGGAAAGACAGTGGATGTTCGTGTAATTGATGTGGATGAGGCAAAGAAAAAACTGGTACTTTCCGCCAAGGTCATCTTAAAAGAAAAGGAACAGGAAGAACATAATCATAAGATTGCTATGTTGGTTCCGGGAAGTATCTTAGAAGGAACGGTAGAAAATCTTATGCCTTACGGTGCATTTATAGATTTAGGAGACGGCATCAGTGGATTGGTGCACATTTCACAGATTTCTCAAAAGAGAATCGGAAAGCCATCAGAAGTCTTAAAAGAAGGACAGAGGGTAAAAGTTAAAGTATTAAACACCAATGATAATAAAGTAAGTCTTAGCATGAAAGCATTAGAGGAAGAAATGATAGATACACAGCAGACAGAGTCTGTAGAAGAATATGTTTCAAATGAGAGTGCATCTACAAGTCTGGGAGATTTATTGTCTAAACTGAAACTGTAGAAAGTACAAGCGGAAGGAGTAGGAGTAATGAGAGTAAATGCAATTCAAGGAACGGATACCAATGCAGCGGTAGAACAGAATCGCGCTGTAAATAGTACAGAAAACTTTTCATCTTATTTGCAAACAACAGCATCTTTAGAAGAAATTTTTACAGAAGCATCAGAACGATACAATGTGCCAAAGGATTTAATTAAGGCGATTGCAAAGACAGAGTCTGATTTTAATCCAAATGCAACCTCAGGTTCAGGTGCTCAGGGACTGATGCAGTTGATGCCGGCAACAGCCAGAGAATTGGGCGTAGAGGACGCATATGACCCGTATCAGAACGTCATGGGCGGAACAAAGTATATCAGTCAGTTGTTGAACAAATATAATGGCGATGTAAAGCTTGCACTAGCAGCCTATAATGCCGGAAGTGGAAATGTAGCAAAATACGGTGGAATCCCACCATTTAAAGAAACACAAAATTATGTGGTAAAAGTTACAAATTATATGAATGGTGGCGTTCAGGTACCGGAGGCTTATTATTCTGCTTCAGGAGCGAACGGAACAACCGGTGCCAACAACAGTACCGGAACAGTAGCAGCGGCTTCCGTAGAAGAAGCAGAGGATAATTATTTCAAAGATACACTAAATCAGTTATTTTCCTATGATGATTATCTCAGATTTATAGATTTGTATACAAAAGTACAGCAG
>ERZ1034984.2360-NODE-2360-length-15327-cov-9.746595_pt1 | contig 15327 bp, 8 predicted proteins | sample MGYA00520589_ERZ1034984 | MGnify/ENA primary metagenome ERZ1034984 (study PRJEB33766, sample SAMN09781790) | gut metagenome | biome: gut microbiome | host: Homo sapiens | place: Madagascar | study: EMG produced TPA metagenomics assembly of the PRJNA485056 data... | reverse complement strand
CACAGAAGTTATGCATACTTTTATTGCAAAAAATATTTACCTTTCAGAGCTGCTCTCTGTTCCCATTAAAAAACAGTAGGAAATACTTGGATTTCCTACTGCTTTTCTGTCACATGTTTGTCTTTCCTATGGGATATTGTATATGCCTATTTACGGATCAATTACAACACCGTTACGCACTTCTACTCCCCAACAAAGGCTTGAACTTGGATTATTGGCTGCTGTCACACGACACATAATCCAATATCTTCCAGCCTTTTTCGTCCATTTTTGCCATTCTCCCTTGTCTTTTACCAGACCATCACTTAAAATTGCTTCATATACATTATCATCCGGTCTATATAAAAACCATGTAATTCTCACATTTTGCTTATCTTTTGCATTATATACCATACCAAAATTCAAGGTTTTTGCATTTCTATCCGGAATATAAATCTTAGCATCACTTATAGTATTTCCTGCAAAATAATGTGTTGCTCCTGCTTCTGACACAATCTTACCATTTTCATATGCTCTCCAACAAAATCCATACATTCCCGGATGTGTCGGTGCATAATTCATCCAGTTATCATATTTATCCTTGGTTCTCTTCACCTGTGGATATGGACTTGTTCCCCAGCTTTGATAATCATAATCAATTACAGTGCACTCATACGTCAAATCATAGCTACTAGTATTAATAACTGCACCTGCACGAATGGTAATTGCATCGTCTTCTGGTATATATACACCTGTAACAGCCTTAGAATTGTCACTGTTTGTACTAGATTCCTTAATAATATTATCTGTCCAATTAGTAATTCCAAGAACGCTCTTATAATATGCTTCATTTGCCGCTGTGGCGTTACTATCCATATATTTGAATACATTATACATCTGACGCTTATTTCCAGCAGAATCCAAAACTCCCATTTCACGGAAATCCCATCCAGTATCTGTCCATGGCTGGTAGATACATGCATCAATCATGCTATCTCTTTCTGCTGCCTTATAGGTGTAATATAAAGCTGCTGCCTGATTTGCCTCTCCTGCTCTTGCATCAAATCCAAACTCTGTTAAGATAATTCTATGTTCAGATCCATAATTATCCTTTACAAACTTACTCAAAACATCAAGGTTTGCGCCGGTTATAAATCCTGTATACTCTGTATGATTCAAATATCCGTGTTCTCCAGACTTTTTGCCCCACATCAACCATTCTGTGGGATCATCTGTGGAACCATATGGAACAGGATACGGATGATATGCCAAATTCCATGTTTTATTCGTTTCATATTTTGCAAATTCCTCTAAGAATTTCTTTGCAGGTATTCCTTCTCCATTATCAAAGTTCCAGATATTATCAAGACAAACATAGTTTTTCGCTGCTGGATTTACATCCTGTATTGCCTGATACATCAGGTCGTATGTCTGTGCTGCAATAATTACATTTGTGTTTACATCTAAGGTTCCACAGTAGTTCGCCTGTGCAGGGCTGTTGATTTCACATCCTACAATCCAGTTATTTACATATGGACACTTCGTAACCAGATAATGAAATGCTGCTGCAAGTATCTCTCTTGACTCAGTAGTGGATGTATTCAATGCATAATAATTATGTCCAGGTTCCCTTCCTGATGGGAAAATAAGTTGCTGCAAAGCCGCATCATTTGACCATTGCATATTTACCTGAGCAGTAATTGTAATGCCCTTATCTCTTATTTCCTGCATACGCAAGAACGTATAATACAACTGTTGTCCTTCATAATTATTATAATAATAAGTTTTTCCATTATAAACAAAAGGTTCCCCTGAACCATTTGTGCTTACCAACTCTGTTATATCAATATTAAATAATGCATGGTCTACTCCTAATGCAATCGGATCATCATAATAGACTGTTCCAGGATCTGTCCAATACGATGCTATAATACCTTTTTTACCGGTAGGATTTGCAACAACTGATGTCCCATGCCCTACTGCTTTTGACATTTCTTCCACTGACATTCCTGTTTCTGTTGTCTGTGATTCTACTTGCGTTTCTGGCTCTGATGCCTCTGCCTCAGAAGTGGATTCTTGCTCTACTGTCTGTTCTGCCTCTGCTTCTGATATAGATTCTGACGCTGTTTCCAAATCAGATTCAGCTGCAAAAACTACCATGTTAGGCACAAACACTGTCAGCAACATGGCACAAGTCAATAAACAAGTTATTACTTTCTTTTGTTTTTCCATAACACTTCCTCCTTAATATAAAAAAGTATGATAAAACTACATAACATAATTTTATCATACTCCTATAAACATCTCAATGAAAATACAACATTATCCTCTTAATATATTTTGTTTCACAAACTTGCATATCCTATTATTTGCCTCTAACAACAACCGCGATACTAATATAATTATTGCAACTGTTATTGTAAACAAGAAATAATTTCCACTCCTGGATAATCCTACACCTGCAAAATGCGCTGCTACCTTCTCAATAATAAAATGATGGCACAAGAATACAGCATAGGAATACTTACTTACAACTCCACAAACCTTTTTCACCAAGTCAATTGCTATATACTTAGATAAGAATGTGAATACCAGGAAGGATGCAATTCCAATTACCGGTGTTAAGTAAATAACCGGTATCACTCGTAAATTTGCTATTGCAGCAATAATTAAGACAACACCACTTACCGCAAATGCCTGAACGTTCACTTTCTTTATATAGTGAATAAAATACATTCCAAATAACATTTCCGGCACTCTAAGAATGAACCAACATTCAATAGGCATTTTAGTATCTCGCAATACAACAGAACCAATTACATATACTGCCAATGCGATTACAATTGTAATTTTCGGATAATCTTTTACCCCTTTTCGCAATAGTGGAAACAATAAGTATAAGAAAATCAAACATCCCAAGAACCACTCGCCCAACAGATAATAATTTTCTCCATACCAACCTAAATATCCATCCATACCGAAAAATGTCAATAAAAAGCGACTTTTCGGATATGCATAAAACATTCCCTTGTTCACCCAGAAGTTATAAAGAAATGCTATGATATATGCCAACCAAAACATAGGATAAATCGCCCAAAATCTTTTCTTAAAAAATGTTAAAACCTCACATTTTTCAGAATAAACATACATCAAACTTGCTCCCGAAATAATGAAGAACAAGCTTACTCCATAAGAGCCCAGATATAAGCTAAAAGGAAAGTCTGGTAATATTTTATTTAGATAACCAATTCCATTCGACTCCAATGCTCTGGTATAATGACATACCAAAACACTAATTACTGCTATTGTCCTTATTATATCTAAATACGCCAGTCTTTCCTTTTTCACTTCTCTATCTCCTTTTATTTTTGTTTTTCACATTCATTACTTATTCACATTGTAAGCAATGGTATAATCACTTGTATCTCCATCACTGGTCTTTGCTTCTACTCTCAGCCAGTAATTTCCCTTATTTGGTTTCCATGTTACCCATTCACTCTTCTGCCAGTTTGAGATAACCGTCCAGGTTCCCTTATTTACGTCATATACTAACCAACGGAATTTCGTATTGGAATCATTCTTTTCATGTACGGCTCCTGCTCGAATTCCACCAGACTGCTCCTGACAGTAGATACCTGTGATTTCTACATACTTACCAGCATAGTTCTTACTTGGATTATATGCTACCGTATAATTACTTTCATCCCCACCACTGGTCTTTGCTTCTACTCTTAACCAGTAATTTCCTTTTTTCGGCTTCCATGTTACCCATTCACTCTTCTGCCAGTTTGAGATAACTGTCCAGGTTCCTTTATTTACATCATATACTAACCAACGGAACTTTGTATTGGAATCATTCTTTTCATGTACAGCTCCTGCTCGAATTCCATCACTACCTTCTACACAGTAAATTCCATTAATATCTACATACTGACTTATATAGCTCTTAGTTGGATTATACGCTATGGTATAATTACTCTCATTTCCATCACTGGTCTTTGCTTCTACTCTTAACCAATAGTTTCCTTTTTTCGGCTTCCATGTTACCCATTCACTTTTCTGCCAGTTTGAAATAACTGTCCAGGTTCCTTTATTTACATCGTATACCATCCAGCGGAATACAGTATTTGCATCATCCTTTTCATGCACGGCTCCTGCCTGAATTCCATTTGATTTTTCCACGCAATAAATTCCTGTAATATCTACATATTTTCCTGCATAGTTTTTACTTGGATTGTAAGCAACGGTATAATTACTCTCTAATCCATTACCTGTCTTTGCCTCTACACGAAGCCAATAATTTCCTTTTCTTGGCTTCCATGTTACCCATTCGCTTTTGTTCCAGTTGGATACTGTTTCCCAGGTTCCTTTATTTACATCATAAGCCAACCAACGATACTGTGTATCTGATTCACTTGTCTCATGCACGGCTCCTGCACGAATTCCATTTGCATTTTCCTCAACATATATACCTGATATATTTAACCATGAACTTGTAGAACAGGTAGGAATTTGAAAATTACTCCATACACTTTCTATTACATGAGCTCCCTCATTCACAGTTGCATCACTTACATTAAAATAATTATAATATATACTTTCGTCTTGGTCATCCCAGGTACAATCCACGTTATACCATCTGCCATACATCTGTACAAGATTCCATTCATGGGATTCACTAGTTACAGATATTGTATTGATTCCAGCACCATTACATAATAATTCAAAGGTTTCTGCATATCCTGCACAAACTGCTTTTCCTTCTAAAAACACACCTGCACAGCTTTGGTTATATCTTGCCATCTCATACTCAGTATTTTCTACTACCAAATCATGTGCCTTTTTCTCTTTTGCAAGCGGAGTTGCTTCTTGTTGAATAATTGCTAACCAAGAATCTATCTTTGCAGACACTTGATTTGTTATAGATGCCCTTGCCGTTCCAGAAACCCACTCTGGATACATTCCTATTCGAACAACAGAATAATCACTTGTGTACCCATAATATTCATTAATAAAATAAAACTGTGGGTTGTTGGTTGCAACAAGACATATAACTTGCTTCAAATCACTTTCCGTCAAACCTGCCGGAACTGCAATATTTGCTGTAAATCCGGTATCTGTATCATAACTAACTGCATCTGATGTTGTTGTAAGATATGCCATACAGGTATTATAAATATCATTATATAACTGTCGTTTTGCGCTACTTAGCTGATCAACAAAATAGTTAGATGAATATGTATCCCACTTTGTTGCCTGATAACGATTATATTTTGGTACTTCCTGTGCAGTTTCTGCTACTTCTTCCGGTTCACCTAAGTCAATTCCTATTAACTGGTGATATCCGTTTTTCTCTGCCTGTACTTCAGATTCTTCTACCTGTGTTTCAGGCTCCACTACTTGTGCCTCAGGTTCTTCTACCTGCACTTCAGATTCTTCTGTCTGTACTTCAGATTCTTCTACCTGTGCTGCGGACTCTTCTGCCTGTACTTCAGGTTCTTCTGCCTGTACTTCGATTTTACCCAATGCTAATGTATTAAACATTAACACCAATGCTAACAACCATGTTACAATTTTTTGACCTCTCTTCATTTCTCACTCTTCCTCTCCCATACTTCTACATTGTTAGTAACTTGCGTATATAATCATTCTTAATACTATATCCATAATTCTGTGCTGTTGCCCAGCCATATCCCTGTGGATTCTCTTTCTGACCTAACCACTCCACATATGGTGCTGTTCCACGCTTTACTAAATTAAATCTAGGGTCCACACAAGGATTTTTCAAAGCATCTGTTGACGCATATGCCTTTAAATGCTGTATCTGTGCGCGCACTCCTGTTCGCACATTTGGAAAACTTGCTCCAGCTGCTCCTCCATCTGTTGCCCCTAATCCTGCAAAGTTATATTGTGTGATACTTACTTGTCCACCGAAACGTAAAAATCCAGTTTCTTTCATTGCCTGTGCAAAAGCAACTTCTGCTTTTACTCCTTCAGCAGCACACTCTTCTATGTATATTTGACAAAAACTTTCTATGTTTGGTGCATCCGAACCCAGGTAATAAGATGGATAAACTGCATTTTTTCTATAATACGCTACCATTTGTGAAAGATTTGTGCTACTGTTTCCCATAATATTATAACGTTCAATTCGCTTTGCAATTGTATAATCACTTTCTCTTCCATCCGTAGTCATTGCTTCTACACGAAGCCAATAATCTCCTGCTTCTGGATTCCAGTTCGTCCATTCACTTTGATTCCAATCTGTTATAGTTGTCCAGGTTCCTTTATTTATATCATATACCATCCAACGGTACTTTGCACCAGAATCATTCGTTACATGAACTGCTCCTGCTCGAATTCCGCTTACACTTTCTTCGGCATATATTCCTTGAATATCTACATAATAATGAGAGTAATCTCTTGCCGGATTATACGCTATTGTATAGTTACTTTCTACACCATCTCGAGAACGTGCTTCTACACGAAGCCAATAATTACTCTTTTCCGGTTTCCAGTTTACCCACTCACTCTGATTCCAATCTGAAATTGTTGTCCAGGTTCCTTTATTTACATCATATACCATCCAACGATATACAGTTAAATTATCATTTGTCTCGTGAACTGCTCCTGCTCGAATTCCATAATTATTTTCTTCTGCATATATTCCCTGCAAGTTTACATAATAATAATTGTATCCCCTTGATGGATTATAGGCTATGGTATAGTCTGTTGTCTTTCCTGTACTGGTCTTTGCTTCTACACGAAGCCAATAATTTCCCTTAACGGGAGTCCATGTCATCCATTCACTTTGTTGCCAGTTTGTCATGGTTGTCCAGGTTCCCTTATTTATATCATATACCATCCAGCGATATTGCACAGCAGAATCATTGGTTGTATGTACTGCTCCAACTCGTATTCCATAGCTTACTTCTTCACAATATATACCATCAATCTCTACATATTTTCCCGCATATCCTCTTTTTGGATTATAGGCAACTGTGTAATCACTTGCTACTCCATCACTGGTCATTGCCTCTACACGAAGCCAATAATTTCCCTTTTCCGGTTTCCAATTTACCCATTCACTTTGATTCCAGTCTGAGATAGTGGTCCATGTTCCTTTGTTAATATCATATACCATCCAACGGAACTTTGCTCCTGTATCTGTCGTACTATGTACGGCTCCTGCACGGATTCCATAATTATCTTCCTGACAATAAATACCACTAATGTCTACATAGTGTTTTGTGAAATCTCTTTTACTCTCATATTCCATCGTCCAATTGGCTTCTGCACCATCCGCCGACTTTGCTTCCACACGGAGCCAATAGTTTCCCTTTTGCGGACGCCATGTAATATAATCAGCCTGACTCCAGTCAGATACAGTAGTCCATGTTCCCGTAGCAAAACTATACGCTAACCAACGGAATTGTACTGGTTGGCTCGTAGCCTGCCAGGAAACACCTGCTTCTATCCATTCACACTTTTCGCTATAAAAAATTCCATTTAACTGTAATGCACTTTTCTTCTGTAAACCAAAATACGCTGCAATACCTGTTGCATCTGCAACTCCTAAACGTCTTAACCCGTCTTCGTTATTAAGGAATGTATTTACATCACCTGCATTAGTCATAAATGCATGTTCTACAATAATTGCCGGAATTCCCTCTAATTTGCTTCTTCGAATTACTCCGTAGTAATCTGCTAAAGAACCATCTGGATATGTAGTATTATCACCGGAATTTCTTGTTTTCTTTCCACGAACATTTAATCCCAATGCCCCAAGCTGATTTAAAATACTATCTGCTAACTGTCCACCAGCAGCTCCAATACTACTGTTATAATTATTATTTGGATAATAAATTTCCGCACCATGCGCACTTGTATTTCCATTTGAGTTCAAATGTAAGCTTACATAAACATTAGCTCCTACACTTTTTGCATACGCAACACGTCCTGCATTACAATCCGTAGAACTTGTTCCCGGATGTGGACAAGAACCATCTTCTGGTCTTGACAGATAGACCGTAACACCTGCATATTGCTCTAATTCTGCCTTACAATATTTCGCAATCTTAAGGTTCAGTTCTTCCTCTTTTAGTCCACTCTGATGCGCACCTGCATGCGTATTATCATGCCCTGGATCCAAAACTACTACTATATTTCCTGCACCTTTTACGCTTTTTCCTACTGTTTCTTCTGCTGATTGCAAAGCATCTTCCATAGAGTTCTGTGGATTGATATTTCCGTTTTCATCAATTGTTACGATATCTGATGAAACATCCTCTTCATCCACAATCTCTGCATCCGGCTGAGTTTCAACTTCCTTATCCACTCCGAATTTTGCATCAAAACCACTGGCACTAAGGTCACAAGTATATGCTATTCCATCTACTGTATATTCTACTTGTTTCAAACTATATGTTCCAGACTGTCCTTCTGTAAAGTCTACAGAAAACAAAACTGCACCACCAACACTCTGTGTTGCCTGTACTGCATATTGTTCCTGTGTTTCTTGATTTACATAAGTCAAAACAGCATTTTCAACTACAGTATCATCACTTCCTATACCAACTACTATTTTTTGTGTCCCTGGTGATGTAATGTAATTGCTATCCACAACAACATAATTTATCAGTGCTGTTTGCTGTGTTGTCTCTTCTGTTGCTGTCTCTTCTGTTGTTGTCGCTTCTTCGGTTGTTACTTCTTTTGCTACACTTTCTTCACTCTGCTCTGTAACGTTTTCCTGTGCTAACACTGTACTTACAGGCATTCCTGTCCATACAGTTGCAACTGCTAGAAAAAGTGCTAATACACGTTTCATTTTTTGCATTTTTTTACCTCTCTTTCTGTTTCTTGACTTTTTATCTTGCAGTTCATCTATAAATAAAATATTCCCATATGCTATAATAAACAACTGTTAATTTTTTCCACCTGACAAGCGACTGATAATTTTCCAACTACGAGAATTAACAATGGCATCATATTTCAGTTTTAATTGATTGTATTTTTCATTACATGCTTCTATTTCTGCCTGCAAATTCTCATTTGCTTTACAACTGTCTTCCCAATTTTTTGCACATTTCTCCCATTCTTCGCGAATTTTTTTGTTCTCTTCCTTTAATTTATCCCCTTCCTGGCTACTTTCCTTCCAGTTCTTCGCACATTTCTCCCATTCTTCATGGGCATATTTATTATCTTCGAGGTATTCCTTAATAGAACGCTTTCCTTTTAAACATGTTATTTTTTCTTCTGCAAAACTACTACCGTCTTCTTCTCTTATCACACTTTTAAAAAATGTCACATATGCCTTTTCTAATTCTGCTATATCTGACTTAATGCCAAGAAACTCCATTGTATTTTGCAATGGATAAAATGCTTCTAATTCCGGTAAATGAAGATAAGAATCTCTAATACAATGGTATACTGCAAGCTCCTGTGGAATTGGGAATTCACACACCCACTCATAGTCAATAAAAACAGGATGATTGCCACGCATTACGATATTACTTGCTGTAGCATCAAAATTTGCCACCTTAATGCCCGGAGCTTTCTCTAAGAATGCCAAGCTGCCAAATACTTTTTCTGACTCAGGTGTATTCCGAAATGTACACTCATTTTCTTTACTTCCAAGCACACATGCCTTATGAAATAATAATAGTTTTTCGTATTCCTTGACTTCTTTTTTCTCCATGCATTCCTGATAACAACTAAGCAAAGATTTCCCTTCTATAAATTCAAAGAAAAGTCTGTTTTCCTCCTTATGAACCGGACAAATCTCCACATTATCATAATACTTTTTCAGTAAATCAAAATATCGCACAATATTATCGATATGTTCCATTCCTTCGGGAAATATTGGCTCCTTAATTACACAAGTTTTGCCATCCTGTTTTCCTATAATTGTTTTTATACTATATTTTTTATTTCTTTCATCACTAAATTTAATATACGAAGGTTTCATATTTACCCCCTTACCGCTTCTACTAAAAATGAATTTGCAAAATATTTAATTTCCTCTGTTCCTGCAAGACTACGAAATGCTGCATTCTGGTCAAAACACTGAATGATGTCCATATCATAATTATGTTGCTGGGGAAATTCTATTTCTCCCTGCATAATACTATCATCATCATAAATAACTACCGGTAATTTGTAATCCGGGAACGGATAATAAAACTTCGTACTGGAAAAACCATTTTGTAATAATAATTTTTCTAACTGTGAACGACTAAAGGTCTTTACTTTATCTTCTCTTTTATATCCTTCAATTCCTACAAAAGGTTTTCCCAAATGATCCTCATGATATCCTGCAAAATATTTCATTCCAAGTTTATTTTCGATGGCCACATAAAGTCTGCCGCCAGGTTTTAGGCAGGAGGATACTTTCTGTATAAAATCCTCATACGGAGTTGGACTATTAATATAATGATATGCGTATTCCAAAACACCCACCAGAGTTATTACATCATACTTTTTGTTTATTTCAATATCCTGAAAATTTCCAACAATAATTTCAATATTGTCCATATCTTTATGACGATATGCATTTACCAATGAACGTCTCTTTGATAATTCAATGCAGTCCACTTTTTGGGCTTTTCTTGCAACTGCTCCTGTGACTGCTCCCATTCCTGCACCAATTTCTAATACTTCGTCTGTTGGTGCAATATCCATTGGTTCAACAATATTTTCACGTTGTCTTGTTAAATGATATAACACTGCCCACTCACGATATGCCTCGTGGGTATATTCATATCCCTGTTCATTCTGCACAATTCCAAGAATAACATCTTCAATATCTCCATCGCTATACAAGTCTTGTCCACTGTAATACTGATAATTCAGAGTTACTCCTCCTACTTTTTCTATCATATCATGCCTCACTTCATTTCTCTTCTTCTAATCTTAAAATATACTTTCTTTCCAAACAAATAACACTTTTCTGGCAGACATTTCTTCAGTACCTTTTTAATTACTGTTTTATAAGTTTTTGGCACTGGTGGTACTATTATCGGCTCTGGTTCTCGAATAATTTCTCCATTCTTAATTCTATCCAAAATAAGCGTATGATATGTAGGACCATATTTTTCAAACACAGTTTTATTAGTTTCTCGCATCATATAATCCTGATTTGTTGTTTCAATTGCCGCATATTTGTCACTATATAACACCCCGGTATAATATCCTACACTTTGTACTACAAAAGGCAAATCCAGGCATAATACCTTCATATCTTCCTGCACTTTATTTACCGCTTTTATTACCGGCTCTTTCACTCTTAGCCAAAAGCTTCCGCCAACTGGTGCCAATGGTTCATCCTGTCTCTTGATATTCGCAGAAATTCCTGCCTTTTTCAAACTGTTTTCCACTGCATCGTAGCATCCCATCCAGCCATCTTCCATCACTGCAAATAATTCGCCAAACTGTGGTACTGGTGGTATTAACATACCTAGACGTTTATTGCTTTCAAAAGTAGCAACTATATTTTGCACCATTGCTTTTGTTCCGAGAATATTTTCCCAATCGCTGTACTGCCAGGAAACTTCATTACTATATGGCTCTATGTTTTCCACATTTCTCATATTAGCAATGCAGATATAGTCATAATTGTCTTTTGCGCATTGTAAGCTATACGCAACTTTCTCCTGATAAGTCTTATCCAACTCTACAATTTTTGTATTATCTCTTCCCGTTAAGTATGCTTTCTGCACTTCTGTACAGTCTGTTGTTTTTCCCAACAAATATACATCCATTTCTTCTGGAATGGATGCCAAATAATTTTTATACAGATGCTTATGCTTAATACTTTCCACAAAAATAAATACAGCCACTTTTTTCTCTGCTTCAGAACAATATGCTGCATAAGTTGGCAAAACATAATTAAAATGCATTACTCTGCTTATTTCTGTAAGATTTTCTAAACGTAAAATATTATCCCATATAAGATCTGTATCATAGTTTAAATTTTCACATATATACTCATATGCTTCTATAGAAGATTCCCCACATGTATTTAACATATAATCCTGATAATCTGTAAAAAAGGAACGTCTTTTTACAATTGGACATCTCTTTTTCTCTATCATATCTTTAAGATAAAACATAATTGGGCAATACGCATATCCTTCATACTCACTGGTATCTACATAAGTATCCCACTTATACCCTAAATCCTCAAAATATTTTGTAAATATTGTCTCATATTCGCAAATTGATTCCACATAAGAAGTAGGATTTTTTAGATTAAAAATAAATTCTTTATAATCACTACTCATAAAGAAACGATTTCTTAATACCAAAAAATGAGATTGTATATGTTCCGGCAGATACCCGTATCTATTTGCACCATAAGGATCTGGTTCTACTTTATAATGACGGGTAATTCCCCAAAAGTCTAAATCACGCTTTTCCATTTCATCAAACATCTCTGAGAACGGATATAACGGTCCAAAGAAAGTATAATTAAACAAAATTACTTCATCATATTTTGCCAATTCTTTAAAGCCATAATAAAACAATCCTTCACGGTAACCGCCTACATCAAACCCACTATTTTCTCGAAACATCACTTCATCAGCAACGCCTTCCAAACGTCTGGTTCCCTCTTCTGTCAACGTTCCGTTGCAAACTGCCAAAAGATTGCTGACATGTGGTTTTAAACTTTCCAATAAGTAAATGACGTAATCATCCACTTTTCCTTCTCTATCATAATATAAAAATATCGCACATCGCTTCATACTGACTATTCCTCTTATCCTATTTCAATTCATGTATCTTTTCCAACAGTTCCCTATGACGACTCACGCCCACTTGTTTCATTGCAGCCTTATGCATTTCTCCATTTATAAATCTCCAGTTGGTGAACTCAATTCTTGCATAAGTATCTACCATAAGCCATGCCGGATAGTAACCTTCCTGTTGTACACAGAATGGATATACACGTTCTATGGCATGAAGCACAGTTGCATCTGTTTCAATTGGCTCTTTCGGGAACTCTTCATACTCCCAGTCATGAGCAAATAGTCCCTTTAATGCCTTTGTACGAACCCAAAACATTGAACCTAATGGTGCTATTGGTTCTTTATTCGGATTCATATCCACCTTTACACCTAACTCTCTTGCTACTTTCTGGGTGACAGCAAAATTTTCGCCCCACTCACCTTTTCCGCAGGTTGGATAATATGGTCCGTGATGTGGCATTGGCGGGGTAAGCATTCCTAAATATGGATTTTCCTCAAATGTAGCGATTACATTTTCCACGAATATTTTATTTTTCAACAAATTCTCAAAACACTTATATGCCCAAGACTCTCCTATGGACATAGGCATTACCTGATAAACCTTTTTGTCATGCACTTTACAAATCAAGTCGTACTTGTCAACAATATCCTTGCACCCTACTAAAAAAGGAGCTACATCTCGCCCGATGTTACCAACTACGCGTATTTCCCACTTATAATCCTTTAAGTTTTGGAACACCTTTTCAACATACTTCTTTTTTTCTTCTGTTGGAACTGTAATATAGATATCTGTTCCCTGTGGCATAGAATTCACATAGTGATAACAATATTCCGCCAAATCTTCATAATAAATATGCAATACCAATGCTGTTGTAAGCTTCGGCGCACTTTTTTTCAACGGCAACTTAGAAGACAGGATATAATTTAACTGCATTCTCTTTTTAAAGTCTGCCTGATTTTGCAATCGCAAAATATTTTTCCAAATCATTCCTGTGTCATAATCTAAATTCTTTTCTATAAAGTCAAGTGCTTCTCTGCTTCCTTCACCACCGCTTCTTGAAAATGCCTCCTGATATTCATGGAAGAAAGAGCGTCGTTTTATTATAGGACACTTTCTCTCTTCTATCATCTGTCTTGGGAAATCACGCAATGGATCATATGTATAATGTTCCAAGTCAGAAGAATCTACATATACATCCCACTTATAACCCTTATCCGCAAAATCTTTTGTAAAAACAGTTTCATGATACCCAACTGCTTCTTCATAGCTGTGGATTTCCGGAAGATTCTTCCAGTAGTTTTTAAAATCTTCTGTTTCTGTAAAGCTTTTTCGAAATACCATAAAATAGGACTGAATGTGTTCCGGGATATAACCATACTTAATTGTTCCAAAAGGATCAAAAGGAACCTGATGAAACTTGGTAATTCCCCAAAAATCTACATCCCGTCCGTCCATAGTTTCAAACATTTCTGAAAATGGATAAAATGGCCCATAAGTAGTTGAATTCAGTACCATTACTTCATCATACTTCTTCAACTCCTCATAGCCATAATACTCGATACCGATTTTGTAAGAAGTGATATCAAATCCTTTATTTTCTCTTACTAATACTTCATCCGCTATTTCTTCTAATCTCTTTAATCCTTCTGGCTGTACATCGCCATTGCAGATAACCAATAATTTTGTAAGATTCTTTTTCAAATCCCTTAAAAAATAATCATTATATTCATCTACAATGCCATCTTTATCATAAAATACATATACACCATATCGATTTGCATTTTCCGTTCTTACAAGCATCTTTCTCTCCTTTTTTTCTAAGAAATCACTACTTCTGATTCCATATCGTAGAATCCAACCGTATTTTTATCTGAAATTACATTAATATTACATAAATCATATAATCTATGATATACAGAAAACTTATTTTCTGAAAAACCAACGCAACCTAAAGCAAGAAGATAATTTCTTCCCTGTAGATTCATTTTCTGTTTAAACTCTACTGTTCTAACTTCTCCTTCTTTTACAGTTCCTGTTGATATATTTTCATACATAGTATTGGTTCCGGTAACTTCTGTTCCCTGCAAATCCTTAATTGTAAAGGCAAAAATCGGTTCCTCGATATCTCGATGAAACAGTACCTTAAACTTAATTGTAAATTCGGAATCCTTTTGGATATTTGAAGTAATTTCACCTCTGTCATCCACAATGGCAAAATCCACGATTTCAGCTGCCTTTTCTCCATAATCAAGATAATTTGGATTTACTTCCATTTTTTCTTTCCAGCATCCAACCGTTTCATCTTCCTTATGCTCTTGCGGAACATCCCGAACCTCTTCTTGTTCCACCAATACCTGTTTATACATATCTACAATTTTTTTAGGTTCGCCCTCTGCAATCTTTTGTCCTTTATTTAACAAGATTACTCTATCACAATATTTACTGATGCTACCCAAATCATGACTTACAAACAAAATTGTCTTTCCCATTTTTTTGAATTCTTCAAATTTGTGATAACATTTCACTTGAAAGAAAACATCTCCAACAGAAAGAGCTTCGTCTACAATCAGGATTTCCGGATCAATATTTATTGCTACGGCA
>ERZ1034984.2359-NODE-2359-length-15339-cov-9.988288_pt1 | contig 15339 bp, 14 predicted proteins | sample MGYA00520589_ERZ1034984 | MGnify/ENA primary metagenome ERZ1034984 (study PRJEB33766, sample SAMN09781790) | gut metagenome | biome: gut microbiome | host: Homo sapiens | place: Madagascar | study: EMG produced TPA metagenomics assembly of the PRJNA485056 data... | reverse complement strand
ATACTTAGAACTACATTTTACTTTCTTCTGTTATCCTCATATTATAAAAGGAGGGTACTATTATGAAACAATTATATAAACTATCTCAACAATTTGAATCCAATGGTTTTGCATCTGCCACTACAATGTATGTGGTTCTTCGTACTTTGGCAGTATTTGTTCCTTCTCTTATTGTAGGATTTTTACTAAAAGACATGATTCATTTACCGGCAACCACTCCTACCACTTTTGTAGTTATTTTCTGTGGATGGATAACAGTTATCTTTGGTTTCTGGGGATCTTTATTATATTTAATGCGTCAGGATTAATTTTCACCGTATTTTTTTCTTTTTTTGTTGTATAATAAATATAGTTTCTATTTTCAACTTGTTTATTATCAATGGAGGAAATAAGATGAATCGTTCTGAAGAACTTCGCATGACCTACTCCGGACTTTTCATGCATAAAGGTGAGAAAACCGTCCGGGTATCCTTTGAACGTGGCGAAAAAGACTTTGCCGAGGGAATTCTCCCCGGTGGTACAATTGAAAAATCCTCTGGATTTTCTCCGGAGGAATTGCAGCAGTTAAGCGACTATCTCGTTTATCATGCTGCTGATATTATGAAAAAAGCAAAAGAAGTTAATCCAATTAGAGACTGGATCCGGGAGAAATAATTCTCCCGCCAGTCTCTTTTTCCTTTTGCTATTCTTCTTTGTTATCTACCGGAATAGAATCGTGATGTCCGGTAATGGAATAAATTACCCATTCTGCAATATTGGTTGCATGATCTCCGATACGTTCAAAATATTTTGCTACCATAAGCAAATCTGTTGCCTGCTCACTATGTTCTGCATTGGTACGAATCAAAGCAATTAACGTTTCTTTAATTTCACTGAACAAGTCGTCTACGGTGTCATCGTTATCAATGACTGACTGTGCCAGCTTCAAATCCTTTTGTACAAATGCTTCTACACTATGTGTCACCATAATTGTGGTTTCCATTGCCATTTGTGGAATCAAAGTTAAATCCTTTATGTATGGTTCGTTCGCCAGGGCAATGGTAATCTCAGAAATATCAGATGCCTGATCTCCGATACGCTCCATATCTGTAATCATTTTCAACGCCGCAGAAATCAAACGCAAATCCTTTGCAACCGGCTGTTGCTGTAACAAAAGTTTCATACACAAGGATTCAATATCTCTTTCCTGTCGGTCAATTTCCTGATCAAACGCAACGGTATTTTTTGCCGCCTCTACATCTTTGCGAATCAGCGCATTTACAGACATTTGAATTGCCTGCTCAATCAAATTGCCCATTTCAATTAACTCATTATTCAGTTGTTCTAATTGTCTGTCAAAGCGATTTCTCATAATTAACCAAACCTTCCTGTAATATAGTCTTCGGTTCTCTTATCCTGTGGAACAGAGAACATTTTTTCTGTTTCACCATATTCTACAATTTCACCTAAAAGGAAAAATACGGTTTTGTCAGAAACACGAGTTGCCTGCTGCATATTATGTGTTACCATTACAATTGTATAGTCTTTCTTTAATTCTATGACCAAATCTTCTATCTTAGAGGTAGAAATCGGGTCTAAGGCAGAAGTCGGTTCATCCATTAAGATTACTTCCGGATTTACCGCAAGGGCACGGGCAATACAAATTCTCTGCTGTTGTCCACCGGAAAGTCCCAGTGCACTCTTTTTCAAACGATCCTTCACTTCATCCCAGATTGCCGCATCTCTCAGTGATTTTTCCACAATTTCATCTAACTGAGCTCTATTGCGGATTCCATGAGTACGAGGACCATAGGCAATATTGTCATAAACGCTCATTGGAAATGGATTTGGCTTCTGGAATACCATTCCCACACGTTTACGCAGTTCATTGGTGTCTATATTGTGATAAATATCGGTACCATCTAAGGTTATTTCTCCTGTAATTTTACATCCCTCTACTAAATCATTCATACGATTTAAGGATTTTAATAAGGTTGACTTTCCACATCCGGAAGGTCCAATAAAAGCGGTAATTTCGTTGGATAAAATCGGAAGATTCACATTCTTTAATGCATGGAAATCTCCATAATATAAATCCAGCCCGCTAATGTTAATTTTAGGTGTTGGTTGTTTTATCATAACAATTCTCCTTTTCGGTTTATTGCTTACACTTTCGCAATTTTTTTGGCAATGCGATTAGAAACCCAGTTAATAATCATAACAATTACCAATAACACAACTGCTGTTGCATATGCTTCGTCTGTATGAAATCCTTCGGATGACAATGCATACATATGATATGCAAGAGTACGTCCGGAATCCATTAACCATGAAAGTCCTTTTCCGCTTACTACTTCTGTAACGGTTCCTGCGGTATACATCAATGCTGCTGTCTCTCCTACAATACGTCCGATTGCAAGAATGACTCCGGAAAGAATTCCCGGTACTGCTGCCGGAAGTACAATTCGAAAAATTGTACGCACACGTCCTGCTCCCAGTCCAAAACTTCCCTCTCGGTAAGAATCCGGTACGGATTTTAATGCCTCTTCCGTGGTACGCATAATCAGCGGCAAAATCATAATTGCCAAGGTTAATGCACCGGATAAAAGAGATAAACGAAATTTCAACGTTGTTACAAAAAACAACATACCGAACAAACCATATACAATAGATGGAATACCTGATAATGTTTCCGCTGTAATTCGCACAACTTTTACAATTTTATTTCCTTTTTTGGCATATTCCACCATATAGATGGCAGAGCCAATACCAATGGGAACTGCAATAATAAGTGTAACAATGGTAATTAACAGTGTATTAATCAATGCCGGCATTAAAGACACATTTTCACTGTTGTATTCCCATGCAAAAAGACTTGGTTTAATGTGTGGAATTCCATTCCACAAAATATGTACAATGAGGAAAAGCAATGCACTAAAGGTAATAAGTGCTGCTACCATTACTAATATAAACAATAGCCAGGACAAAGGTCCACGTTTTCCCTTACTGATTTTCTGATTTGTCATGCTTCATTCCTCCTATTCAAAATTGAGAATAACAGGTTAATAATCAAAATAAATACAAACAGTACCACTCCTGTTGCTATCAATGCCTGACGATGTAAGTCTGCTGCATAACCCATTTCAATTACAATATTAGAAGTAAGTGTACGCACTCCCTGGAATATACTGTTTGGAATACGCGCCTGGTTTCCTGCTACCATAATGACTGCCATTGTTTCTCCGATTGCACGTCCGATTCCTAATATAACTCCTGCCATGATACCGGACTTTGCTGCCGGAACCACCGTAAAAAATACACTTCTTTCATGGGTTGCTCCCAATGCAAGTGCTCCTTCATAATAACTTTCCGGGACTGCACGAATCGCTGATTCACTGACTCCCACAATGGTCGGTAAAATCATTAGCCCCAGCAATAACGAAGCGGTAATTATACTGGTTCCTCTACACTCATATTTTGCAAACAGTTCTCGCATAAATGGTACCAATACCACCAAGCCAAAGAATCCATAGACAACTGATGGAATTCCTGCCAACAAATCTATTGCTGCTTTTAAGGGACCATAAATTTTTTTCGGGCAAAAACATGCCATAAAAACGGCTGTTAAAATACCAATCGGTACACCTACAATAATAGCTCCCGCAGTAATATAAATACTTCCTATAATCATAGGGAGAATTCCAAAAGATGCCGGAGAGTTATTTGGTGCCCACTTTGTACCTGTCAAAAACGAAAATAAGCCTATTTCCTTCATAGCAGGTATTCCATTTGCAAATAGGAATACACAGATTAGTAAAACGGCCAAAATAGATGTCAATGCTGCTATAAAAAATATAACATGCGCAAATGTTTCTTTTACTTTTTTTCCCATAATTACTCCTTCCATTTTTCGTGGTTGAAAGGGACTGCCATATCAGCAGTCCCCCTCAAGGTTGGGATATCGAATAAAGGTGAACTTGGTAATTTTACCAAGTGGTTGTTTCACCTGTGAAGATTGCTTTAATCTGATCTGCTGTCATATCATCAACAGAATTATCATTATTTACAATTACTGCAATACCATCAATTGCGATAACTGTAGGTGTTAATGAGTTTTCACTATCTTTTAACTCTCTGGATGCCATTCCGATATCTGCGGTTCCATCCATAGCTGCCTGTAAACCTGTAGTAGAATCGCTCTGGTTGATTTCAATTTCTACATCGGAATTTACTTTTGCATATGCTTCTTTTAATTTTTCCATAACCGGTGTTACAGAAGAAGAACCTGCAATAACAACTTTTCCTTTTGCTCCGCTGTTTGCATATGCTTCTGCATTATCTACGGAAGCAATATATCCAGCATCTTCTACTACTTTCTGTCCTTCAGAGCTTAAAATGTAGTTGATGAAATCCTGAGCTGCATCGCTTGGAGTTCCGTTTGTTGCAATATTAAATGGACGAGAAATTTTGTATGTACCACTCTTGATGTTATCTACAGTAGCTTCTGCTCCGTCAATCTTTAATGCTTTTACCTTGTCATTTAAAGAACCAAGGGATACATAACCGATTGCACTTGGATCACTTGCTACATTTGATAAAACAATTTCTGTACTGTTTGCAATAGTTGCTTCTTCTGTTGTATTGTCTACTTTATTGCCATCAGCATCTTTTTCTTCGATTCCAAATAATTCAATGAATGCACCTCTTGTACCGGAACCATCTTCACGGGAGATTACATTGATTGTTCCTCCTGCATTAGAACTTCCTTCATCCGTATCTGCATTTGCATCTGCCTGTGTACTTGCATTGCTGTCATTTTTACTGTCTGTGTTGTTTGAACCGCACCCAACCATTGCGGTGGCTGTCATTGCCATAACCATAAGAGCTACGATGAGTTTCTTCATAATCTTTCTTCCTCTCTTTTACATTCATTTTCTTCTTTTTCTCAGCAGTGGTTTTCCTGACTGCAAGAAAGAGTATAAAAGGCAAACGTAAAATATAAATACCAGATTATGAAAAATCTATGTAAAATCTTTGCAAAGAAACCGGAAAGATTCTGCTTTCAAGAGGCAAAAAAACAGCGGGAACACTGAATACATCAATGTTTCCCGCTATTTTTATTATCTAATTTTTATTTTTCATATGCGTATGTGCCAACAGAACACTTTGCTCCGGAGGTTCCTGAGATATAATATCCCTGTCCGTCCTGAATTCCAGTGGTAATATCCACTGTCTGAGCTCCTAATCCATTGTTGAAAATCAATCCCTTTACATCTTTTGCTATTTCTACCTTATAGACCTTCTGATTAAATTCATTCAGACCTACATAAGTCATTTTTTCTCCCGGTCAGGAAGTTACTTCCTTTCCATCACCAAGCTGATAACTTGCTGACTGAGCATTTTTTACTGTAAGCGTTACTTCCACTTCCTGTGTATAACTACCACCTGCCGGTGAAGCTGTAATGACCGGAGTCTGATATGCGACTTCTCCCGGTAAAGAACCTGTATATTTCTCTGTTGTTACAGATGACCAGTTACCATCTGCTACAAAGTAATCATTTCCTTCTTTTAATACAATTGTTTTTTCATTATAACATTTTCCACTTGGTAACATTCTTGCAATTGATACCTGCTTTGCATCTGCCGGAACTTCATAATAATATAATTTTTCCCCACTTGCATTGGTAAAGGTGTTCATTTTTGCATATTCACTATCTGAATCTACCTTAATTGCAGCAACCGCAGAATCATTTTCAAACCAACTGCAATTTTTTACATTTAAATAAATATTATAGCCTTCCCTTTCCTCTTCTTTGGTATATACCGCAGTTACAGGGGTTGCACTTCCATCCGCATTCATTGCTGTTACAGTTACTGCTACAGTATCTCCCGGTTCCATATCTGCCCCAATGACAAAACTCTCAGAACCACTAAATGCCACCTTCTCATTATTCCCGATTTGATAATAGGATTCCTCTGCATTAGAAGCTGTTACAGTTACCTCAAGGGTATCGGTAAAGGTGGTTCCGTTTGCAGGTGAAACTGCCACTGTTGGTACTTCATAAACTCTTGTATAAGTGTAACTTTTTGTAGCACTTTTTGTTTCATTTATGGCTGTTACGGTTACTTCTGATGTATCTGTAAATGTTTTGGTGATAGCATCTGTAAAATCTTCTGATACACCATTTACTGTAATTGTTGCCTTTGTTGCATTTTCTACCTTAAAGGTTACTTCCTTACTTCCCTTAAAATTACCGGAACTTGCAGAAGCTGTAATCACAGGTGTTTCTTCAATTGGATGCTCTCCGCCTTCTCTATAAAGAGTCCATTCGTTGGTATCCGGATGATACATATAACCAATCTGTCCCATTGCAAGGTCCGCAGTCTGAGCTGCACCTGAATTACTGAATATCACATGATTATACTCTGCCTGTGAATCTACCTGTAATGCATAAATATGATTTTGCGCATCACACTCAAACATTTTTTCTCCCGGCCATCCTGCATTATTTACAGTGGTTGCACCCTGATCATTCCATGCATAGGCAGTTACAGAATCCCATCCCTTTGTATTCTGGAAAAAGATACAGTTTGTTAAATCATATTCATCTTTATAATAAGTATAAGTTTTGGTAACTGTTCCACACTTGTTTGTTCCGGTTACTGTTAATGTTACAGAATCTCCCTTTTTTAATCCTGCTCCAATATTAAGTGTTATTTCTCCATTGAGCGTACCGGATTCTCCGTTTGAAGTTTCATAAGAAGCTGTATTGGCGTACTCTGCCGAAACCTTAACCTGTAAAGAATCTCCGTAGAATGTAGTTCCGTCTGCTACACTGTTTTTAATCTGTACCGGATATTCTGTCTGTGGATTAGGCATTACGTTTTTGTAAACAACTGCTATTCCGTATTCACTTTCAACCTTTCCGGTTAAAACGCCACCTGACACACGAAATGTATTTCCGGATACTTCATCTGTGTATTCTCCATCTGCCATACCATGTGCGGAAATTGAGATGTCACCGGAGCCATTAAAGTTGGCAATCACCATTCCGTTTCCACGCACACAGTATGCCATGTTATTTTCACAGCCCATCTGATCCTGTTCATTTACCATTCTGTTGTTAAAGTGATTAATTGCTGCGACTTCTTTCGATGCCCAAACATAGGTTGCACACTCTCCCATGATAGCCGGAGTAAGTGTCTGCTGCAAATTTCCCTTCATCGCACCATCACGGTCATCCTCTAAAATGTCTGCGGATACATATGGGCGCACGAAGAATAATCCTGCTGCATTGTCCTTATTTGCTACCATTGCCCAAGTTCTGACAATTGACTTATCAGAAGCATAGCGTGAGGATTCATTCATATAAGTATCGTGAGATTCTGCCCACAATACGGAAACCTCCGGTGCATAATCCATGCTTATCGTATTGATGTTGTTATTGCGAAATGCCTCTAACAAATGATTTCCTGCGGAATTATCTGTAACAGACATATATTTTGTATAAGAATCTATACTGAAATTGTCTCCTACGGTGTTAAGTACCTCTCCATATACATACAAATCCCCGCCTGTTTTTTCTTTATAATGTGATCTTGCCTCATTTAATACGGTTGGCCAAAAATCACTTGCAAAAGAAGGATCATCGTCTGGTGTTTCAATGTGCTTTGCTGCATCAAAACGAAAACCGTCAACACCACAATCAATCAGTTCATCCAGATAATTGGCTACCATTGTCTGAACTCTTTTATCTGCGGTATTTAAGTCCGGCATTCCCATGGTTCCCTGTGTAAAATGAAGTCTGCTGTCACTCATCCACACCTGATAATCATTGATATGCCAGAAACTTTCGTCTGTCAACATATCCGGATTCCAATATTCTCCTACCTGTGGAGAAATATCTGCCAGTGAATTTTGCCATCCTTTAATATTTCCCATATGGTTTGCAACCACATCCACAATGACTTTAATGCCGTATTGCTCTGCCTTTGTACACAATGACTCTAAATCTTCCTTTGTACCTAACCAAGTCTGTCCGTTATCACACACGGAAAACGCTACCGGCTGATATAATTTCCACCAGTTTCCGGAGCCGCCCACTCCCGGTATTCCTACTTCTGTTCCTACTACACCTTCATAGCTGTAGTCTTTCGGCTGTGTTGCCGGTGACGTTTGAATTGCGGAATATCCGCATTGAGCAATAAGCTCCAAATTGTTTTCAATGGTCTTGTAAGACCAGTTCCAGCAATGCAGAATCGCTGCATCCTGAACATTGTCAACCAGTTCATACTGATTTTTGTTGTTTGTTGCCTGTACCTGCCGGGGTGCTATTACGGAAATAGAAGTCACCATTAATAGCACAGCTAACAGGAATGCTCCTATACGCTGTGGCAACTGCTTTTTGCTTTGCACTTTCATAAAACCCTCTCTCCTTAAATTTGTCCATTGCATTTCTGCTTTCTGGCAAAACAGGTTTACCCCCAACCTTTTTACCCTTCAGAAAAAGAATGGCACCTGTATTATTAAGTACTTATTGTGCAAAGTCATTAAAGTTTTTTATGATTTTATGTTGATTTTATGCTTTTTATCTTATTTTTTTATTTTAAGGCTGTATTCCCAACACAATATCAATCAAAGACTTATCCAACATAATCGTCTTGTTCCATGGATTCACAATGATTCCTTTTATCCCTTTTACCTCCCGCGCAGACTTAAACAATTGCTCTATATCTGCTAAAAAGGTAGACATGACACTTCCCGAACCTTTTACTTCTTCCTCAAAACTGGTAAATACGGTCCACCACTGTTCGCCATCCTGGGTTTTAACTGCCTGTACATTCAGTCCGGTATCTCCATTTTGTGGCTCAACTGCCACAATAAACTGTCCGTTTTCTTTCATACGCCGACGTATTACGGTAAGTGTATGCGCTAACATTTCCTGTGTCGGTTCCTTTTGAAGTGCCACAATGGCTTCTTCTATCTTTTCATTGCCTTGTAATCCTTTATCAATTTTTCTCTCATTATTATTCATATGTTTTAAAACCCTTTCCTTAACTTCTTCTACTTATATCCCGTAACCGTTCTTCTAACTGCTTAGAACAGCAAATCAAGTGATATGTAACATCTGCCTGGGTATTTATAATAGGAATGATTTTCCTTCCGTGAAGTGCATCCCCTGAATATCTTGCAAGATTCGTAGTAAAACAAAGCAGTGTAGACGTTCGTACTAATTCCTGCATTTCAAACTCATTTTTCTGAATCAGGAAGCGGGAAGCCGGCATTTTTTGATAACAAAGCTCCGTCCAAAAACCAATTTCATCCCTTAATAAGCAGTTAAATCCGTTTAGTTGCTCCATGGTCAATTCATCATATACCGCAGCATCGATACTGCCCAGGCATATGGAAATGAAAAAGGAGTTGGAAATGCCATTGAAAAATGTGGACTTCCAAGAGAGGATCTTTTCATTACTACCAAAATCTGGATTAGCAACGCAGGCTATGAAAAAGCAAAGGCATCTATTGAGGAATCACTGAAAAAACTAAAAACCAACTACATTGACCTTTTATTAATTCACCAGCCATTTGGTGATTACTACGGAAGTTATCGTGCCATGGAAGAAGCCTATAAAGCCGGAAAAGTACGAGCAATCGGTGTATCTAACTTCTATCCTGACCGCTATCTTGACCTGGTTCACTTTGCAGAAATTAAGCCTGCCGTTAATCAGGTAAAAACACATCTATTTCAGCAGCAAAAAATTGCAAAAGAATATATGATAAAGAATGGTACTCAAATCATGTCTTGGGGACCTTTTGCAGAAGGAAAAAATGACTATTTTAATACACCTGCTTTAAAAGAACTTGAAGCTCTCGATGGCGGACAGAGCCTCTTTTTCTCTCACTATAATCCTCAAACCGTTGAATGGTTCATGAGCATTGTATAATTACTATACCGGTTAGCGATTTGCCCGACTTCCACACTTCGGGCATACATCGCCACCCTTATACACATAACCGCAACGATAACAACATTTTACCTCATGTTCTTCCTTCGCCAGATAAGAAACTTTTCTGGATTCTGGTTTTTCCTGAAGATACTTTATAAACTCTCCTAATATGCGTGTAAATTCTTTCCATTCTTTACTTGGTACACCTACCGGAATCTTCGTTTTTTCTCCATTTTTTTGTTGAATATAAACTCCCTTATTTAATAATCCTGTACTAAAAGAAATGTCTTTTATATTTAAAACCGGTATACATTCACTACTAAACGTACTGTTGTAATATAAATGATCCGGCGTCAACAAAAATCCTTCTCTCCCGGTTCCTTTATGAGTAGAATCGCAAACCACTATCGGGAACTCATAGCGGCCATGCTCAGAGGCATAGGTTTTTAATGCACAATTTACAACTGCCGCTTCTGCACCTTCCCATTCTCCGCGCATTGCCTGTCGCGCAGCATAGTAATGCAAACTAGAGGTATCTTTCAATTTTTCTGTAAATTCTCCCTTTAGCTTTTGTACTAACAACTCGCTTTCATCCGATTTAATTTTGGTAAGTCGCTTATCAATCATTTCTAAAGCATTACTCTTTATCTCCGGTAAAAACATTCCCTTTTCGATTTTTTCATATGCTTTCTGACCTTCTTCAAAAGTCATACTTGTAAGATTTGGACAGATTTTATCAATTGCTGCCTCATCTAATTTTTCCAGTCTATCATGCAGCTCCTGCAAAGGATTTTCTGTATTTTCCTTAGAAAAATCAGGGCTCTGAAGTGTTTTCCAAATATGAAAAATCGCACCTCTGTCGTTCTTATTAACTCGATTCATCATCGTGGCAATTTCCTGACTTTCTGCCCTTTTTCTTTGTTCTTCTAATTTTTTCTCATACGGTGCGATATCTGCCTCTTTATATTGCGCTAATTTATCCCGAAACAGCTTATACCTCTTTCTATCCATATTAGCCGGCATATTGGCAATTAATGCATCTGCCTCTTCCTGTGCTTTTTTATTTCTTAATTCATACAAAGGCGCAAGTATCGGCTCTTTCATTTCTACCGGAGTATCTGTTCTTTCTATTTCTTCTATACTTCGACACAACTGAGCATAGTTTCCCTTTTTTCCATTTTCAGCCCGTTTTTCTAACTCTTCTTTTTGATTCTTTTGTATATAAGTTTCTATCTTTTGTACATATTCCTGTTTATCCGCTTCCGGCAGTAATTTTTCTACTTTTACCTTTTCACGAAGCTCTTTTAACTGTCTTGGAGACATTCTCTCGATTACCTTCATCCGAGCCTCGTACTTTTGTCGTACCTTTTCCGCTTCTTTATCCTCTGGGGTGGCTCCTTTAACTTCTCCGTTTGTCTCCGCTTCAACAGCCTCTTCTATCTGTTTTTCCCTTTTGGACTTTTCTTCTTTTGAAATTTTACTATACTGTGCTTCTTCTGGCTGCTGCAAATCCCTTTTGGATATTTTCGTTGTTTCTTCCTTAGAAACACCTAATACCTTTCCCTTAGTGTTTCTCCTTGGTGTATCTTTTTCATATATCCCTTTCTCGGATTTTCTCCCCTTAGAATTTTCTTTCTTAAGCTCATTTTCCTCTTGTTCTCTTTCCCTCTCTATGACATGCTCCAGTTCCTTTTCCGCATTTGCTTCTTCGGCTTCTTCTCTCGTTGCATCCGTTTCTTCCAAGCTCTTTTCTTCTGATCCTTCTCTCGTTGCATCCGCTTCTTCCAAGCTCTCTTCTTCTGATTCTTCTACTTCTTCCTCCTCTGGTTCTTCCTCCGGTTCTTCCTTTGACTTTTTCTTGTTTCGTTCCCATTCATATTCATTAAACTTATAATTACTGGTCTTTTCTCCCTGGGCTCCCAGTAATTCCTGATAATCTTCATAAGCATCCCGATCTTCGCCGAAATCCAAAAGATAAACATCACCCTCACTCAACAACTTTCCCGGTCTTGGGGTATAGAAGCGATTGCAAGCATCACAGGCATATGCTCTTGCAAGATATACTCTCCCTTCTTCCGTTTCCACCAAGAACTCCTTATCCACAGGATAAACTACCATATGCAGGTTTTTTCCACAATTTGGACACTGATAGCCCACCATGTAAAAATTATTTCCGATTCTTTCGCTTTCCTGTGCTACCTGATCCGGTTCTTCCTTTTGAAAAGAAGTCTTTGTAATAACCCATTTCATATTGTGCCAAAGTCCCAGTTTTTCTTCTTCTAATTCTTCCTCTAGTTCTTCCTCACTTTTCTCTCCCGCCTCCAAGGCTGCCTGTACCACATCCTCATAGGTAATCTGTATTCCCTCCTGATAAAAGCGGAAATTATCATTTCGATATCCGGGTTCGACTTTTATCTCTTTTAATATCTCGGTAAATAATGCATTTAACTGTGCATAATCCTTGTCAACTCTTATTCCTTTAATCGTTCCCCATTTTCCAAATGCATACAAAATCATATCCAACACATTGGTAACTAATACATTTTTATCAATGGGCTGTATTGCTTCTTCTACAATGGGAATCTCTATCACATTGGTATTTACTTTTCGATTATCAAAATTAAACACCAGTGAGCGTACTTCTCCCGGTAATATAAGAAAATTATTCAAAACCACAAACAACTCGTTCCATTTTACCGGTACTTCCATTGTCTGAATTAAACGTTCAAATGTATGTTTTAATTCTATATTGGCTTTTAGAAAAATCATATCTTTCATCCCCTTTTCATTCTGCCAACAGTTTAACACATTTTTGAAAAATTTAATATACCCCAGAATCAAATGACATTCTGCATTTTATGCCTATTTTAAAGTGAGAACTCATTTTTTCAACAAAAAAGAACGGCAAACTCTGCCGCTCCTTTCGTTTTTACTTATTTGTTTAAAATTTTCTTCAAATCTTCTTCCGGTGTACTAATTGGAGAAATATGGTATTGCTCTACTAAGAACTTCGTTACATTCTCAGAAAGAAATGCAGGAAGTGTTGGTCCTAAGTAAATATTCTGGATTCCCAAATAGAGTAATGTCAATAAAATACAAACTGCCTTCTGTTCGTACCAGGAAAGTACCATAGATAATGGCAACTCATTTACAGAACATTCAAAAGCTTCTGCCAAAGCAATTGCTACCTTGATTGCACTATATGCATCATTACACTGTCCCATATCCATAATTCTAGGAAGTCCTTTGATTGTGCCAAGATCCAAATCGTTAAAACGATACTTTCCACATGCTAATGTAAGAATTATAGAATCCTCTGGTGTCTGTTTTACAAAATCTGTATAATAATTTCTTCCAGCTCTTGCACCATCGCAACCTCCTACCAAGAAGAAATGGCTGATTTCACCTGCTTTTACTGCATCAATCACTTGATCTGCCACACCTAATACCGTGCCATGACCAAATCCTGTCATCAGTTCACTTCCACCGTTAATTCCGGTGAAGGTTTTATTCTCAGAATATCCTCCCAGCTCTAAGGCTTTTTCGATTACCGGAGTGAAGTCTTTCTCTGCTCCAATGTGCACCATTTCCGGATATGCTACAACTTCTGTGGTAAATACCCGGTCTGCATAACTTTCCTTTACCGGCATCAAGCAGTTCGTAGTATACAAGATTGGAGCCGGTACATTATCAAATTCCTTCTGCTGATTCTGCCAGGCAGTTCCAAAATTTCCCTTTAAATGTGGATATTGCTTCAACAATGGATAAGCATGTGCCGGCAACATTTCACCATGGGTATATACATTAATTCCTTTATCCTTTGTCTGTTCCAATAACAGCTTTAAGTCATATAAATCATGTCCGGTAATAATGATAAATGGTCCTTTTTCTACTTCTTTTGTTACTTTAGTTGGAACAGGTGTGCCAAATGTCTCTGTATTTGCACGGTCTAAAAGCTCCATACACTTCAAGTTGATTTTTCCAACCTCTAACACCATCGGTATTAAATCTTCCTGTTCCCATTCATTTCCAATAATAGATAGTGCCTGGTAAAAGAACTCATTTACTTCTTCGTCAGAATATCCTAATACCCATGCATGATAAGCATAAGCAGCCATTCCTCTAATTCCAAAAAGGATTAAGGACTTTAAGGAACGAATATCTTCGTTCGCCTCCCACAATTCTTTCATATTATAATCAGAGGTATTTCCGCAAGGTTCTGCACAACTACTACAATTTGGTACAATTCGTGTCTTTTCTTCATGTACCTTCTGAATCATTTTTTCCAATATCAGGTCGTGGAAGTTTACATTGGTAATGGTAGTAAATAATCCTTCGATGATAATTTCGGTTGTTTTATTTGTATGCGGATTATTTCCACAAGACTTTGCCAGTCCAATTAATGCCCCTGTTAACTCATCCTGAAGATTTGCTGTCTTTGCTGACTTTCCACAGACTCCCTGTGCTCCTGTACATCCGCTGCATCCTGCAGTCTGTTCACATTGAAAACAAAACATTTGCTGATTCATTTTTGTACTCCTTTTTCTCTTTTCTTTATCTTTTTTCTACATTTCGCTTAAAATTCTTCCGTCAGTGGAAACCGTAACTACACGCCATGGAATAAATTTTCCACTGTTTTGCAATGCGCTCTTTGCTGCATGCTCAATGCCACCGCAACATGGTACTTCCATTCGTACTACGGTAACACTCTTAATATCATTATTAGAAATAATTTCTGTTAATTTTTCTGCATATTCCACCATATCCAGTTTTGGACATCCGATGAGCGTTATCCTTCCTTTGATAAAACGATTATGGAAGTCCCCATAGGCATATGCCGTACAATCTGCTGCTATCAATAAATCTGCTCCCTGAAAATATGGTGCATTCACCGGTGCTAACTTAATCTGTACCGGCCACTGAGATAACTGTGAAGTTACAGGTGTGGCTGCTGCATTTGCAGTTGTTTCTCTTTTTAACTGTCTCGATTGTGTTCCCGGACATCCGCATGGCAATGGTTTTTTCTGTTCTTCCTGTTTTTTCTTCATATTTGCCTTTACTGCCTCTTCATCATAAGCAGCTGCCTCACGTTCCACAAATCGAATGGCTCCTGTTGGGCAGGTTGGCAGACAATCTCCCAAGCCATCACAATAATCATCTCTTAAAAGTTTTGCCTTACCATCTATGATTCCAATTGCACCCTCATGACAGGCTTGGGCACAAATTCCACATCCATTACATTTTTCTTCGTCAATCTCTATTACTCTTCTTACCATTTTATTTCCTCCTTGATATTCTTGACTTTATGCTTTGATTATAATAGAATGTTTCTAACATTTCTGTTGTTTTTACAACACTATAAAAATTTTTAAAGGAAAACTATGGAAAAATATTTAACACTTTTAAATAACA
>ERZ1034984.2357-NODE-2357-length-15353-cov-34.267747_pt1 | contig 15353 bp, 11 predicted proteins | sample MGYA00520589_ERZ1034984 | MGnify/ENA primary metagenome ERZ1034984 (study PRJEB33766, sample SAMN09781790) | gut metagenome | biome: gut microbiome | host: Homo sapiens | place: Madagascar | study: EMG produced TPA metagenomics assembly of the PRJNA485056 data... | reverse complement strand
TCTACTGCTAGATCGTGTTTTGTATCATTACTAATCTTACTATAATAATCTTTTATTTTTCTATCATCTCTAATTTGTTTAGAATTATATTCTAATCTTGCTTCTTCAAATTCTTGTTTATATAATTCTTTAACATCTTTTACAATATCATTTGAGCCATATAAAGTTTTAATCTTTTCTGGATTATTATCATATTGTCTTAAGTTGTGATGATTTACTTTAGATAACTGCATAGCATTTTGAATAGTATTATTATTATAGTCAGTAGGAGTATTCTTTTGCTTTGCTTTTTTAGTTTTATTTTTATCATTTCCAATATGAAATGAGTATGTTAGTTCTAACATAATTTCACCTCCAATTCTATCTTGAAAAAGGTATTTGACAAGATGTATAACTCCCTATATATCTTGTCATGCTAACAAGATATGGGAGCTAAGGTTTAACACCTTAGAATCCGTTTATCTTATTCAAGTAATAACTAAAACTAAAGTAATAGTTAAAACTTTCATAAGATAGAATAAAATGTTATCGCCACTTTCATTTACTCCATAAACAAAACGTGCCACACATTTTATTGTGAAGAAATTTCATTGTCTGAATTTTCTTCACCTTCATAGTAAGGAACAGGTTTTGATTCTACAAATATAGGTTCCTTACTATATACAACATTACTATCACATTCAGCAGGTATGTATTTGAATACATCATCTTCATTCTCTAGTAATGTCCCATTATCTTCTTTTACATATAATACTCCAAGATTATATGTATCAATTTTTTCGTCTGGATCAATATTTCTATAATCTTCAAGTGGAAATACTCTTACAATAGTTTTCTTATCTTCTATAAAATTAAAGTAAAATACTTTATCTTTAACAGTATAAGTTGCTTCATAATAACCAACATCATAGAATTGTCTTAATCTCATTATTTGCTGTGTTAATTCTTCTTCAGGTAAATATTCACTAAATCTAATCTTTCCGTAGATATTTCCAAATAATGATGGAACATATCTATCATAATAACCCTTGAAATATAAATCATTTGATGTACTTGCGATACTTTCTCTAAATTTGATAGACTCCACATCAGTATAGTTTCCATATTTATCAGTTAATTCTATTTCTTCAATATATTTCATTATAAGTTCGGCTTTTTCTTCTCGTGTATACTCATTCCAAAATTTATTTCTTTGTTTAAATTTATCTGGGTACTTGAAAGAATTGATAAAGTCGATGTCTCTTTTAACTAAAATATCATTAGGAGTAAATTATAATTTTTCACATACTTCAGTTTCGTTTAATTTAGTTTCCAAGTCATTTATAATATCTTCAACTTTCTTTCGTTCCTAATTATATTCTTTTAAAGTAAATACTTCATTTATATATGCTTCTCTAATCCTAACAAATTTAGATTTTTGACTTTTTAGTTCTTTTTCTAACTCTTCTTTTGGATTTTCTATCTTCTGTTTAATCATAGGTAAAAAGTATTGATTAACAATTGAATCATATTCTACGATTGAATCCATATATTCATCTATTGTTTTTTCTATTTCAGATTCTTTAAAACTAATCTTACAATCATGACAATAATAGTAATAATATGAATTACCATTTTTCTTTGTAGTTGCTTTACCTCCTAATAATCTTTTACATTTAGGGCATTTTAATTTTTGCATAAATAGATAAGTAAGAGTTCTTTGAAAACTTCTAGAATTTTTCTTTTGTTGTACCTGACATTCTTCCCAATATTCTTTATTAACTAATGGTTCAACTACATCAAAATAATAAGTAGGTTTCTTTGTTCTTCTTCCGTGAATAAAATCTCCTTTATAAATCGGATTTTCAAGTATATTTAAAATAGTTGAATCTCTCCAATTAGTTTTATCTAATACTTTTTCTTCATTTAGAATATTACTTATCTTTTTGTATGATAATCCATCATGATACATATTAAATATTCTAATAGCAACATCTTTTGTAGCATAATCAATTATTAGTTTCTTATCTTCATGTTTATAACCTAGAGGTGCTTGATGTGGAATATGACCAACTTTAATAGCTCCTGCAAGTCCTATTTTAGTTCTTTCTGATGTTCTTTCAATTTCTTGTTGTGAAACTGATGTAAGTATTCTAGAAATCATTTTACCATTAGCATTAGTAGTATTTATCTCATCATTAGCACAATCTAAATAGGCATCATTTTCTTCTAAAAAGTAAGGATCTTTTCCCAATCTGAAACTGACCTAGTTAATCTATCTAGTTTTAATACTACTATAGTATTTACTTTCTTATCTCTAACATCTTGTAATAATCTTTCAAATTCTGGTCTATAATTGCCTGTTTTAGCACTTATACCTCGTTCTTCATATACATCATATACTTCATAGTTTTTATACTCACACATAGCCCTTAAACGTTTTTCTTGTTCTGGTAAACTAAATCCTTCTCGTGCTTGATCTTCAGTAGATACACGAATATAAAGTCCTGCTACTTTCTTTTCTTCATTCATTAAAATTCAACTCCTTTTACTAAAAAAGAGGAGACAATAGTATTTAATAAAGCCTAAATACTACTGACTCCTCTAATAATTCAATATTATATTTTTTCGATATTTTATGTTTATATTTCATAGATGTACCTCCATTTCTAGAGTATACCTCTTTCATTGGTTATTTATAATATCACTTTTTTAGAATTAGTCAATACCCTGATCAGGGTACTAGTATTTAGTTTTCTTTTATATATTGTTCTAGTTCTGATAGTTTTATCTTTTTACCAAGATTATGAATATAGATTTCATTTGAATAATTAAATGCTAGATAGAGCTTATTATTAATGATAATTCTATGTGGTTCAATATAAGTTAAATTAGTATGTTCTATCTTTCTAATACTACCATTTTCTATTGAGAAAGTAGTATTACAAAAATCACATATAACATTTAATCTAGAAACTAAAGATTCATCAATCTCAATTTCTTCTTTAATTATTTTTACCATAGACACCAACCTTTCTATGATTTTTTCTGAAAATCAAAAAAAATCAATCATTTCTGATTGATATCTATCTAAAAGTTCGAATAGTTCGAACAGATTCGTCATTGGTGGAGCTGAGGAGAATCGAACTCCTGTCCGAAAGCAAAGCTACACAAACCTCTACAAGCTTAGTCAACTAATTATTCTCATATATCATCCAAGTAATTGACGACCAAGACAACATACCAGTCTAAATATTCTTTCTATCCGCTAGACAAAGGATAGACATAACCTACTGAAATGAACCTTCAAATAATCCCATAGGTAAAGATTAAAGAAAGCGCAGACCTATATTATTAGGCAAAAGCAACAGCTTGGCGAGTACCAAACATGTTAGCAACTGCATTTTTTAAATTTTTTGCATTTATTTTTTTGTGCCCGTAACGTGGACATTCGACTTGCCATCTGTGCTCAAATACTCCCGTCGAAACCAAATCAGCCCCATGTGAGTAGATTATAACACAACTTATCAAAAAAATCTAGCACAAACGCAAACAAAAAAGGAACTAAAAAACTTCATTTTGTTCCATTAAATGTATATAGTAATCCAAAAATAGAATTTAAAGCCCATTATTTTTGCATTTTAGTAGCATTACCAACAGTTTTAGTTGTACTATTATTTAACATTTGTGTAAGTTCAGCAGTAGAATCACTTCTACCAGAAGCATTAAGACGTGAATTTTGATTTTGTCGGTCTAAATTTCTTAATCCTTGTAATACTTCTCCTTTTTGCACAACTCCTTTTTGTGGAGTTGTATCATCTAAATAAAATGTTTCATCAAAATTTTCATTGAATTTTACTTTAATTCTACTTCTGTCAAAAGCAAAAAGTATGCCTTCCATAGGATAAGAATATGTAGATTTGAATTCAACACTACCATCTTTTTGTAGTATACCTCTTATTTTTCTTCTCAAATAAGGATCATATGATCTGATGACAGCTCTAAATTCATCTTCAGGTTCTCGTCCTATTTTTTTTTGTTGCTTTATTGGAACGCAAAAGATAATAGTTGTATCACCACCTCGATGATTATATTCTAATAGCTGTTTTGCACTTAATTGTGAACTTCCAACTGTTGTATCTGACTCTCCTGCTAGCAGAGTTTCAAAAGGTGTTTCAAATCTAGCACTTATATGCTTTGTTTTTATCCAGTTTTCTAGTCTATCTAAATCTCTTTCCTTAATAGCACAATCTTCTAAAATTTCATTTTTTGAATCCGTTGTTTCATAAACCGGATAATGTAATCCTTCTTCAGAAAAAATACCTGGCACATTAGATTTATAAGTAGAATGTAACATAACAAAATATCCGTTTTTCTTCATCCAATCATTTAAAAAATCAATTCTGGCGACCATCTTTTCTCCAATAATTTTTCGTGCTTGTACTTCTGTTAATTGTCCTTCTTCATATAACATTTTTTAATCCTCCTATTATATATAACCATAATATTTAATTTATTAAAATTACCATAAAGTTTGTAGAGTATTTGCAAAAAAATCGTTTTTTATGCATAACTATTTTTATTATGAAAACATTATAATAAACTTAATACTGTTTGATTTTCTTTTGCATTTCTCTTTTTATATCTCTCTCTTTTATAGATTCCCTCTTATCATATTCTTTTTTACCTCGACATACACCAAGCAATACTTTTAACTTATTCTCCTTAAAATACAACTTAATAGGCACAAGAGTTAATCCCTTTATCTCTATTGCTTGTTGTAACTTCTTTATCTCTTTTCTATGAAGTAACAACTTTCTACTTCTACTTTCATCATGATTAAAAATATTACCTTCTTTATATTGCCCAATAAACATATTAAGAAGATAAACTTCATTATTTTTAATAATTCCATAGCAATCCTTAATATTACAATTACCTGCTCGAATAGATTTAATCTCCGTACCAGTAAGTACAATACCTGCTTCATATGAATCTTCTATAAAATAATCATGATTTACTTTTCTATTTAAAATTTCCATCTTATCACTCTCCCGATAAACCCCAAACAAGCTCTGGATACCTAGAACTAACAATACCTTTATAGTATTCATAATAACTCATATAGTTAGGCAATAAAGTATTATCCAACTTAGCATAAGGATAAACTCTAAAATTCGTATAATTATCTGTATGAGTATAAGTAAGTTCCGCTTTAGGGTTTTCTATACTAATTGTAACAGTATCATCGACATTAACTGTCTTTTTAATAGTAACCTCCATCATTAATCCTGTAAGTCTATCCATTCCAACTTGTGCTGAAATAAAATTACCTAGTGAGTATATAACAAAAGTCCGCCCATCATTAATGTACTCAACTGGTTCCACAACATGTGGATGAGACCCTATTATTAAATCAACTCCTAAAGATGACAAATAATTAGCAATATACTCTTGCGATGATGAAACACCTAACGAATACTCTGTACCCCAGTGCATTGCCACAATAACAACATCAACTAAATTTCTTACTTTTGCGATATCATTAGCGGCCTTCTCATCCGAATAAACATTATTCAAATACTCTTTTCCAGAAGGAGTTTCTAATCCATTAGTCCAAGTTGTATATGAGAAAAAGGCATAAGAAATACCATTGACCTTATAAACATGTACTTCATTTCTCTCATCCCACGAAGACCATTGACCAGAGTATACCACATTTTTCTTACTTTTCCAATAATTAACAGAATTTAAAACACCAACTTCTCCTTTATCCATCGTATGATTAGTCGCCAAAGAAACTAAATTAAATCCTGCATCTAAAAATGCATCACCTACTTCATCAGGAGAATTAAACTGTGGATAAGTAGAATAACCAAGTTCCTTACCACCTAAAATAGTTTCCTGATTATAATACTTTAAATCATATTTAGAAACTATTGGCTTAATATACTGTAACATCGGTTTAAAGTCATATGTACCATCACTTTTTTCTGCATCCATATAAACACCAGAATGAATTAAAGCATCGCCCACAATAATCATCTTAGCCTCATATTCCTTAGGAGTCTTCTCTTCTTCCTTAACATTAACTTTTGGTACATCATTCTTAGGCTTTTCTTCAAAATCATTCCACTTAATAAATAAAATCAAACATTCTATCAAAATCAAAAAAAGAAGTCCAAAAATTAAACTACTTCTTTTCACTTTAATTTTCTTTCTTCTTTTCTTCACAACCTACACCTTCTTTACTATCTCAAAATCAATAGTCTTATCTTCTTTAGAAGCCCTAACAACCTTGACTCTAACTCTCTCTCCAATTGTATATTTAACATGACTCTTTTCCCCTGTTAAAGTCATTCTCTCTTCATCATATACAAAGAAATCAGGCATATCACGCAATGGAACCAATCCCTCTACCAAATTATCAAGTTCAACAAACATACCAAAACTTGTAACTGAAGAAATCATACCATCAAATTCTTCTCCAATATGACTTTCCATATATTCAGCCATCTTCATATCTTCAACTTCTCTTTCACAATCAACTGATGCTCTTTCCCTATCTGAAGAATGATCAGCAACATATACAAGTTTTTCTTCCCATTTACGAATAGTAGAATTATCTATCTTATTTTCAAATAAATAAGTTCTAAGTAAACGATGTACCGTTGTATCAGGATAACGTCTAATAGGTGAAGTAAAATGTGTATAACATGTACTAGCTAGACCATAATGCCCTAAATTAACTGGCTTATACACAGCCTTTTGCATACATCTTAATAATAAACTAGATAAAATCTTATACTCAGGCTTATCCTCAAGTGCCTTAAGAATCCTTTGCATTGTAGTAGGTTTAGTATCTTTAATATCTCCAGGAATACTATATCCTAAATTACTAACAAATCCTAAGAAACTACGAATTTTCTCTTCTTTTGGTACTTCATGAACACGATAAATAAATGGTAAATTCATGAAATATATATGAGTTGCTACACATTCATTAGCAGCAATCATAAAGTCCTCAATTAAGTTTTCTCCAACGCCACGTTCTCTAACAGTAATCTCTGTAGGTTTACAATTTTCATCAACTAAAATCTTAGCCTCATCTATATCAAAGTTAATATATCCACGTCTAACCTTAGCCTTTCTAAGTATTGTAGCAAGTTCTGACATCTCTCTTAAAGTATCAGCATAAGGTTCATACCCTTCAGGTACAACATTCTTCTCTAAAATACTATTAACTTTCTTATAAGTCATTTGAATTCTAGACTTAATTACACTAGGGAAAATCTCATAATCTAACTGTTTACCAGTACTATCAAATTCCATTACACAAGAAATAGCCAAACGATCAACATTAGGATTCAAAGAACAAATACCATTAGATAACTCATGAGGTAACATTGGAATAACTCTATCTACTAAATAAACACTAGTACCTCTCTCCATTGCCTCATTATCTAAAGGACTACCCTCTTTTACATAATAACTAACATCAGCAATATGTACTCCTAATTTATAATGTCCATTAGCAAACTTTTCAATCGAAATAGCATCATCTATATCCTTAGTATCATCTCCATCAATAGTAAATATCATTTGATCTCTTAAATCTCTTCTACCATGATACTCCTCAGGTAATACTTCCATATTTATATTAGCAACTTCTTCTTTTACATCATCTGGAAAAACAGTATTAATATTATACTTATAAATAATTGATAAAATATCAACACCTGGATCATTTTTATGACCAATAATTTCCACTACTTTTCCTTCGTATTTTAAGTTGTTATTTAACTTCTTAACAAGTTCAACTACAACTTTATGTCCATCTACCGCATTTAAAGTCTTATCTTTAGGAATCTCAATATTAAGTTTAATCTTATTATCATCTAACTTAATATGCCCTTTTCCTTTAGCATCAAAAGTAATTTCTCCAATATATCTTTGTACTTGTCTTTTAATAACTTTTAAAATACGACCCTCTAGTCTATCTAAATTCATTTTACTAGTAATCTCAACTAATACTATATCATCATGAATAGCCCCATTCATATTATCTTGAGCAACATAAATATCATCATCCATATTCTCAACTTCAACAAAGCCAAAACCCTTCTTATTAGTTCTCATTACGCCTTTTCTTAAATGACTCTTTTCAAGCATCATATACTTATCTTTATTAGAATGATATACAACTACTTCATCTGTTAATTTTCTTAATTCATCACTAAGCTTCTTAGCTTCTTCCACAGTATTAATATGTAACATATCATGTAACTCATAAAGATCTAGTGCTCTATCACTATTTTTAAGTATATTTATAATATCGTCACGCATTAGCTTCACCTTCTTATTCATCATAACATTATTATACTTCAAAAGAATTAAAAAAAAAAGACATATAGTTACCTATATGTCAAATAAACTTTCTAAATAAACATAGAAACTAAACATATAATAAAGAAACTTAGTCCTAAAATTAAAGTAATACGACTAATAACTAGTTCTGAACCACGTTCTTTTCTCTTTGAAAATAAATCAGAATTACCTCCAGATAAAATCTGTGCAGCACTCTCTGCTTTACCTGATTGAAGAAGAACTATAATAATTAATAAAATGGAAATAATTAAAAGTAGTTTTTCCATAAAGCACCTCCGTTTTAACAATACTTATAATATCATAAATATTTCATTGTTGCAACCAAACTACCTTTATTTGTCAATAAATTCGCTTAAAACTTCTTCAAAAGACATATCTTTACTTTCACTATCTCTACGTTTTTTAAATTCAACAATACCATCAACCGCTCCTTTACCAACAACAATTCTATATGGTATACCTATTAAATCTGCATCTTTAAACTTAACTCCAGCTCTTAAATCTCTATCATCTAGCATAACTTCAACTCCAGCCTTAGTTAATTCATCATATAATTTATTTGCAACTTCTACTTGCATCTCATCCTTCATATTAACAATAACTATATCTACTTTATATGGAGCAATTTCTTCTGGGAAAATAATACCATGCTCATCATTGTTTTGTTCAACTACGGCCGCCATAATACGTCCAACGCCTATACCATAACTACCCATAGTAACAACTTGTTCCTTATTATTTTCATCCAAATAAGTTAAACCTAACTTCTCTGCATACTTAGTACCAAGTTTAAATAAATTCCCAACTTCAATACCCTTCTTTAAGTATAATTTACCACCACAACAAGGACAAATATCTCCTTCTAAAACATTACTAATATCCGCAACCATATCATATTTAATATCTCTAACATTAGCGTTTATATAATGGTATCCTTCCTTATTAGCACCGCAACAGAAGTTCTTCATACCTAAAACTTCTTTATCAATAACAACCTTACAATTTAGATTAACTGGACCAGTAAATCCAGGAACTGCATTACTAGTACCAATTAATTCATCATCAGCAAAATTAATCTCTTTTACACCAAATAACTTACAAGCCTTACTCTCATTAAACTCTCTATCTCCTCTAACAAAGAATATAACTAATTCTCCATTAACATTCATAAGTAAAGCCTTAACAGACTTTTTAACATCAAGTTTTAAGTAATTACAAACTTCTTCTATTGTCTTTTGATGAGGAGTTTCAACCATTTCTAATTCTCTTAACTCTTCCTCTTCCTCAATACATTTATGCTCAGCTACTTCCATATTAACTGCATAGTCACAACTATCACATAAAACTAAAGCATCTTCTCCAATATCAGTAACTGCTTGATATTCCTCTGATAAAGTACCACCCATTGCTCCTGTATCAGCTTTAACAATTCTATAATCAACACCAATTCTATCATAAATATTATTATAAGCCTCTTTCATGATATTATAACTTACATCTAATCCTTCCTCATCCTTATCAAATGAATAAGCATCTTTCATGATAAACTCTCTAACTCTAATAAGTCCATATCTAGGTCTAGCCTCATCTCTAAACTTATCAGCCTGTTGATAAATAGTAAAATGTAAATCCTTATAACTTTGTACCATACTCTTAGCCGCAATAGTAAATAACTCTTCATGTGTTGGACCAAGTACATAAGGCTTCTCATAACGATCGTTTAAATTAAACATATCTTTACCAAAAGCCTCAGTTCTACCACATGTATCATATACTTCTCTTGGTATTATAGAAGGCATTAATAACTCTTGAGCTCCTGCTTTATCCATTTCATCTTTTACTATATAACGGATCTTATCAAGAACTCTAAGTCCTAAAGGTAAAAACATATAAATACCAGAACCAACCTTCTTAATCATCCCACTACGTACTAATAAATTACCAGATCTACTATCTTCATCCTTTACATCTTCACGTAATGTGAAAAAATAACTTTTACTTAACTTCATAAAAACTCCTCCTAAAAATAAAAAGAATGATACCAAAGGAGTGCGAAATGCACGGTACCATCCTTAATTTAACTCTAAACTTTTTAACGATGCTTCTCCACCGGAAGTAAAACTTCTTCAAGAAAGGTAGGAATTATACTAGATTGCAATTAAGTTCACACTATCCTTAACTCACTATATACAAGAGCAAGTATAATTATGGTCTTTCCAATGAATTTAAAACTGATAATATTCTATTATTAATTAATGTTTTTGTCAATAATAATACAATTAAAATCTATTTTTTACCAATATATAACATATGAGTACTATATCCTTGAACTTCTCTTTTTTCACAAGAACTATAGTGGTAATCTTTCCAAATTTCAAACTCCTCATCAGAAAGCTCATTAAATACCTCTTTAAAATGTGGAGCTAAACCAGAAGTAGAAACATCAGTAACTTTCTTTATACCATTAGCACTCATAATATCTTCTATATCATCAATATAAAATGTTCTAAAAATCTCACTAGGACTAGAAACAATTTCAAATTTATCATCAAATAATTTATTATCACGTCCGTATTTTAAGTTTCCACCTAAAAGACCCCAGCCAAGTATTAAAGAATCATTTGGTAGATAAGCAAACATCATAATTCCATCATTCTTGCAAACTCTTTTTGCCTCACTTATACACTTATTTATCTCTTCTTCTGTATATAAATGATAAAGTGGTCCTAATACTAAAACTATATCAAAAGTACAATCAGGAATTCTAGATAAATCAACCGCATCACCTTGTTCAGCTTTGATATTCATATCATCTGTAATTTTACTCTTTAAAATATCTAGATTATTTTGAACATACTCAATAGCCGTAACATCATAACCTAGTCCAGCATAATAAAGAGAATATCTACCAGTACCCGCACCAACTTCTAGTATCTTACACCCTGGTTTCAAGTATCTTTGAACATACCTATCAGTAGTTAAAAATTCTAATCTATTAACCTTAGCATCTAATCTTATATCTTCTTTATCTGAACTATAATATTTATCTAGTACTTCCTTTCTATCTTCCATAACTACTCTCCTAATTTCTCTTCAATTCTCATTAATTGATTATATTTACAAATTCTATCTGTTCTAGACATAGAACCAGTCTTTATTTGACCTAAATCAAGTCCTACTGCTAAATCAGCAATAGTAGTATCTTCTGTCTCTCCTGAACGATGAGAAATAATAGTCTTATAACCATTTTCTTTAGCAAGTCTAATTGTCTCTAAAGTCTCAGTAATAGTGCCTATTTGATTTACTTTAAGTAAAATAGCATTACCAGCATGATTATCAATACCCTTTTGTAGACACTTAATATTAGTAACAAATAAGTCATCTCCTACTAATTGAATCTTGTCTCCTAAACGTTCAGTAATTTTTCTAAATCCTTCCCAATCATTTTCATCAACAGGATCCTCTATTGATACAATTGGATAAATATTAACAAGTTCCTCATAAAAATCAATTAACTGATCAGTAGTTAAATCTTTACCATCAACATGATAGTATCCATCACTATAAAATTCAGAAGCCGCAACATCAATTGCTAATTTAACGTCTTTTAAAGGCTCATATCCAGCCTTTTTAATAGCCTCTAGTATAAGTTCAAATCCTTCCTTATTTGAGCCTAAATTAGGAGCAAAACCACCTTCATCGCCTACTCCTGTGAAATAACCTTTCTCATTTAAAACTTTCTTCAAAGAATGGAACACTTCAGCTCCAACTCTAACTCTCTCATGAATAGTATCACGCTGTGGAATAATCATAAACTCTTGAAAGTCTAAATTGTTATCAGCATGAGCTCCTCCATTAATAATATTCATCATTGGATAAGGTAAACGTCTACCCTCACCAACATATTTATATAAAGGTTTACCATCATTAATAGCACTAGCTTTTAAACAAGCCATAGATACACCAAGTATAGCATTAGCTCCAAGTCTAGATTTAGTCTCAGTACCATCAAGTTCAATCATAGTCTTATCGATTAACTCTTGATCAGCTGCATCCATTCCAATAACTCTATCACGGATAATAGTATTAACATTATTAACAGCATTTAAAACACCTTTACCATTATATCTACTACCACCATCTCTCATCTCTAATGCTTCTCTTTCACCAGTAGATGCTCCAGATGGAACAGCAGCTCTACCTAAAATACCATTTTCAAGTATAACATCAACCTCAACTGTAGGATTACCTCTAGAATCAAGTATTTCTCTTGCTTTAACATTTTTAATTTTCATTTTTTAACTCCTTTACCTTATCTTTAAATTCCCTACCTCTTACTTCACACTCTTTATATTGATCCCAAGAAGCAGAAGCCGGACTAAGTAATATAACATCACCTTCATCAGATATTTCAACACACTTATCAAAACCATCACTCAGATGTTCAAAACTATAAGTAGGAATACCTAAACTATTACCAAAATCTAAAACCCTATCTCTACATTGCCCAATACCTATAATACCTTTAACATTCTTCATATAAGGTTTTAACTCATTAAAATCTTGTCCTCTTTCTAATCCACCAAGTATTATTATAATAGGCTTTTCAAAAGAAGATAATGCTATCTGAGTACATTTAATATTAGTAGCCTCAGTATCATTATAAAATTTTCTTCCATCTACAGTATCAACATATTCTAATCTATGTTCAACACCCCTAAAATTAGAAATAACATCTTCTATAATCTCATTACTAACACCAAATTCCTTAGTAATCATAATAGCACCCATACAGTTCTCTAAATTATGTTTACCAGCAATAAATACTTTATCAGTATCCATAATTTTTTCTCCATAGTAATAAATTGCTCCATCTTTTAAATAAGCACCATTAATCTCCCTACTACTAGAAAAATATTTAACAGTTGATTTTATATCTTTAGTAACATCAAGTACATCTTGATTATCTATATTAAGTATTGCTACATCATCAGAACTTTGATTCTTAAATAGTTTTGCCTTTACTCTCTTATAATTATCATAAGACTTTAAGAAATCTATATGAGCCGGACTTAAATTAGTCATTAAAGCAACATGTGGATTAAATGTTGATAAGTTTTCTAATTGTTGACAAGAAACCTCCATTACTACTATATCTCCACTCTTTAATTCATCTAAGATACTACTAAATGGATATCCTATATTTCCTGCTAAAAAAACTTTATCTCCAAAAGCCTTCTTCATTATTTCATAAGTCAAAGTTGTCGTAGTAGTCTTACCATTAGTACCAGTAATACCAATAATAGTAATATCATCTGGTAACATTCTATAAGTCATTTCTACTTCATTAATAACTTCTATTCCTAACTCTCTAGCTTTTAATACATATTTATGATCAATAGGTACTCCAGGATTCTTAATTAAATAATCAAATGAACTATCTAATAGATCATCTGGATGACTACCAAATACAAGTTCTACTCCTAAATCACGTAATTCTTGTACTTGTTCAGCATCTACCCTACTTTCATCCTTACTATCATTTAAAATTACTTTATTATTTCTTTTTATTAATACTTTTGCTGCTTGATAACCAGATCTTGCAAACCCTAATATTAAAATCTTTTTATTTTCAAACATATCATTCACCAATATAATTATACTACTAAAATGACATTTTAACTACCATAAATATTGAATGAAAATAAAAATATATGCTATAATATAAACAAGATGGAGAGGAAGAAGTATGAAACTAGTTACATTAAATCAAGAACAATTTGATAGATACGCCAAAAATCATAGGTATAGAAGTTTTTATCAAACTACTGCCTATGGAAATTCAATGTTAAAATTTGGATATAATGTACACTATTTTGGTATTGTCGATAAAAACAATTCTTTAATTGGTGCCACAATGATTATGTATAAAGCCGTTTTTATGAATAATAAGATTGCTTATGCTCCAAGAGGAATATTATTTGACTATTCTGACTCTCAAAAAGTAAAAGAACTTGCTGAATGTCTAAAAAGTTTACTTGGAAAACAAGGATTTATGCTTTTAAGAATGGATCCATATATTCCAATTAGTATTCATAGTAATGATGGTAATTTAATAAACATGAATAATCAAGAAAGTGTAATCCTAGAAAATCTTGCAACTGCAAAGTTTGAATACAAAGGTAAAAATCTATACTTTGAAAATGAAAAACCTAGATGGGAAGCTCTAGTTCTTCTAAATAAAAGTAATGATGATTTATTCGATAGTTTTGATAAACGTACCAGAAACAAAATCAGAAAAGCAGCAAACTTAGGTATCGAAGTATATAAAGATCCTGAAAAAAATATAAAAAGTTTATACCCATTTATTAAAGCTAAAGAAAATAAACCAATTAATTACTTCCAAGAATTAGTAAATAATTTTAATGATACAATTGATATTTACTATGCCAAAATAAATACTGAAACATTCATTGTAAACAGTCGTAAGATGTATGAATCAGAATTATTAAATAATGAACAATTAGCTGAACAAATTCAAAGTTATCCACCAAACAACAAAGAAAGAGCAAACATCCTAAATAGAAAAATGGAGTCAGACAAACTAGTTAGTACATATAAAAATAACATGCTCATGGCAACAGAATTACTAAAGAAATATCCAGATGGTATGATTATAGGTGGTGCCATGGTTATCAACTTTGATAATGCAGCTTATATACTAACTGATGGCTTTAATGAAAAATTTTCATCTCTTAATGCTAGTTACTTAATAAAATGGCAAATGATTATGGATTATAATGCCCTAGGCTATAAATATTTAAATATGAATGCCGTAGTTGGAGAATTTGAAAAGAAAAATCCATACTCTGGTCTAAATGAAATGAAACTAGGTTTCAATACTTTAGTAACTGAATACATTGGAGAGTTTGATATAGTTCTAAATAATTTCACTTATAATTTATATAAAAGTTTCAATAAAAAAT
>ERZ1034984.2354-NODE-2354-length-15365-cov-12.717440_pt1 | contig 15365 bp, 9 predicted proteins | sample MGYA00520589_ERZ1034984 | MGnify/ENA primary metagenome ERZ1034984 (study PRJEB33766, sample SAMN09781790) | gut metagenome | biome: gut microbiome | host: Homo sapiens | place: Madagascar | study: EMG produced TPA metagenomics assembly of the PRJNA485056 data... | reverse complement strand
TCATTGGGGCCAGGCCCGATTTTGCCTCTTGACAATGTCCTGCTCATATTAAAAGTACCGGGGAGTACTATTACTTCAAACATTCGTTGGCTGGTGCATGACGTTTTTCGTAGGCACGGGTTCCTTCCTGCCGAGGGGATAAGGACTCGTGTTTGTATCGGCAACGAGTACGGAGTCGCGTACTCATTACCGCTAGACGGTTTAAGCATTGAAGTGGAAATAAAGCTCGGGGTTGATCCGATTTGGTTGTAAGGGGATTTGCGTGATGAAAACTCAGATATTGGTATTTAATAAATCAAATTGCGGTTTTACGGAAACAAGTGACTTGACGATAAGGGAATTCGGTAAAGCAATCGCGTTCGATGCCTTCGAACTTACGGTCATTGACTTGCAGGATAGATATTTATGGAAAAGCGATTTCTCGAACGATAGGATTCTGCAAGATCATGCAGACATTTCCTCTATCCGACAAATGATGCTGCAGTCAAATAGGGCCAAATGCATTGTTGTGCTCCCTCAAAACTACTTGTATTCCTGTTCTTATGGATATAATTCAGAGACTCATAAGATGGGATATATGAATAAGAAGCCTCTAAAGGATTTTATTACAGATTTTGCCGTCTCTCCGATAGGCGAGTTGTTTTCCTTTCCGCCTCGTATTTGTTTTGGAAAGTCAATAACGCTTGTTTCACATAAAGAGCTTCATTCTGATTTTTCTTTTAGTACGCCAATCACTTCTCCCCACAAGCCGTTGTTAACTTCGAATGCTTCTACGGTCTCAGCTGTGCTGATATCTGAGGCCTTAGCAGCCACAACACTTGAGATCAACAACAATGAGGAACTAATTGCGGTTATTGACGCTATTTTTCCGACCTCAGCTCAGTGCGCTCGCATGCCTGTTTGGCTTGATGAAATCAACTATCATGATGAAGCGGCGCAAAGGGCGCGAATAACAGAGATTAACGAAGAAATGGATCTTCTTGATAAGGAAAAGAAAGAGATCGAGGGTGTCCTCTCTGATTATCAAGATATTAAATCAGTCCTTTGCTCCAAGGATTTTGAACTTGAAAATATGACTCGCCATCTTTTGGCAAAGATCGTTGAGGTAGATGAGGACTTTGAAGACTGCAAGGAAGAGGATTTTAGGTTCTCGTACAATGACACTCTCTATTTAATTGAAATTAAAGGCAGTAAGGGTGGATTGAAACGACAGCATATTTCAAAGACATATGATCATGTCCAAATAAAAGCGGACGCGATGGAAGACGAAGGCAACACATGCAAGCTAAAAGGCGTCCTTATCTTTGCATCACAGATTGAATTAAAACCTGATGAGCGAGATCCTTTCCCTGAAATCCAGATTACCATTGCCCGTAAAAACGACATTGCAGTTCTTTCGACTGAGACGTTGCTTCGTTGCTATGAAGCCTATATAGAGAAACGTTTGACTTCGGCTTCTTTTAAGGAAATCTTGCGTCAAACGTCTGGCCTTGTAAGTTTGGAATTGTTTGGCTTGGATGCTTAGCCTCTTAACTGAAGCCGGAATAGAATGCGGCCTTACGAGCAAAGATGTCCTTGTGACGGCCTTTGCGCGAGTAATAACGAACATCTGTCGGTGTCCGCTTAGCAAAACACGGGACGTGTTAGATTGTTGAAAGCCATAAAACCTTAACGGTTGGGAGGCTACATGAGGATCTCTAGACTGAGGATTGAGAACTATCGGAATCTCGATGGCGTAGCGATTAGTTTTGACGAGGACGTGACCTATATTGTCGGCGAAAACAACCTCGGCAAAACGAATGTGCTCGACTTGCTCAATACAATCTTCAATCAAGCGACGATTAACGAAGAGGATTTCGCTAACATTGAAAAGCGCTCAGGTGCTCTAGTTACTTTAAAGTTGGACGAGGACGAGATCGGAATAACGGGGCTCGACATCGATCCTATGACCGGAAACACTATTACCATCTGCGCTTTTGCTGACGACCCGGATTCTCGAATTGAATTTAAGGTCGAAGGGAGCGGAGAAAGTATTTCACCCTCTCTGATGCGTTCCGTTCACATGTTCAGGTACTCTACTGCATCCTTTAATAGGGGAGACCTGGCGTTTGATGGTACCCGAGGTGTCGGCAAAGTTCTCTCCAAACGAATCGCTCTTTACCTGGATAAGGAGGGCAAAAAGGTCTCTGACTTTCTGGATGGGGGTGAGCTCGAAGGTCTGTCTGCTGATCTAGGCGAGATCGTTAGTGACGTTCCCATCCTGTCATCATATGGTGTGAGGACGGGCATCGATTCATCGGATGGCGGAACGCTCGGAAGTTTGGTTACCTTGCTTGACAAGAGGGGCGTTCATTTTAATAAGGCAGGGGTAGGCTTGCAGTACCTTGCCATTGCCTCGCTCTCGATAATCGAGAGCATTATGCGTCTTTCGCCTAAACGCCTTCAAGAGAGTCTCTGCACGGATGACGATGGCAAGTGCGTGCTGCACGCTGTGCTGGCTTATGACGAACCCGAAGCTCACCTTCACCCGTATATGCAGAGGCGTCTCTCGAAGAGCTTGCATAGGATTTGCGAAGGGAAGGATGCCAAGTTCAACGCCCTTCTAAAGGAGTATTTCGGGATCGATTCAATCAAAGCTCAGCTGATCATGGTGACGCATTCGCCAAACATTCTGGCTCGCGGCTATAAGAACATCGTGCGATTTGGGCAGGGCGAAGATTCTCCAAGGGTCATGTGCGGCAAGGATATTAACCTGTCTGACAAGGTTGAAAAGCATCTTATGCTGAACTTTGAGTCAGTACGAGAGGCTTTTTTCGCGCGGTCGGTTTTGGCTTTTGAGGGGCAGACGGAGTCTGGGGCCATTCCGGTCTTTGCGCGCAACCTTGGGATGGATCTGGATGATTATGGAGTTGTGCCTATCAGGGCTGGCGGGAAAAAGAACGTTGAGCCGCTCTGCGAACTTCTGGACAAGTTTGAGATTCCAAATTATTCGATTGTCGATAGGGATAACGAGCCGCGAGAAGCTTCTGGGAACCATATAACGACAACCGAACGGGATTTTGAAGCTGAGGTCATCGAAACTATTTTCGTTAATAGGAACCAAAGCTCGTTTATTACACTTCTTGAGGCGACGGATCGTCAGAGGGCAACATCCATCAAGGGCAATAGCAAAGCATTGAAAAATGCCTGCGCTGTCTACGGTGTTAGCTTGACGGGCCCTGAGTATGATTTCCAGGGATCGGAGTTTGACGGGCTATTCGCCGACACACCCGAATCGCGTGCGCTTATGTATGCATGGCTTTCATCGAACAAGGGCGTTGGGTCTGGCGTTGCCCTCGCGGAGATTTTTGGCGCTGATGGCGTTCCCGCATGTTATAAAACTATTATTCGCAAGGCCGTGGGGTTTGAATGCTGATGAGCCAGACCGACTTGCGGGAAAGTGTTAGAGCTGCGATTGAGATGCGCTGTGACGGAGATGAATCGCAGTGCTCTGCGATTTTTGCGCCATCGAAGAGAATCTTTGTGGAGGCACCGGCGGGTTACGGGAAGACAACGGTGATGACTGGGCGGGCTTGCTGGCTGCTGGCATCTGGCGAAGTCCGGCTGCCAAAAAGGATTTTGGCCCTAACCTTCAGCGTCGCCGCTGCGCGGAGAATGCGTGCGGATTTGGGCGATACAACATCGGCGCTTCCTGGTCCCGTGGCCAAGCGTTTTGAGGACAGCGTCATGGCGACTAACTTCCACGGCTTTGCTTGGGCCCTGCTGCGCAGGTACTGGAGATCGCTCTCGCTCCCAGTGAACGTTGACGAGCTTTCTATGGTTGATGACAGCAGTGCCGTTAACGAGCTGGTTTCGCGAGGCGGTAAGCTTTTCTGGGATGAAAAGAAGGTCGTTGACAACTTCCTCCGCTCCATGAGAAATGGTCAAGACGAAGACCTGAGACGCGGCATACGCCCTTTTAATAGGATCATTAAGGATAGATTCGCACCGAACGGTCTCTTGCCATATTCAGGAGTGATTTCCCTTGCAATTGAATTGCTTGCCGATTTCTCAAAGTTGAGGTCCTATCTTTCGACGGCGTTTCCTGTCGTACTTGTCGACGAAGCACAGGACACGAATGCCCTGTGCTACATCTTTCTAAAAGGCTTGCTTTCCGATGAATCAGGAATCTGTATGTTCGGTGACCCCATTCAGCGTGTCTATGGTTTTATTGGCGCGATGGAAGGCCTTAAGACAAAGGCGTCCATTGACCTTGGGCTTTTGCCATTGGAACTCGAGCAGAATCATAGGTTTTCTGGGGGATCTATCGTCGGAGAGCTCGGTGCCGCGATTCGCTCCAACATGAAAGGTGCCATTGCCAGCGGTACGCCCCGCCTACCCATATTTGTAGGCGCTGCACAGCAAGATGAAGCGACTGCCATCGTTTCGAAGGTTGCCACTCTCGCTCAAGGAGGTGGCGGTAGGATTGCGATTCTTGTTCGTAAGCGCGGTGCCCTGGCCAATCTCATCACTGACGAGCTGACTAAAGAGGGGATGTCATGCTTCAACGGGCTTTTCTCGGATGCAGACCCAGAGTTCATTGAATTCAATGCGCTTGCTTTATCCAGGATTACCGATGCAGCGTCTGGAGAAAAGGGCGTCAGCCGGTCTGCAGCGGACAAAATAATCGACTCAATCTCTGATGAACTGCTGAGCGGCTCCAGGAGATTCGAGTATGGGCGGTCTTATTCCATGCTTCTTGGAGCGCTGCGGAAACACCTTAAAAATGACTGCGTCGCGATGGATCCGTCTGAGCGCTTCGGCTATATCGTTAGCATCTTTACCGAGGGCTCCCTGCGGCGTTTCTCTGATTACCTTGATGCAGACATCTCGATAATGACCGTTCACTCCGCTAAGGGGCTCGAATGGGACACCGTTTTCATTCCGGGCGTTACGCGCTTCGATTGGCCTGGAAGGATTTGTTCGCGGTGCGAAAGTGCTGGTATGTGCTCGCGTTCTGCGCGTGGATGCCGGATCGTGGATGCGAAGAAAATGCCAGACGGGCTTATTGAGGAAATGGGCCTGCTGTACGTCGGTGTCACTCGCGCCCGCAAAGCGGTATATGTCTCCGCTTCTATGCAGCGCAGGACAAATAACGGGAACTATCAGTTTGCCTGTCCCTCTTGCCTAACGTCTTTTCCGGGCATTGAGCCCGTGAGTTGGACGGTTATGGACGGGGAGGGGTAACTTCCCTGCACCATGAAATGAGCACGCTATCGGCGCGGGAGCCGTTCAGCGGCTCTGGTCGGACCTCACTGGGCGTGAAGAGGTCGTTCAGCGCGAAATATAGTGCATTAGGGCTTCGGAAAGTACACCTCTCAGGTCGCCTTCCAATAGGGAAATTGCTCTATCGACATAGATTTTGTTATCAATACCAAAGTAATTGCCAACGCTTGTTACAAGAGACTTGTCGTTAAATAGCCCCAGAATCTCATTGTAATCATGGTCTTCAATGGCCTGTTGATATCTGTTGTTAACGTTATTTTCTATGCTCGCTATATCAATTAAGGATGCGATGCCATCGGCAGTCAGCTGCTCATTATCCGAAATAGTTATTCCGGAAAGTGCTTCCTTTACGCCTGCTGCAAGCGCTTCCGATGCCTGCTTGCTTGCTGAACCTTTCAATTACATATGACTTGAATATCGCGAAACAGCACCGCCGTTATTACGCCTGGGCGCCGGGGTCGGCATGAGTCCTGGTGACGCTATATTGCTAGCGGTCCATTCTCTATTAAAGACACCTATGCTCGCGCGCTGAGAGCAGCGGTAATATTGCTGTTATGCGTACAGAAAGGACTGTGTCGTAAAGCAGGGAGGGGCTTACGATGGCGAGGATTACCGGTATTACGTGCAACCACGTTAAAGGGATTAACCATCTTGACGTGCCATGCGATTTTTACCCGAACAAGCCTAACTTTCTTGTGGCGCCTAACGGGTCGGGTAAGTCTTCGCTTGCGACGGCATTCGCATCCCTTAACACCAGGCGACTAAAAATGGCAGACGCGGATCGTTATAACGGGGAGGACTGGGACGACACCTCCTTGTCCGTGACTTTTGACGATGGCGTGACATTAAGCGCCAATGCTGATTCGAATGAAATTGCGAGTAGGGTAGACGTGCAGGTCGTCCGCTCGGGGCTGTATGCAAATATGACGAACCGTCGGGTGGGGCCAAGGGTTCTCAGCCAAACGAAGATGAGCGTCCAGCAGTGTGTTTTGTACGAGAAGGTGCCAGCCACTGTCCACTTGGACTATTCAGTCACTGCGGAGCGACAGAAATATGCGTCGGCCTTACGCGGGAGAATGGATAACCTTGCCGAGGCATTCAAAAGCTATGAGTTCCTTAGTGAGCTCCTCAGCTGCGATGCTGCTTTTAAAACGACTAAGGGTTCCCGATACACTGCAGCAATCAATAATTTCTTCAAGGGCGTTATTTCGCTCGAAACGGGCATGGGCGGTGATATCGCTGAGGCTGAAGTTCTCAGTTACATTTCTTCTGTAAAGCCGTTGAGCTCAATCAAGGAAATCCTTGATCGTTGGTATCCCGAGAAGGGGAATATCTCGAACTACATGAATGCGATACAGGTTAATAGATTTATCGAGGGGAGGCGTAACGAGATAAAGGAAGCCTGTTCATATCTTCGGTTCCGTAAGATTAAGGATGATATCAATGAGATGCTCCATTTGCTGAACAGAACCAGGTATGGGGTCGTGGCTAAAGTCAGGAACCATCAGCTCGTCGTTGATTTCCCCGATTGGGATGAGGCCTCTAACGGCGAAATCGATGTACTCCAGCTGTGTGTTGCGCTATTTCGAGCGCGGGCGAGGTTTACTGATAAAGATGACGCTCTATTGCTTATCGATGAGGTTTTCGATTACCTTGACGATGCCAATCTGCTTGTCGCCCAGCACTTCCTGCTGGAGATGATGAAGCAGTTCAAGAATTCCGGGAAGAACCTCTATGTCATCATCTTGACTCATCTTGACCCAGGCCTCTTTAAGAGTTTTCGTTTCAAAAGCTTCCATACCTCATACATTCCTAATTCAGGTGGCGACTCTGTAAATGGGTGTTTGAATAAGCTGCTCGTTGACAGAAATAGGTGTAAGAAGGAGCTCTCTGATATTTATAATTCGGTCTCCTCCCATTACCTTCATTTCTCTGAGTGTGACACAGTCTCTGATAATGTCTTGGAATACATCGCTAAACAGGGGATTGAAGATGAGCTGAAGAGGCCTTCATCGTTTCGGAGTGTTATGGAGGCAAAGCTTGGCGACTACTTCTCTGGAAAGACCTTTGCTCCATCGGAAGTGTGCTGTGGCATCAGGTTGGCTGTCGAGAGGCTTAGTTATGAGAGACTGGCGGCAGATGATAAGCCTGGATTTCTGAAAATTAATACAGGGACCGAGGACAGGCTCCGTTATGCGAGCGAGCATGGAGTTGAGGTGCCAGAGACATTTCACCTGTTGGGCTCCATATACAACAGCTGCATGCATCTCTCCGGAATGCCAGGCGAAACGGAGCTCGTCCAAAGAGAGTTGGGGAATAACATCATCAGGCATATGATCGAGGCATCGCTGAAGGAATTTGGCTGGGCGTAGGCGGTTATCTACGCTCGTCGATAACGGGCAGGCGGCTTTGTGGTCCTTGGGCAGCGCCGCAACCAAGCATCCCGCACGCCGTGCGGTGCTTGGCTGCTGCGGTCGCGGCGACCTTTGCTATTTTGAGATTATAAAAGTGCCTAACTTTGCTTTCTGCGGAAGGACGATGGTTAATGGACGAGCGCATTTCAGCTTGTAATACTGTTCAATTGAACAACAAGAAGCCGTCCGTCGATAATGAGATTGCGCATTTTGAATGGGAAGACACGGGCCTTCTACCTCTACTTATTGATGGTCAGCCGCGTTTACATTACAGGTATTTTTCTGATCGGGATCTTCAAGATGAAGAAAATGATGCAGTTATAATTGCGAACAGATTAATACGAGCTCATGCTGCGGACAAAGACTTGGTTAAGTTCGAAGCCGCATTTAGCGAGTCTATAAATTCTTCCCACGGGTATCTGCGGGAAAGACTTTGTGAAATCGAGCCCCAAGTTGTTAAAAACGCCAAAATATTGAAAGGTCTCTTAATTTATGGCGAGGGCGGTATTGGAAAAACCCGTTTTCTATATGACTTCTGTCGTGGTTTAGAAGCAAATGGTCGTCCATTTATAGCTTGTTTCAACCAAGGTGCTTTTGTCGAATTGAAAAACATTGGATTGCAGGCCTTTAAGAATCTAGTTCATGATGGCTGCACGTTAATTGTTGATGCTTGCAATGAGCTTGAGGATGGTGCTTTCGATTTTGCGATGGAGCTAATTGAAGAAACTTTGAAGGCTCCAAATAGCAACGTAGTAGTTAGCACGCGTTCCGAATCACCGGTGTCCCATCTGCGCGAATTGCAAGCAGTTGTTCCGTATTCAATTGAGTTTGAGGGTGTAAATCCCTATCGTGTCTACGACGCCCTTTCTGAGTGTTCTGATGAGTTGATTATTCAATTCCAGGACATGCTATTTTCCCGAAATCCAAGAAATCTAAATGCCGTAATTGGGAAAATTAAAGCGATCAATGCTGGGGTCGGGCCTAATAAGGCGGCAGCTCAAAGAAGCTCCCTGGTTGAAAGCAGTATTAAAGAAGCCTTAACACGGGACAGATGGACGGAAACAAAATTAATTTGCAAATGCCTGCTGAATTCAAATTTACTGGATTTTAGTAAAAACGATGCTGATTCATTTTTGGGCCATGACTCATCCCAATACCTAGCTGAAATGGTTGAGCAGGGGTTTATCCAGTCATTTGATTATGAAGGTATTAGATATACATTTACTAGTGAGTCGCAGATTCGTTATGTGATAGCACGATCACTAAATGACGAGTTCGACAAAATTGTCGAGGGGGATTCAGGCGAAGATATATTAACGAATTCTGTCGCAAAAATAACCGCAAGTAAGTGTAGTTTCGTAAATGATTACGAGTTTGTTCAGGTTTGCGTAGATAGATATCTGAACCGTGGGCCATCTTTTTTAACCAAGCTACTTAAGGCGCTTGAAGACAATGGACAGGAAATTGAACTGGAAAGGCTGTTTGCGCAAACCATTTTTCCTATTGACTGGGATTTTGAATCGTTTAATGCCGAATGGTGTGTGGATACGGACTGGGCTTTTTTGAATTTTGCAGGACTCGTTAACACTCCCTTTAATCTGATACACCGTATTCAGAGCTTTCTATTTGAAAAACCGTCTACTGTCGATGCTATTTTTCTGAAGGCATGGGATGAGTTTGCTCTTCGTCCTTTAATTTCTCGTCTCCAGAACATTACGGATTACGTTTCACATACAGGTAGGGTGCCTGGTGGAGCCAAGGAGGAATGGACGTGGCTTTCTATCTGGTGCTCCTTTGCTTCGAATATGAAGCTGCGTGCCTTAAGTCAGCGTTTGATGTTCTTTCTAGCTGATTCTGAACCATCGGTGGTTGATTTCCTTCTTGAGATATGGCCCGATGTGCATGACGTATATGCCCGCAGGGCAATTGCCAAGACATTAACGCATTTAAGTATTGAGACCCGATGCAGTGGTTCCGTTAAGAGCTTTCTTGATAGGGTGGTTGACGATCCTGAGATTACGGATTCGATTGTTATTTCTTATTTGTGCAAGGCATCTGGGGGCAAGTTCTCTCCGGTTGATTTTGCGGCCAAAAACTATTACTGCTCTTTTCGTGATATTAAGCCGTCGAATAGGGATATCGATTGCTTTATTAAGCAAGTAAATAGAATTGACTTGCGTCTAAAAGGTTATCTTCCGCTCAATGTTCACACACTGGGAGATGGCCTCGATTTTGGCTATTCGGCTAGATTTATTAGCGCAGATAGTAGCTCCGTTGTGGACTGGAATCAATCGTTAAGTGCTTTGTTAAAGTGCCCACAGGAAGGCGATTGCAAAGGGCTGGTTGTAAGGCATGATGACTTTGACGGGGTGTTGCCAGTTAATTTTGATATTCGACCCCTAGATAAAAAGGTTCTGTTGGATTGTGCGGTTGCCCTCACCGATAAATGGCTGCATGTCTATGGCGGCGCTCTGGATGAGTTGCTTGGAACTTTCACATCTGTAGATACTAGAACTCCAAATCTGATAAACCCTAATTTCAAACCGTTTGATCTGGCAATACATGAGCTGCTTGGATCTCTGTCGGCGAATTATTACATTGATGAAATAGTGCTGGGCGGTGAGGGATTCAACGCTGTTGGATTCGCTCAATATGAAGAGACTGCTGAGCAAGAACCTGGTGTTATTCATACTTGCTCCGCTTCTGCCGACATGCGAATAGATACTGCTAAAGGCAAGATTGAAAGACGATTGGTATCTCCTCTCGATAAAGAGTTCGCTTGGTTTAACGATACTGGAGAGGCGCTTATTGAGATAAAGAGGCTCATCAAGCCCCTTCGATTGGGAAAAGTAGAATGGGTTCCGATCGCTTTTTCTGTTAAGAAGAGAGTCGAAAGCGGTGATGACCTCCAATGCTCGAATGAAATAATCGTTTCAATAGCTATTAACAGCGAGAAACACATCTGTGGTTGCTCGGATGATAGGTATTTAACTATTGAGCACGCTTCATATAAGGGCAACACAAAGGACTTTGGAAAAGCTCGGGGGAGTAACTGTGTGGATCTTGAAGCCCCAGACCGTCGTAGCGTCTCTATTGAACGAAATTATATACTGCTCCCCCCACCTGCCCTTGTAGATATGCTGGGCCTGTCGTTTAATCCACGGAACGCTTGTTTTGAACGTGATGACGAGTCGGTCATTCTTTGCGACGGTAATCCTGGTAATTACTATAAGGAGCCTATTCATAATTTAATACTCATCCGTCGGGATGTGTTGGATGGGGCGGCTCAAACTGCTGATCTTAGGTATTTCGCTTTTACAGAAAGATATCAAGAAGAATCTGGCTATGACAATGCTTGCGATCGGCATTGGGAACTAGACCTGGATGGGAACGAGCTGGCTTCATATCCAAATAATGGTGGGGCGAATGACCCGCACTCCAGCCTAGCTTGTTCGGGGTGCCGCTTCTCATTGGCCAATAGGGAGCGTGAGAGCGAGGAGAATGCCACAATGATTCAGGAGACAATAGATAGCCTGCTAAGGGAATACGGTTCGGCGATTTCTGTTAAATGACAGGCCTGGTCAATAAGAGAGCATCTATCACAATAACGAGCATATGGTGACGAGGATATGGGCCGCAGAATCGGAAGAGGCGGGAGGAAACAGGAATAGATGATGGGCTTGAAAAACAACGACCAACGCTACAAGGTTATCGACCACGGTGACCTGATGGAGTTTCTTCAAGAGGATATGATCGACCAGCTTCGAGGGGAGGAAATGACCCGTGGCACCCTTTCGGGTGAGAATTTTTATACTCCTCGTAATAGCCTTCTGGAAGTCTGCCGAGAGTATATTGAGCGGGACCCCCAAACTGACGCATTTTTGATCCAGTATCCCCATGGGATCATTCTCGAACAATCTAAGAGGCGATTTTTCTATCGAGGCGAAAAGCAGATTTATCCACGGTCTGAATCATCGCTCAAGAGAAAACTTCGACAGTTTAACAGTATTAAGGACCAAGAGCTGTATCGTCTCGTGGCAGATATGCGACTATTCGAGTTCAGCCGCTTTATTGATCAGTTTAAGTCCGTGCGGGAATGGAACCGTTGCGATGTTCTTTATGAACTTTTGGGTCAGCATTACGGTTTGGAGACCAATTGGCTGGATGTAACGAACGATTTCTCAACGGCACTCTTTTTTGCAACTTGCGTTTGGGATAAAGGCCGCTGGCGTCCGCTTTCGCAACGGGACATCGAGCGAGACGAATGTTCCAAATGGGGGGTTATTTATAGAAAGAGCGCTGCACGTGTTGGGCTGGACGAATGCATGCGCATGGGAAAGTACATTCATCACTTGCATGAACCGCGTCCACTATTAAAGGATGTTGGGTGTAACATCCCCGTTCCTATCGGGTACCAGCCTTTTGTTCGCAGCTCAATTCAGAGCGGTTACGCAATATATGACCGTGGAGCAATGCCGCTGCAGGAGGATTCTTCCTTTGAACAGTTCAGATTTGAACAGGATCCCGAATTTTCCAAAGACGTTTTCGACATGATGAATGGCGGGAAAAGGATTTATCCGGATGAAAGTCTTACTGAGGCGCTTCCAATTATTGGCTCAATTGCGTGCGCGACGTCATTTGCCAAGGAAGCTTTAAACTACGCCCTTACAAGGAGCCATTATTATCGCGCCGAAGATTTTGGAGTAGCGCTAGCCGATTTGTCTACTATTAGAGTGGATGGAAAGCCAATCGAAATTAAAGCCGAACATCCCTGGAATCTGCCGCGTTACCTAAGAAGACGGGTTGACCGTCTCGGTAAAACGGAGAGACGAATAACGGATAGCCTTCAGATGACAACTAGGCTGTCTCCAATGAGTCGTGGTCTTGAAATCTGGGCGCCATGGATGCTTCCAGAATGCGAGTCGAATCAGTGTGTCCTAGATATGGGTCCCAGAATGATTGACGATGAGAACCATATGGTGTTTACGGATCGGTTCTACTCTCGCATGATGTACAGCACGATGACAGGGAGGCTGAGTCCATTTTAGGGCGGAACCACTTCGTATCCTATCTAGGGTGTGCAGACAATTAATTAGAGCGTTTGAGAGGGAAGTGTGCTTCTTATGCTTTTGAAGCTGCGACAAACACTTCGATTTTTCTTTTGGGAATGAGCGTGTCCACATGGAAGATATTTCGACTTGGATTAATGTGATGGCGACGATTGCAACTGTTACCGCGGCATGGGCTGCGGTACGGACGCTTAGTATCCAAACCAGTCCAGATTTAATGCTGTTCGTTGAGCCTGATCAAAATTCGTCTTCGGCCCTTAGGCTCGTAATGAGAAATAACGGGGAAGCTGCGGCGTATAACGTGAGCTTTCGCTTGAATAAAACCTTGTTTCCAAGTGATGAGTCGTTTTTTTTGAGGCTGCTGATCATGTCTTTTCGCAAGGCTATGCAATCCTGCCGCCTCATCGGGAGCGCGATATTCTCTTGGGTAACATGCGAGATATTATTCCGCTATGGGGTGATGAGGTCTATGAAGTAACTGTGACCTATTTGGTTAAGTGGGGTGGCCGTTCCGAAACCGTGGTTTGTCCCGTGGAAATAGGGTCCTATAAAAGCCAAATTACAATCTCACAAGAGAGGCAGATAGATAGGGATACGAAGCGGGCTTTCCGGTCAATTTCTCAGATGGATAAATCGCTTCGGAGCATCACAGAGATCCTGCGCGACCACGAATAGGGGTTATGCGTTTCGCGGGTATATGACTTGATAATTTGCATATAACCTTTAATTTGTTGCTGTAATTACCGCAGCAGCGACTATACGAGAAGGTTCGTCATCGGTCCCGCGAGGCCGAGCTCAGCGTGCCAAAACTAAGCGGCGCGACCTTCCAGGTCGCCGCTATCGAGCGCTACCGCAGGCGCGATTGGTGGCCAGTGAACTCGAGGTGATTTCCCCAGCTAAACGCGCTAACATTGAATCTCGAGCCAATCATCGCGAACGGAGATCTGATGACGGATGCTAATAGAAAGCCGTGGCTTACGGCGTCAGAGCAGATTGATCATCTCAAATCGAGGGGTGTCCATTTCTCGCTGATGAGCGAAGACGATGCCAGAGCTTACCTGGAGAAGAACAGCAACTATTTTCGCCTGCGCGCTTATCGACTTGGGTTTCCTAAAGTCGAAGAAGGAACCCGCAAGGGAGAATATGCAAATCTAGATTTCAAGATGCTTGTCGATTTGTCGATTGTCGACATGCTCCTTCGTTATGAAATGCTGCCGCTTACGCTCGATGTAGAACATTTCGCAAAGGTCAAGCTCTTAAAGCGTATTGAGACGGAGGGGGAGGACGGCTATGCGGTCGTCTCGGAGTTCATTTCCTCCTACGATGGCACGAAACCTGATGGAACGCCGTGTAATTCGCTCAAGGATGAGATTCGCAGATGCAAGAACAGCCCCTACACTGGTGGGTTGATTGCTAAATACAATGATTTCGGTTTCCCCGCGTGGGCGTTTGTCGAAGTCGTCTCCTTCGGTTCTTTTCTCTATTTCTACAAGTTTTGCGCCAATAGATTCAATGATCGCGAGATGGTTAAGGAGTTCTATATTCTTCAAGCGGTCAAGTCATTGAGAAATGCATGCGCTCACAATAGCTGCATTTTGAATAACCTGCGTGCTGATAGACCGCAATTTAGGCCAAGCTACGTTGTAATGCGGGAGCTATCGGCCATAGCGGGCATCGGTCTCGACCAGCGTAAGTCAAAGATGAGCAATGACCGTATGCAGCAGATTGTCACTACGCTATATGCTCACAGAAAACTTGCTTCACAGGGTGTTTTCGAACATCGAGCAAAGAGCCTGGCTGTATTTGTTCAAAGAATGAACAAGCACGTCGATTACTATCGGGGAAATCTCCAGGTGTCTACTGGATTTGACTTTCTCACGAAGGTAATTAATGCGTGGTTTCCGTTGGTCGTCGATTAGCGATGAATCTGTGGTGGGTCACGGCGTAACGTCTTAGATGCCTAAATTGAGCTAAACTAAATTCACAACAAAAAACGAAAGCCTTTCATTGGCCGAAGTTTTGCAAGGGGGTTCCTTCCTAATGGAGGGCATCCCCTATTTTTATGGGTGGCGTTGTTCCATGCGTGCGCATCGGCGGATGTAGTGGCGACACTTTGATGTGGGCCAGGTGACCAAGGCCACGATCGCCAACACCTCCAAATCCAAGGCCAGGGCCACGACTTAGCCAACACTTCCCAAGACCGCCGATGACAATTGGACCGCCGCATCCACCGTGCTTGTTCTGCTAGGAATAGCGATTCTCGGTGCTGTACATCTCTACGAGATGGTGTACTGCGAGATGGTGTAGCATATCTAGCCATCATCAAAAGCTCTGCGGGAGCTTTAAGGGTGACGCTTTCGATAAGAGAGTGTTGCCCTTTTTTCTTGTATGCACTGTTTGGCGTATTTGTCTCACGATGTGGAGGCCGCTCAAAGCGCTCGTACCGCACGATGCCGATCCAGCCGTCGGCGCGCCTGAACTCACCAATCATTCGTCTGGTAATCACGACAGTGCTGTTTACGATGTCGTTCTCTCGTACCGTGAACATGCAGTAGATCGGTAAGTGAGTATTTGCTCGCTTGAGCACTGTTGAATATCGCGAAACAGCACCGCCGAT
>ERZ1034984.2349-NODE-2349-length-15387-cov-20.921145_pt1 | contig 15387 bp, 9 predicted proteins | sample MGYA00520589_ERZ1034984 | MGnify/ENA primary metagenome ERZ1034984 (study PRJEB33766, sample SAMN09781790) | gut metagenome | biome: gut microbiome | host: Homo sapiens | place: Madagascar | study: EMG produced TPA metagenomics assembly of the PRJNA485056 data... | reverse complement strand
ATCTTTAGTTTTTGTTCCAACCTTTGACAATCCATTTCTATAGTTTCTATATTCTGTACTATTCATACCTAAATCAATCATTTCATCTATTTTAGAACTATTTATTGACTTATAACCACTATCTATATAATCTTGTGCTTCCTTACTTGAATATCTACCAAATAATGCTGATTTTATTTTACCTGTAGTGCTATCATCTGCCGTAAATCTTAAATTGCCACTATCTGTATAACTACCTGCTATAGGTAAATCATCATCATACATTTTTAGCCCTTGTACAGTCTTTCGCAATTGACCATATCCAGTTGGAAGAACATAATATGCCATTGATTCTAAAAAGTCCTGTCCGACATCTTCCCAAGTAATTTCATTACCAAAGGAATCTGTTTGACCTGTAAGTTTTTTTATTAGTGATGTTGCGCCTGTCATTGCTTCTTGTATTGGAATTCTTCCTCCTGAAAAAACACTCCACATTGGAACATTATCCATAAAATCCCCAATAGCACTTTCAAATTTTTCTTCTAATGACTTATCATCATCGTCATCAAATATTTTCATCAACATATCTATTGGATCAAACATAACAGATGAACCAGTTAAAGATTTCATAAGACTATTAAATAAATAAGATGCACCAAATAATTGACCTAATTGAAAAACAACACTAGCACCTGATTTATTACCACTTTCAATATCCATTTTATTGTCATGTATCATTGATGACCATTGATTGTTAACTTCTAATTGAAATTGAGTTAAAAATCCAAGAGTTTTAGAATTAAATAATTCTGCAGTAGACCCTTGACTTCTATCTCCCATTATTCTTGCCGAAAAATCATCAGCATTTGATATTGCTTCTTGCTCTTTCATTCCTTTACTCAAGTTTTCAAAATATTTACTTCTCCAAATTTGATTAGAAGTAAAATAATCAGAACCACTCATAAAAATTTGACCTGCATTGCTGATTTTTTGCCATGCCTTTTGTGATAATGTATCACTACCAAATCTAGCAGTTAAAAAGTCAGATTTATTTATTAATCCATCGTTATGAAATATATTATTAATGGTTGATACTGTACCTTTAACAAATGATAATTTACTTGTTTTTGAAGCACCTTGTACTGCAGAAGCAAAGTTTGTTAATGCACTTCTTACATTAAATCCTGTCATATTAGAACCAACTTGAGATTTTAATGTATTTAACGCAGTATATACTCTTCTTCCTAAAAATCTTTCTGCTGCTCTATCAATAGCACCTTTTTTACCAGCAAGTGCATTTGCCTGTTCATCTAACCAAGCAACATATTTACTCAATTTGTTATCTTGTATATCTGCAACTCTTTGCTCAAATTCCGCATCAGTTAAAGAATCAACATTATCAAGACCATGTGTTTGGCCATATGTTTCTCTTATAAATTTACTTAATGTCCTATATCTTTGAATATCTGCTGTATGAAATATTAAATTCCCTGCACCCTCTAGATATCCATCAATACCTGTTATTGCATCATAAGTTGTTTTCATTCCTTTTCTTTCTAGAGAACTAGCAAACCAATTTTTACCAGGTCTATTAAATTCTGTTAAACCATTTATGTCTGTTGGAAGATTTTCAGAATCCATATCATTTCTATTAAAAGGAACACCCCATTGACTTAATTTGTCACTTATTTCAGTAAAGTGTCTCATATAATCTTTTCTTTTAGGAATAGGATTATATCCTAAATCTGTAAGAACATTGTTTATTTGATCTATATATGTATCATATTTATTTCTAAATACTTCTGATGCATATTTTATTTTTTCTTGTGTTTTAACATCTGGGAATTCTTTTGCTAATTCTTTATCACCATATTTTACTTCTTCTCCATATTCATTTATATAAGATTTTTCAACATATTTTTGAACTGCTGCTGATTCTTTACTTCTTGCTTTTATTCCAAGTTTCTTTATATCTTCTCTTTCTTGATTTAACCATCTTGTTTTTTCTGCAGTGTTATGTTTAGTTTGATTAATTGTTGCATCATTTATTTTTTTACCTATTTCATAACCAAATACCTTTTCATTTAATCTTATTGGGTCAGTACGTTGATAAGCAATAGCATTTATATCGTTTCCTGTTTGTATATCATTGAGAGTTATTCCCATTTCATTTAATAATTCTTGTTGTACAACTGCTCTTGTTCTTCTTTCTATTTTGCTTTCAATTTGCTTTTGAACTTCGTTTAAATCTGCTTTTGTTATAGAATTAGACAATAAACTATTGAATACTTTATCTGTAATTTTTTTCAAATCATTATCTGTTACTCTATACTTTTCTGTTATCGTTGTATCTTGATTCATAAAGTTAGATATTTCTGTTAACATATCCGCTTCTCCAGTTATTTCACTACTAAAATAATAAGGATATGTATTACTTAATTCTTGATAAACACTATCTATTGATTGACCTTCATTACCAAGCCTTAATTTACCAAAATTTGATTTTCTGAAATCTCCATAATCTGTTATTTGATTCTTAAGTTCATCAGTTACTTTTATTTTTGAATTTCTTATTTGTTTTTTTACTGCTTCTACTTCTTTATCTACATATGTACATTCTCTATTTGCATATTCATTTATTATATCTTTTATGCTATTATAAGTATTAGCATTTACTAAATCATCTTTTGTCATATTATAAAAAGATTCCATTTTATTTCTGAAATCTTTTTTTTCTTGATAATCAAAATCTAAATAATTCTGTGCCGTTTTAGTAGCAAATTGAATTGCTTTATAACTTCCTTTTTGTAATGCTCTTTCTACTTTTTCATCAATTGTTTTATTTTTTTTACTTTCTAAAGGAGAATATTCATTTTTATAATTTGAATTTTCATCACTTTTATATTTATCTGTAATAGGTATATTTTCTTTTAAATCTGAAATATCTATTTCTTTCCCATTTGAATTTACAAGTATATCATCATTATTGCTTAAAGAATATCTAGTATCATTTTTGTTATTATTGGATATACTATTATTAGATATATCTGATTTGACATTTTTGTTAGATTGTGGTATATTTGATTTATCAAGAGATGTTTTGCGGGAATTAGACCCGTTGAATATCTCTTTTATTTTTCCTTGATTTAATAAATTTTGTATATAATCAGTATTATTTTTTGAATATGCTGTTTTTATTTTATTATAATCTATCTCAACTTGATTATATTGTCCTTTTTGATTTATTTCTACTGGTACAATATAATTTGTTTTATTTATTTCTACTGGTGTAACAACTATAAAATTATTATTATCATAATTTCCATTATTAGTATATTGATAAACTCCTATAGGATTATCCATAGAATTTATTATTTCTAAATATGTTTTTACACCCAAGCCATGAAAATGTTTATTTTTCGTACTAAATCCTAATTTTTTTGCTTGTTCTTCTGTAAGAATATTTTCTCTTATATGACCGCTTCTTTCGAGCATTGGTAAATCTTTTACACCATAATCTACCAAACTTTTTATTGTATTATCTTTTAATTTTACAAATTGTGTTAAACTTTTCTCTGAATCTTCTCTAGTTTGATTAACGACATCTGATACTTCTTGTAAAGCATTTTCACTCAGAGAAAAATTAGTATCTAATTTTATATCTTTTACATTTTCTTTATATGCTTGTTCAAATCTATATTTAACTTTTTCTAAATCTCTTGCTTCTTGACTACCAGCAGTTACTGTCTTATATAAATGTTTAACATAATCATATATTTTAGTAAAAACGTTAGGTTGTGATGTAGAAAGTTTTTTTATAAATTCTTCATCATTAAATATATATTCTCCAACTAAGTCAGAAGTAACCTCATTTTCTATATTTGCATCTAACCCTGAATACAATTTTTCAGTAGATTTAATTCTATGATCATAATCTCCTTTTGATTTTGCATATTCTTTAACTGCATTTTGTAATAAAGTATATTCTTCTGTACCTTCTAATAAGTGTGTTGTTTCGTGCCCTACAATTTTATTTAATGCTTGTTTTGAATCTATATTTATTAATATTTTTTCATTACCTTGTAAATCTTTACCAACTAAGCCATTAATATCTTTTCCTTTTACTTCATATCCCATTTTTTCTAATTGTTCATTATTAACAAATTCATATCTTGTGCCTCTTTCTTGAGCAATTTTATTTACATTTTCTACAAAGTTTCTTGATTTTGTTGTATTATTCATAACTTTACTAGCACTTTCTTTTAGTGCTTTAGTAATATCACTATCTGTTTTATTTTCTTCATATTGATAATTTACACTTTTTTGTGATTTTTCGTAAAAACTTCTATGTAATAAATCATCTTTACTTATATCTGTGTCATTACCTAAAATATTTGATATTTCATCAGCATCAATTGTGCCTTCCTGTAAACTTTTTTCAACTGACTTTCTAATTGATTTTATTTCTTTATCTGATAATTTTGTATTAGATAAATCAATATCTTTATTTTCATATTCTTTCTTTATTCTTTCTGCTATTTTATTTTTATTTTCTTCTGAAATAGAAAAGTTTTGTTCTTGTTCTTTTATAGCATTCTCTATTTCAGTATTTATTGCCTGTTCTCTTGATTTTTTAGTTGTTTCCTTATTAACTATCTCATCAATTACTTTTTGTTCATTTTGAGTATATCCAGTATCAAAATCTCGACCTGTTTGTTTAGCCCATTGATTTCTTGCAATATTTTGCGGTCCTTCCATAACACCTGATGTTACTGCGCCTAAAGTACCAGCATAAAGGTTTTGGGTACTAAAGAAATTTTTAGCAGTATATGATGCTATATTACTAGCAAGTTCTTTTGCATTTTTAGAATTTTTTATTCCTACACCATTATCTTTATTTAATAATGCTTCTTCAACTATTGGTCCTAAAAATTCTTGTAAATATTCTTCAGTAAATTCACCTTTCATACTTGTTAATGTTTTTCTTAATGCTTTATTTTTAACAAATTTATCTAATACTTTTGAAGTTAATTTATTTGTTGAATTTCCTAATACACTTTTACCATATACACTTTCAAAACCACCAAGTGCTTTTTCCATTGCCATTTCAAGTGTTCCAGACACAATACCGTATTTTGTTGCTTGTTCTTCTGTAGCGCCATCTTTCTTTGCTTGGTTATATGCACTACCGCCATAGTTAGCAAATCCAGTAGCAAATGCTCCTGCAGAGTTTCCAGTCATCATCTGTGGTAACATTTGTCCAATAGAATATGTCATTTCCAATCCTGCTCTTCCAACAGGATTTTTTGTTGTGTTAATATTGTTTTGTGCAACATCGCTAAACATATTATATTTTATTTCTTGATCATCTAAAGATGGTGTTTGTCCTAATATTTTTTTTGTAGTACTTTCTATTCCTCCGATTCCTGTTTCAAACCCACCTGCTAATGTTGTACCTGTTTTTATTATCCCACCTGACAAAGTACCTGATTTTTCTTTTACAGTATCTTTTATAATTTCTGAATTTCTATTTGTTCTTTCTTTTTCTAAAGTTGTTGTTTTTTCTTGTGCTTCTTTTAAAAGTCCTTGATATTTTTCATCATTTTGTACTCTTTTGCTATTTTCATTAAAAAGATTAATACTATTCTCTTTTTTATAATCTTTTAACTTATTATATGCAGTATCAGAATCTTTTTTTATAGTGTCAACTGTTTGTTCTACTTTTTTGTTTTTAGATTCGTTTATTCCTGCTTCAACAGTGTTATAAATTACTTCTCCAATTCCATTTGTTGCTAAACCTAAAATTTTACTTGGAAGAGAACTTTTACCACTTATTGTTTTTTTAACACCAGTTACTAAAATTCCTTCTCTTTCTTTTTTAGGACTATTATTTATTGTTACATTTCCATTTTCATCTGTAGTAACTTTAGGTTTTCTTTTCTTCTTTATTACCGAATTTTTCTTCTAAATAACTTCCTAATGCTCCAGTTAAGGTTGCATTCTTTTTCTTTTTTTTAGCCATTATATCGCCTCACTATACAACTTTAGATTTGCCATTATATTTTTTGTAAGTTCTAGAACCACCTTCCCAATACCATTGTGTACCGTCAGGTGTTTTCCATACGTTTTGCGTATTAACATTACCTGTTTTGGTATTTGTTACCATTATTGTTTTACCTGTTTTAGATACTGCTCCATAACCATCTATTCCTTTTGGTTGATATCCATTGCTAAAATATCCATATGAACTACCAGATGAACCGCTTCCATCTGTCAATTCATAATTACTAGATGAACCATATTGCGCATTCCATCTTGCTTGAGAATTTGCTTCTTGTTGTTTTTGAAATGCTAAACTTTCGTTATATTGTCTTACTGACTCTTGGAATTCTCTGTCTTTATTCATTTGGTCTAATACTGATTGCCATTTATTTTGATAAGTATTTTCTATCGTTTGCTGCATATTTAATTGACTTTCTAATAGAGAATTTTTATATTGGAAGCCTTGAAGACCTAATTCTAATTGTTTTTGTAAAGCATTATATGCTATCTCTGCTAAAGCACTATTATTTTGAAGTTGAGCATCTTTTATTCCATTGTTATAATTTAATATAGACCTATCAAAACTATCTCTTGCAGTTGCTACTCTATTTTGATATGTATTATACATACTTACTTTTGAACTTTCACTGTATCCGCTATTTGATATTCCTGAACTTGCCATTTGTTCTGCATTTACACCATAATCATTTGTTTGTTTTTGATAATCCGCATATGCACCTTTTTGTTCTTTTGTATAGTCTTTTTCTGCTTGCTCTTTTTGTTGTTCTATTTTTTCAATTGCAAAATCAGTATTAGCCTGTTGTATTTCTTGTTGTTTAGTTGCATAATCTTTTGAAGCCTGAATCTGGTCTTGATAATACTTATCTGAATTATTTATCATAGTATTATAAGTATTATTTGCATTATTTAATGCTGATTGCTTTTCTGATTCTACTTGTTTAAACCTTTGGTCATTATAATCAATATTCATTTGTTATCACCTCTTTACATAACTTCCTATGTAGGATTCTAAAGTTCCTGAATAAAGAAAAAATCTAGTTTTTGAACTAAATTTTAATTGTATGCTTTTCCATTTTTTCTTTTTTATTCTTGCTACTATAAATCCTTTGGTATTTTTATAATCGTTTATTTTTTCAAATACTCCGTTGTTTATTTTTGTTGATATAGTTATATCTCCTTCAACATCAATTACACAACCTTTTTTATTTGTTGTTTTTTGATACTGAGGATAATTAAATTCATCTTCTAAAGTTGTCCAATATGAAATTAAATTATCTGTTTTAGTCAATGAATATATTTTATTATCTAAACATAAATAAAGTATTCCATTTTTTACTTGAGCATATGTAATATTACCTTCCATTTCCCAATAAAACCATTCATATTCGATATGGTCATTAATCTGACATTTTTCTCTACTATCTGCTAAATAGATTTTATTATTTACAATAACAAGTAAATATCCTTGCCATTCAATTAATTGTAAATCTTCATAATTTTTTTCTCTTAATAATCTAGAATCTATTAAACTACTTCTATGTCTTACTACTTGTTCAGATGTAACATCTGAACTTATTCCTTCCATTCCTCTATCACTGAAGAATACAATATCATCATTAAAATTTATTCCTGTTGAAACACAACCTATACTTATTGATGAATGGGATGAAGGATATGTTTTTCCATATTCACTATCTATTGTAGGATTATGATAATATATTGTTGTATTTGCTTGTGATGGTTCTTTTAAAACCCATAATGCATTGTTACCGCTTATCATTGCTTTTACTGATGCTATATCTAATCCTTCATTATAATAATCTAAATCGCTTATATATCTTGGATTATTTAAACTACTATGAAAAATAGTACTTGGATAATCTTGATTACCACTAAAAAATATTCTGTTATCAAATACTTCTAATAAAGTACATTTATTTATTCTATTAGCATAACCACTTACATGTTTTTTAAATTGAATTATTACATTATCTTTTCCATCTGTTAAAGGTTTCTCCGGTGCAGTTGTAAATTCTATATAACCTTCTGCTGGATAACTTTTAAATGCTGTTGTATTTTTTCCATTTATTGTTACAACTGGTGCATAATCTCCATCAAAAGTTTCAACATCTAAATAATATTTTGTTTCTTTACCATCAGCACAAAAACTATTTTTTCTATAATCACTTAATAAATTTATGTCTTCGTATGTTGTACCTCCACCTAATGGATTTCTACTTATTGTTGTTGTAGGTATATAACCTATTACCTTTTTACAAGTTTCTCCATTATATTCTAAATAATTTATTCCATCTTTTAAAAAGAATATATTACTATATACAAAAGATTGTGATTTTATTGGATTCATTCCTTCAAAAATAACTTTCTTTTCTTCCTTATAAACATCATATAATTTAGTTCCACAATGGACAATCATATGACTTTCTTGATTTATTTCATAAAAAAAGATGCCAAATATAGTATTATCAAATTCACTCAATAATTCTAATGTTGGTCTTGTTTCTATACATCTTCCATTTGAACCACTATAATTTCTCCATACATTTAAAGCATCTGGACTTCTATACAAAGATACTTCATCTTTTCTATTACTAAAATCTACACCTTTAAAGTTTTTATAATTTCTTGTTGTTAAACTTCCACTTATTTGAGTACTAGACATTTATACCACCATCAATAAAAAAACTACTCATTGTATTTCTTGGGTCTAGACCTTGTAGCATTGACTCATATCTTTTTGAATAAATTTGTCCATAATTGCTTGAAACATCACTTTTAAGCAAATCACCTGCTACACCATACGGCATTATTTCAAGTGCATCATTTGTAAGTTCAAATTTATAATTATCAGGTGTATCATTATTTATTTGCGTTGGATATTTATAATAAAGTATTTTTGCCGTTCCATCTTCATTAAAAATTATAGTATCACCTAATTGTTCATAATCTACATCTTTTATTATATTTAATTGATAAATGTTCTCATCTATATCTGTAAGTGTCATTATATCATCTTTTTTTACTTCTTTTGTGATGAATGCATTAATTTTTTTATATCTGCATATTTCATTTTGAATTTGATTTATTACACTATTCATTTTAGTTGCTAAATCATTATCTTCAGTTAAGTTATCTTCATCTTCGTTATATTCTTCTATTAAAGAATATGTTTTAATTTTCATTTCCTCTAACGTCATAATCTTCACCATCCAATGCTTCTGCTAATCCTTTATAATCATTTATAGCAGTTTCTATTGTTCCTATTGGTTGTGCTGGTAAAAACCAGCCTCTATTTTCTCCCTCAAATAAGAGAATTTCACCTTCTTCTAAATTTATTGTTAGTTCACTCTTTGTTGTGTATTTATCTGTTACAATTTCTTGTTTTGTTGTTAATTTTAAATTTTCTAATTTTTGTTCTACTTTCTCATTCTTATAATCAAATTTACTTTCTTTGCTAACTACCATTCCCTCATATGGTGTTAAATCTGGTCTTAAAACATAATATTTCATAATTTTCCTCTCTTCTGCCTATTAATGGAGTTGCACCATTCAATACTACTATAGACATATAAAAAGGCTTAATAGCCTTTATTTTAGTTAATTATTAGGCTGGGATTTTTACTGCTTGTAATTCATCTTGAGCGATTATTTTTATACCATATGTATCAAGTCCACGAACACCATCAGCGAAAGCACCTTCACGTCTTAATGCTTCTACTTCATTAATTTGTCCAGCGAAAGCAATTGCATTCTTTGTACGAAGCATACAATATTTATTTGTACCATCATTGTAAATAGCATTAGACATAACTACTTCTGCATTATTATACATACCTACAATACCTTTACGAATTAATTCAGGATTATTTGTTGATAATTCTATTATATTATTCTTAAATGTTGAATAAGTTGCAGGGTCAATTTCTACTCTTATACCAAAATCACAATTTCTTAAGTTTAATGCTACAAAAGCATCATCAATTGCAGTTTTTATTCCTGCTTGTGTTTTAGCAGTTGCAGTTGTAATGTTTGTAGCACCTTCCTTATAATTTCCTTTTGTAATTTCAAAGTAGTTAGTTAAACCATCTTTTGTTGGTTTTGCAACTCTTTTATAGTATGTATCTCCATTTGAATTTGTTTTAGCAATAAAGTAGTCTTTAAATGTTTTAACATCTGTATCAGTTGTTTTTGTATATGTAGCACTTTCTTCATCAATAGTACTTATACATTTACCTGCTACTAATCTTCCTATGTTAATATCTCTTCTTTGTGCTAATCTATTACTTGATTTTTCTTGGTATTTTTCTGGTAGACCTGGTACTGATTGCGCTTTATCAATATCTTTAACATTAAATGCAAAGTATTCAGCAAAATCAATAACAAGGTTTTGTCCTTTGTCTGCCATATCTTCATAATCTACTTCGCCATGATATCCACTAATTGTTGGATCTCCTACTCCTAAGATAACAACTGTTTTAGCAAATTTACAATCCCCCTCATAATCTCTTGTACAATAATCAACTAATTTTGTTTTCATTTCCAAACTATCTTGAATTTTTTTAGACCATATAGTTTGAATAAAGTTTTTTACTGCCATTTTTATCACTTTCCTTTCTTATTTTAGGAAGTTTTACCATTTCATCATTGAACGTTCAATTGCTTTCATTAACTCTGGATTTTTATCTAAATCTTCTTTAGTGAATTTAGATGCTTCATCAAAAGTATAAAATTCTTTTACTTGCTCTTTATCATTAGATTCATTCTTCATACTTCCTATTGTTTCAACCTCTGGCTTAGGTTTAAATTGTAAATACATTTCGTATTTATCTTTTATTGACATACTAGGATTTAAGTTCTTTTCAAATTTTATAAATTCAGAATCATTCAATGCATCTGCTTTTACTCCAATTGACGCTAGTTCTTTTATTCCTATTTGTCTTTTTCTTTCTTCAGCAATTTTAGTAAAGATTGTTTTATCTCTTTCGGTTGCTGTTCCGTTTTCAATTAATTTTGCAAGTCTATCAGTTTCTTCAGAAATTTCATCAAATCCTCCAGAAATAATATCCTCCGCTTCTGCATTTGCTAATAATTCTTCTTCTCTTTTTGAGTATTTAGGTGTATTTACTTTAATACCTTTCTTCTCATAAAAAGATTGCAAACTATCTACTGCATCATCAAATGAATCAGTTTCTAAACCTGCTTTTAAAAGTTCTTCAACCTTTCCATATTTTTTTTCATACTCTTCTCTGATTTTAGTTTCTTTTCGATATAATTTTTTCTTCACAATCTCATTTACTTCTTCATCAGTGTAAGTTTTTACTGGTGCTTTTTCTTCTTCGACTATTTCTTCAGAGGTATCACCATTACCATCAACTATTTCTTCTGTTGTTTGTTCTTCAACGTTTTCAGTATTATCTTCTAATACAAGTTCTTCATTATTTTCCATAATAAAATCCTCCCTATTTTTTTGAGTTTGCTTCTCATATTTCCATATCTTTTACCCTCATAAATGCTTGGAGCATATAAAAACACCTACTGAATAGGTGTTTCTTCCATATTTTGTGCATCTGCTATTTGTGATGCTTGTTGTTCTACATCACCATTGATGAATTGACTTGCCCTTTGTTGCATTATTTGTGCTTGAGCATTTATTTGAGCAATCTTTCTTTGTTCTTCTTCTTCAATTTCTATTGCTTTTAAAATGTCCTGTTTTGGAGCAATAGCATCATCTGGTAATATTTTTGCATATACTTTTAATTCTCCTAATTTTTGAGGATTAAAGTATCCTGCTTTTAAAAAGTTTTCAAGAGTTAATTCTCTAGCATATTTATCATATGAACTTTTTGGTGTTATATCCACTTTGGCAGTGCCTTTTAAATTTTCTAATACTGATGAAGGTATATCAACAAGTTCAACATATTCTTCACCAGTTGTAGGGTCTGTTTTTTCTTCTTCTAGTTTCATTCCATCTTGTGAATAAGTAACCCACATATCAAGCCATATTCTTGCTAAATCTTCAATAAACATTTTTAACCCTGTTAATTGTTTAGTCATAGGTTGTTGTGATGCTTGTTGTACCGCCAATATTGCTTTACCTGATGCTTCTGTCGGATTAACACCACCAGTTGCGATATCAGATGAATTTTTTAATTCTCTTGTTATACTTATTAAATCATTTATTGTTTTTGATACATCAGTACTCATTTGTGCTGGTGCTATTGTTGTAAATACTTTATTAACATCATCAACGCTTTGTCCTCTTGCCTTTATTGTTCCACCAACTTGATTAATAGCATTTGGATTTGATATTTTATCAATCGCTACTACTTTTGTTGGATAAGCATTTTGCTTAACGCTTAATAACATTCTTGCTAGTGTTTTATTTAATTCCAATTGGTTAGGTATTAGGTATCTTACTTCTCCTTCACCTCTAGCGCTTCCTTTTTTTGATTTCCAAGGATAATGTGCTACTGGATATAAAGAAAGTCCTGAATTTGATTCTTTCTTTACAACAACGTATTTTGTTGATTTAACAAATTTAACTTTTCCTTCTTCTTTCCACATTTTAGTGATTAATGTACATTTATTATCTTTTTCATATTTAGCAGATTCTCCAGCCTCTTCAAAATAATCACTATCACCTTCAATATTTTTGATTTGTTCTTCTGATACTCTTTCTTTTCTTGCTAAATTTTGTATTTCTATCACTGATTTTCTTTGACTTATTATTATGTATGGTTGAGATTGAATGTCACTTGAATTTTCATTGCCATATTGTATATCAGTTTTGTTTATTATTTCATTTAATGGTTCTTGTGTATCAATATCATAATTAACATACATAACACCTTCATCATTAACTGCACTATCTTCAGATACTTCTCTAACCTTGAAATCCATTGAATCTTTTTCCCATACTTTGCTTGCTTTTTTATTTAATAGTTTGCAAGTTTCTTCTGCCGTTTTTCTGAATTCTCTATCCTCAAAGTTTTCACTTGAATAATTAATTCCCCAAAGATTTTGATTTATAGTGCTTACTTTATAATTTACAATTGTTTCAATGAAATTGTATTGTGCCTGTTCTATTCCCTCAATTTTAGCACCTTCCCACTGGTTACCCGAATACATACGGTAGTTTTTATCTGTATCAGTAAACATATTCATTCTTCGCATGAAACTTTTACCTTTTTCAAATAAAGTCCATTCATCAGTAACTTTTAATTCTTCTAAATCCATTTATCTCACCTCGGTATATCTTTTTGCCCTAATGATGTACCATCATAAACATCAATGTTATGCTTAATAACGTCATCTATTTCTTGTTGCTTTTTTAACTCTTTGCTATCTTGTTTTTCTCTAATCGATTCAATAGGTGACTTGTCAATTATTCTTACAGGTTGATTATTTACAACTCTTTGTCCAATTTTTGCACCTAAAAAAAAGCATATTATGTTTGATATGCTTACTATTAGTAAAATAATTGCTTCCATTATTTTTCTCCTTTTTTATTTTTCTTTATTTCTTTTTTTGATTCTTCTATTTTTCCATATTTTTCTCTATATACTTTTTTCTTCATAATATACCTCCTAAATAATTTTTATTTCTTCTCCATAATCTTCTTTCACTTCTTCTTTTTTACCCCAATTGAATTCTGAATATGGTGTTAATGGTTCTTCATTGAATATAACTTGTTCTCTTGATTGATGTGCAATCGCAAGTCCCATCATTTGATCATCGTGTTTTCCTTCTGGGGCTTCAATTCTTCCTTTTTCATTTTTTACTATTGTTAATAGTTCTCTTAATGTATCTTCATCATTTATTGAATCAGTATCATCTCTTACTATTTCTTTTAATCTGGATATAATAACTGGTCTTGTTATTTGTGTTGTTCTAAAACCATATTTCTTTTCAAGTTTTCCAGTATATTCATCCATCTTTTCTCTTATATACATATTTGTATAACCTAATCTTTCTAGTTCCATTGTCGGATAACTATCAAAGTTCGTTTCTATACAAATTAATGCATTCTTATAATATTTTCCTAAACAATACATTTGCTTTGCATACAAATCTGAATCAAATTCATTTTTAAAATTTGCTACTTGTATTCCTGTTTTTGCATCTAATACATGAGCAGTGAAATAGTCACTACCATCACCTGCAGTATCTCCACCAATACAATATTTTGTCATTGTTGGACTATTTGGTAATTGATATATTCTTATATAACCATTTCTATCATTAACCCATTTTATATTTGACATTTTTTTATCTTTAGGTAAATCATCATTATAATCATATATAAAATAACCAACTTTCAATGGTTTTGGTATTCTTTTTAACCTACTTAATATTGCCTCACTATCAAAAGCAGGTTGTCCTGATAGTAAAAATGCTTCTTCTGGTGCACATGGATACTCTTGTTTAATTAAATCTTTATCTATATATCCTTTGTATTTTTTGTAATACCAATATAATTGATTATCATTTAATTTAACATCATCTTTTAACCATTTTAATCTTGTATAAATCCAATCGTTTTTTGTGTTAATGTTATTTATGAATTCTTTATGTATATCATCACTTTCAAAGTTTAATACATATTCTTTTGTTCTCCACCATTCAAAAAAGCAATTTATATGTTCATTACTTTCCCACATTGTTTGATAATCATTAAATCCATTTGCGGTTGATTCATATATTTTTATACAATTCTTTGTAAATGCTTCTCCAAGCGCCGCCTGAATAGGTGCTATACCATCTTTCCAAAATGCACATTCGGATCCGTGAAAGAAATTTATTGTTCTTGAACGACCTACATCTTTTGTTGCAGTATCAACTGCCCAACTACTATTAATCTTTTCGAATAATAATTGTTTTCTATTATTAAACTTTTCAGTAGGTTTTAATATGTCTGGAAGTTGTGAGTACGGATATTTTGCTTTATTTTGAAATATAGCCTCTGAATTATCACTCTTATCTGCTAATGTAAATCCTTGAAAGTTTCTGTTTAACAAACTACAGGATAATTGATATGCAGTTACAACAGTTGTAAATCCTTGTTGCCTACCTTTTAATATCAAAATAGATATGTTTGTTATTAATCCTTTTTCATAATCTTCTTTTGCTTTATTTAATATATTGATAAACTCTTTTTGTACATCATTTAAAAAAAATGGTTTTGTTGTTTGATCCTTATCTACAACTATGAATACTAATTCTATTAATTTTTCTGGATTCTTTTTTACTTCATTTAATAAATCTATATCATTATATAATTGATTTGCTATTGCTTCTCTTAATTGTTTATCATAATCTATATTG
>ERZ1034984.2346-NODE-2346-length-15408-cov-10.165375_pt1 | contig 15408 bp, 13 predicted proteins | sample MGYA00520589_ERZ1034984 | MGnify/ENA primary metagenome ERZ1034984 (study PRJEB33766, sample SAMN09781790) | gut metagenome | biome: gut microbiome | host: Homo sapiens | place: Madagascar | study: EMG produced TPA metagenomics assembly of the PRJNA485056 data... | reverse complement strand
AGGCTCTGCCTTTGGAATCCGCGAGCCTTTGAAAAGGCTCGAGCGAAACTTTTAATTGTCTTAGAGAAATTTATTAACCAATCGGTAGTTCATTGCTAATTTCTTCGACCGCGTCAATAATATTCGTTTATCAATGTTGAGCGATTCCGCGTCTTGACAGTGGCGGCACGCCACCGCGTCTTGGGAGCGGCGGCTCGCCGCTTTTAATTGTCTTGGGGAAGTTTACCAGCTTTATTCAAGTTCAAACGCACCTGTATACAATCTATAATACTGTCCATGCTGTTTTATCAAATCATCGTGGCTTCCTCGCTCAATAATTCTTCCTAACTCAAGAACCATTATTACATCTGAATTTCTTACAGTTGAAAGCCTATGTGCTATGACAAATACTGTTCTGCCATACATAAGCCCGTCCATTCCTCGCTGTACGATTTCTTCTGTTCTTGTATCAATCGAACTTGTAGCCTCATCAAGAATCATAACAGGCGGGTCTGCAACTGCCGCTCTCGCAATAGATAAAAGCTGTCGCTGTCCTTGTGAAAGGTCTGAACCACTACCTGAAATAACCGTATTATAGCCATTTGGCAAATGTCTGATAAAACCGTCTGCATTAGCAAGCTTTGCGGCAGCTATACATTCCTCATCGCTTGCATTAAGATTACCGTAGCGGATATTATCCATAACTGTTCCTGTAAACAAATTAACATCTTGCAAAACTATACCAATAGAACGGCGGAGGTCGCTTTTCTTGATTTTATTTATGTTAATGCCATCATAGCGAACCTTACCGTCTGCAATATCATAAAATCTGTTGATAAGATTTGTTATAGTTGTTTTGCCTGCACCAGTTGCACCAACAAAGGCAACCTTTTGTCCAGGCTTGGCATAAAGTGTTATATCATGCAAAACTATCTTGTCTTCAACATAGCCAAAATCTACATCATGAAGCTCTACTTTGCCCTCAAGCTTTGTATAGGATACTGTTCCATCTGAATGTGGGTGTTTCCAAGCCCATATTCCTGTACGCTCCTCAACTTCAACGAGTTCATCATTTTTGCCATACTTTACATTGACAAGAGTTACATAACCATCATCAACCTCTGATTCTTCGTCCATAAGCTCGAAAATTCTTTCTGCACCTGCAAGAGCCATAATAACTGCATTGAGCTGTTGGGAAATCTGTCCCATAGGCTGTGTGAATGACTTAGAAAGCTGTAAGAATGATGCAATAGCACCAAGCGTAATTCCACCAATTCCATTAACAGCGAAAACACCGCCGATTATCGCAATAAGAATATACTGAACATTACCGAGATTATTCATAACCGGCATAAGAACATTCGCAAACATATTTGCGGCTGCGGAATTTTTGCAAAGTTCTTCGTTTTTCTCATCAAAGCCCTCTTTTGCCTTTTCTTCGTGACAGAAAACCTTAACAACCTTCTGACCGTTAATCATTTCCTCTATATATCCATTGACATCACCTATTGAATGCTGTTGCTTGACGAAGTATTTTGCACTTTTGCCAGCAATTTTACCTGTAACAAAAAGCATAAATGATACGAAAACTACTACAAGGAGTGTAAGCCATATATTTGTTGCAAGCATTGCAAAGAATACCGAAACTATTGTAATAAGCGATGAGAACATCTGTGGCAGGCTCTGAGAAATCATCTGTCTGAGCGTATCGGTATCATTTGTATAACGGCTCATAATATCGCCGTGTGAATGTGTATCGAAATATTTTATAGGCAAGGTCTGCATATGCTCAAACATTTCATCACGAATATCTTTAAGAACACCCTGTGCAACTGTAACCATAAGTCGGTTATATAAAAGCGTAGCCACAATGCCTATAATATATATTCCAGCCATAAAGATTATTGCTTTGAAAAGTCCTGCAAAATTCGGGACAGCCTCAATCAAAAGAGGCTCTATATAATCATCTATAAGTGTTTGCAAGAAAAGCGAGGACGCAACACCTGTTAATGCACTTGCAAGGATTGATATAAGAACTACAACCAATCTGCCTTTATATTTAAAAACATACGAAAGAAGTCTTTTTGCGGTTTTACCTGTATTTTTACTTCTTACAGGTTTTTTTGTTTGTTTTTGATTACTCATTAAATCTCATTCCTTTCTGTATGAATTTTACTGCTGTGAGCTTTTTGTCTGTGAAGTATAAACCTCACGATAAATTTCATTTGTCTTGAGAAGCTCTTCGTGTGTGCCGACAGCATTTATACCGCCATCGTCCATAACGATTATCTTATCTGCATTTTCGATTGAGGAAATTCTCTGTGCTATGATAATCTTTGTTGTGTCAGGAATTTCTTCAGCAAAAGCTTTTCTGATAAGCGCATCTGTCTTGGTGTCAACTGCACTCGTAGAATCGTCGAGAATAAGAATCTTCGGCTTTTTAAGCAAGGCTCTTGCTATGCAAAGTCTTTGCTTCTGACCGCCTGAAACATTTGTACCGCCTTGCTCGATATATGTATCGTAGCCCTTTGGAAAGGTCGAAACAAAGCTATCTGCCTGTGCAAGCTTGCATACATTGACAATTTCTTCATCTGTTGCGTTTTCATTGCCCCAGCGGAGATTTTCTTTTATTGTTCCCGAGAAAAGAACATTCTTCTGTAAAACAACCGCAACAGAATCACGCAAAGCCTCTATATCGTAATCCTTGACATCAAGTCCGCCGACTGTAAGCTTACCCTTTGTAACATCATAAAGTCTTGGGATAAGATTTACAAGGCTTGTCTTACCTGAACCCGTTCCACCAATTATACCGACCGTTTCGCCAGATTTAATCGAAACTGAAATATCACTCAAGCACATTTCGTCAGCATCTTTCTTATATGCAAAGCTGACATTATCAAAAATAATAGAGCCGTCCTTGACTTCCTTTACTGGATTTTCGCCATTTGTGATGTCGCTTTCTTCATCGAGAATTTCTGTTATTCTCTCCATAGATGCACGAGAAATGATAATCATAACAAAAATCATTGAAAGCATCATAAGGCTCATAAGAATCTGCATTGCGTAGGTTATAAGACTCATAAGCTGACCTGTTGTCATACCAACAGCCGGGTCATTGCCAGAGAGAACTATAAGTCTTGCTCCGAACCATGAAATCAAAAGCATACAAGTATAAACACAGAACTGCATAAGTGGCATATTCCAAGCAAGAAGTCTTTCTGCCTTACTGAAATCCTTAAAAATGGATTTCGAGATTTTGCCGAATTTCTCATTCTCGTGGTCTTCTCTTACAAAAGACTTTACAACTCTTATTCCATAAAGATTTTCCTGCACAACATTATTCAATTTATCATAGGTCTTAAAAACACGCTCAAATATCGGGTGTGCCTTAGACATTATAAAGAACAAGCCTACTGCAAGAATAGGCACAATATATAGGAATATAAGTGCCATAGATGAGTTTACATTAAAAGCAAGAACCAATGCACATATGAGCATTATCGGAGCACGAACCGCAACTCTTATAATCATCATATAAGCATTCTGAACATTAGTTACATCTGTTGTAAGTCTTGTTACGATACTTGCAGTAGAAAATTTATCTATATTTGAAAAAGAGAAATTTTGAACCTTGTAATACATATCCTTACGAAGATTTTTCGCAAAACCAGCTGATGCTATAGCTGCACTTCGTCCCGAAAGTATGCCAAAAATCAAGGATATAAGTGCAAATACTACAAGCACAATGCCCATTTTTACGATATATTCAAGGTTGCCATCATCTATACCGAAATCTATCAGATTCGCCATAAGAAGTGGTATTACAACCTCCATTATAACCTCAAAAATAACAAAGACAGGTGCAAGTATAGAGTGCTTTTTATACTCTCTTACACTTCTTAAGAGCTTTCTAACCATATTTTTACCTCCTGCTCTACTCTAAATTTTTTTTGATTTTTTGAATTGTTGCAATAAATGCACTGATTTCTTCATCGCTAAGACCTGCTGTCATTTTTTTGTCGATTTCTACAATATCAATTTCGATAATTTTATTAAGCTCAATCGCCCTATCAGTTAAAACCAGCTTTTTAAGTCTTGCATCATATGGTACGGATTCACGCTTGATAAGTCCCTTTTCTTCCATAATAGATAAAGCCTTTGAGGCTGTCGAACGGCGGATAGAAAATTCTTTTTCTATATCCTTCTGAAAAATATCCCTATCACGATTATGTACAAGATAGCCTATAAGCCAGCCTGTAGCACCTGTCAGCTCATCAACACGCTTTATGTTTTCAGAAGCAATAATCTGTCTATGCAACATATTATTTACAGCTCTAAGCTCAAATCCGATTGTATGCTTATATGCCAAAAGAATCATCTCCTTAAAATTGTTAGTTTACGAATTGTTTCGTAACTAACTGTTCTATAACTAACATTATACTCATATATTTTTTGATTGTCAACCTTGCCTTATATAAATCTTGTGATGTGTTTTTCTGAAAATTATGTTATTATTTAATAACGAAAGGAAGATTTCAATGTATGAATACAAATTGATACGCTCTAAGCGTAAATCTATTTCTCTTGAGATTTCTAAGAATTTAGATATAATAGTCCGCTCACCATATGGCTTTCCTAAATCAGAAATAGACCGTTTTGTTACATCAAAAAATGACTGGATAACTAAAAATCTTGAAAAGATGAAAACAAGAACCGAAAAATATCCAAGCCAAGTTTCTGAAGATGAGGTCAAATCCTTAATAGAAAAAGCTAAGAAAATTCTGCCTGATAAAGTTGCATACTATTCTAAGCTTATGAACTTATATCCAACAGCATTAAAAATTACCGCTGCAAAAACTCGTTTTGGAAGCTGCAGCGGTAAGGATAGTATTTGCTTCTCTTATTTGCTAATGCGTTATCCTGATGAAGCCATTGATTATGTTGTTGTTCACGAACTTGCACACATCAAACATAAAAATCACAGCAAAGCTTTTTATGCCTTAATAGAAAAATATCTGCCCGATTATAAAGAGCGTGAAAAACTACTCTACTAAACATTTTGTTTTCTAAGTAAAGCAATTATATTATTTAAATCTGATTATTCGCCCCCGCAACCGAAAGTTTACATATAGAAACCGAAAATCTATTGATGATTTGTAAAATATATTATACAATTTAGCATATCTTCAAAACATTTAGGAGTGGTATCATGACAACCGGAGAAAAAATTTCAAGACTGCGAAAAGAAAATAATTACACACAAGAACAACTTGCAGAGCGTATGGGGGTATCAAGACAATCCGTAAGCAAATGGGAATCCAATATAGCATATCCAGAAACAGAAAAGCTGATACAGCTTAGCGAGATTTTTGGCTGTACTTTGGATTATTTGCTCAAAGAAGATAGTCTTGAACAACAAACAAAAAATCAAGAAAATGATTTTTGGCAGGAAGCAGTTGACAAATTTATGAATTTTGATAAGAAAAGTAAGCATACTGTTTGTGGCTTACCTCTTTGGCATATCGGCAAAAACGCAAAAGGTATAATTGCAGTTGGATTTAAAGCTAAGGGTATAATTTCATTAGGATTTCTTTCAATCGGTATTATTTCTTTCGGATTCTTACCAATAGGCTTATTAGCCTTAGGTATGTTTGCAATAGGTCTTATTTCGGCAGGCTCTTTTGCAATAGGCGGTTTGGCTATTGGTGCAATAAGCATAGGTATTATTTCTTTTGGTGCAATAGCCATAGGAGAATTTTCTGTCGGAGCATTATCAATAGGGCATTATTTTGCGTATGGAGATCACTCAAGCGGAATGATAGCATACGGAAAAACCTACGCCAATGGAAGCATACTTCAAAAAGTAGGAGAGCTGACATCAGATGATAAAAAACAAATAGTTGCTGTTATGCAAGATATAGTACCAAGCATTTATCAATGGATATCCTCGATAATACAAACTATCTTATAATATGTTATTACTATTAGTATAAATTTTAAATTAAATATAAAAAGGAATATTATATAGATATTTTTTACAATATATTAAAATTGATTTTGTTGCGAAAAATTGTCTATGCTTGATTATTTAACTATAATAGGGTATAATGTAGAAAAAATAAAAAATGGGGGTTATTAAAATGTACAAAGATTTGTGCGATTCAATCGGTCTTGTCGCTAAATACGACCCAGATGTCGCTGCTGCAATGAACGATGAACTTAAAAGACAACGCAGAAACCTTGAGCTTATCGCTTCTGAGAATATCGTTTCTCCTGCTGTTATGGCGGCTATGGGTTCAGTTCTTACAAACAAATATGCTGAGGGCTATCCTGGAAAGAGATATTACGGTGGCTGCCAATGCGTTGATGTTGTAGAGCAAATCGCTATCGACAGAGCTTGCAAGCTTTTCGGTTCAGAATATGCTAATGTTCAGCCACATTCAGGTGCTCAGGCTAATACAGCAGTTTATTTTGCAATGCTTGAGCCAGGTGATACTGTTATGGGTATGTCACTAAGCGAGGGCGGACATCTTACTCACGGTTCACCAGTAAATATTTCTGGTAAATACTTCAACTTCGTCCCTTATGGCGTTGATCCTGAAACACACAGAATCAACTACGACAAGGTTCTTGAAATCGCTAAAGAAGTTAAGCCAAAGATGATTGTCTGCGGTGCAAGTGCTTATCCAAGAATTATCGACTTCAAGCGTTTCAGAGAGATTGCTGATGAGGTCGGTGCATATCTTATGGTAGATATGGCTCATATTGCCGGTCTTGTTGCAGCAGGCGTTCACCCAAGCCCAGTTCCATATGCACACTTCACAACAACTACTACTCATAAAACCCTTAGAGGTCCAAGAGGTGGTCTTATTCTTTGCAACGAGGAATACTCAAAGCAGATTAACAAGGCTATCTTCCCTGGTACTCAAGGAGGTCCACTCATGCACACAATAGCCGCTAAGGCTGTTTGCTTTGGTGAGGCTCTCAAACCTGAATTCAAGACATATGGCGAAAATATCGTTAAGAACGCTAAGGCTCTTGCTAATGGTCTTGTTTCAAGAGGTCTTAACCTTGTTTCTGGCGGTACAGACAACCATGTTATGCTCCTTGACCTTCGTGATAGAGAAATCACTGGCAAGGAACTTGAGCATAGACTCGACGAGGTTTATATAACTGTTAATAAAAATACTGTTCCAAACGAGCCACGCAGTCCATTCGTAACAAGCGGTATCAGAATTGGTACTCCTGCGGTTACTACAAGAGGTCTTGGCGTTGAGGAAATGGACAAGATTGCTGACTTCATTTCACTTTGCGTAAATGATTTTGAGGGCAACGCAGATGATATTCGTGCAGGTGTAAACGAAATCTGCGCTAAATTTCCACTTTATGAATAATTTAAAACAGCAGTATATCTGACTGCTAAAGGCATAGCTTAATTATGAGCTATGCCTTTTTGTATGTGCTTATAAAATAAGTTTGCAAAAAGTAGACATTTTAAAGTAGACATTTGAATAATTTTGAGGTATAATAAATTATATTTGTATAATATTCCGAAAGGATGGAAAGTTTATAATGAAAAATGCTATAAAAAAAATTGCTGCTTCTACAATCTGTGGTGCTTTGCTTTTGAGTATGGCTGGCTGTGCAGATACTTCATGGAGCGTTAAGAAAAATGATGATGAAACTCTTTCTGTTGGCACATATATCTATTATATGACTCAGGCATATAGCGAAGCTAAAGAAAAAACTGGCAAATCTGGCAATGTTGTTCTCAGCGAAACTATTGATAAGAAAACAGGCGACCAATGGATTCGTGACAGAGCAAAGGAGCTTTGCGTAGAGCAAATGACTCTCGATAAGCTTTGCAAGGATAATAAGATTAATATAACAGATGACGAAATAAACGCTACTTATACTGATAAGAGTGCTTTCTATGGATATTACTCATATTCTGATATGTGGGTTATGTCTAAGCAAAGCTATGAGGCTATGGGTATTTCCGAAAATTCATATAAGAACGCAATAATCAAGACTGCTCTCGAAAAAGACAAGCTTTTCAATAAGCTTTATGGCGAGGGAGGCAGCAAAGAAGTTAAGGATAGCGAGCTTGAAAAATATTTCAAAGAAAACTATGTAAGCTATAAATATCTTACAACCTCTTTAAACAAAACAGATAGCGACGGAAAATCTACAACTATGACTGACGAAGAAAAGGAGGTTGTCAAAGCTCAATATGAAAGATATGTAAAAATCATAAATGAGCAAGGCAAAACAATAGATGATGTCGCTGCACAATATGATAAAGATTATCCTTCCGAATCATCTACTGAAAGCTCAAGCGAATCAAGCCAAGAAACAACCTCATCAGCCTCTTCAGAAAAATCAAGTCAGCCTGAAACAACTTCATCTGAAGCTTCTACTGAAAGCTCAACCGAAAGCTCTAATTCTTCTACAACAAAAAGCAGCTCGGTACAATCATCAATAGAAGATTTGAGCAATGAAAACTTCGTATTTGGTGATGAAGTCAAGAAAAAGCTCAAGGAAATGAAAGACAACGAGGCTGCTTATGTTGCAACTTCTTCTGCATATTACTTCCTTTATAAGACACCTATTGCCGACGAAGTAAGTTCCGCACTTGATAAGAATAACACAAGCAACTATCGTTCTAAAATACTTCACTCTATCAAGGACGATGAATTTGATAAGTATATTGAAGAGCAAGGAAAGAAAATTGATTACGAATTCAATGATGCTGCATATAATAAATATACACCATCAAGAGTTATTCCTGATTCTGATAATTCAAAGGACGAATCTTCAAAGGCTTCAAGTGAAGCAAACACAGAATCTTCAACAGAATCCAAGACTTCAAGCAAAGCAAGCAAGGAAACTTCAACAGAATCTAAAACTGCAAGCGAAGCAAGCACAGAATCTTCAACAGAATCTAAGACTGCAAGCGAAGCAAGTAAATCAGAAAGTTCTGCACAAGGTTAATCATTAAATATAGCAATGGCGTTCAGATTGAATAAGTCTGAACGCCATTTTTGTTTGTAAAAAATCAAACAATTATGATTTAATATCGCTTATTTTCAAATTGAATTTAACGCCGAGATTATCTGCGGAAATCTCTTTTAAAAAGCCTTCCTTAGAAATTATCACATCAAAATTTATTACAAGGCTATCTAATGTTGATTTATTATCATCAATTAGCTTTCTATAATAGCTGTAATCTTTGTTTCTCTTAAAAACAGCTTGACTATTTGTAAGTATACAATCAGCTATTGAGTATGGTTTCATAGCAAAACTCATAATATCGCCATTTTCAGTGCTTTCTGTGGTTAAACCAAGAATTTCAGTTTTGCCCTCATCACTACTTAGAATATTATAAATATTAGCCAGCGAATTTTCGATTTCATCAGCATTAACATAATCCTGCCAACCCATTTTATCTATAAGGCCTTGCCAATCATTATTGAAATTTGTTATGCTAAAATCTTTAGTTTCAGAAAATGCAGCAAAGAAATTTTCAGCATTTTTCTCAGTTATATCTATAATTTCTGTCTTGTCATTTTGATTATAAAGAATTTCCCCACCATTACCTGCACAATTTATTTTTATATTTATCTTATCTTCCTTTTTAGAAGTGCTTGTAATTGGCTTTGAAATAATATCAAATTCCGCAGTAAGCTTTTTGCTGTCTGGATTGACTTCATATCTGCCCGTAAGTGTACTAAATCTATCTTTAAATGGATTTTCTAAAGTAGCGTCAACCCTTGCACTATAAGCAGTAAAAGTATTTTTTGAGGCAGAAATCATCTTAAAAAATGGCTCTGAATGTAAAGAATTGATTTTAAAGAATAATATCGCAGTTGCTATAATAGCCGAAAAAACAACTATGGCAATAAGTATAAATATAGTTCTACGAAATTGATTCATAGATTTCTTTAAGTCAGGGTCACTTTTTTCGGTTTCCAAAAATATATCATCTTTAGCGTTTTTTATTATAAATCACCTCTATTCTTAAAAGCTATTAATTTTAATAATAAAATAAATATATCACAAGCAGTATAAAATATCAACTTTTTAAAATTAAATATAAAAAATATGTATATAACGTTGACAATAAGTGCCGTATATTGTATTATGTATCTAAGACAATAGGAAGAAAGAAGGAAAAATTTTGCAGCTTATAGTAAATAATATTACTAAGTCATTCGGCGAAAAAGAAGTTCTTCGTGGAATAAGCCTTAATGCCCATAGTGGCAAAGCTTTAGGTCTGCTTGGTAGAAATGGTGCTGGCAAAACTACCACTATCAGAATTATTATGGGGGTTTTCCCTGCAGATAGTGGAGAAATTCTTGTCGATGATAAGCCAATCGACAGAAATGAACTGACTATCGGATACTTGCCAGAAGAAAGAGGAATGTATCCGAAGAAAAAAATTATCGACCAGCTTGTTTATTTTGGCAGGCTTCATGGTTTAAGTAAAAATGATGCCATCTCATCTTCAAAGCAATGGCTTGAACGCCTTTATATGACAGAATATGCCAATAACAAGCTCGAAACCCTTTCTAAAGGTAATCAACAAAAAATTCAGCTTGCAGCGGCAGTTATGTGCAAGCCTCCAGTTGTAATTCTCGATGAGCCTTTCTCTGGCCTTGACCCTGTCAACGCTATGCTTTTAAAGGATATTATCAAAGAGCTTATCAATGAAGACACCATAGTATTTTTCTCAAGCCATCAAATGAACTATATCGAAGAATTTTGTGAAGATATTGCAATTCTTAATGGTGGCACAATAGTTCTTAATGGTGCTATCAATGACATAAAACGCAGTTATCGTAGAGATATGATAGCTATTGATTCACTTGATTATAAAAATATTCTCAAGCTTATCTTTGAGAAATTCTCTAATGAGATAATCTCAGCCGAAGCCGATAATGAAATTGATAACAGAGTTAAGGTCAAATTAAAGGAACCGTCCTCAAAACAGTCACTATATAATCTTATTTCCTCAAGCGGAATAGATATTGATGGAATGGGTATTATACAGCCGACCTTAAATGATATTTTTGTTGAATATACGGAGGACAAAATATGAAAACCAAAAGAAAGAGTGCCTTTAAAACTATTCTTGGCTTTGAATATATTTCTGTAATTAAAAATAAGGCATTTATAATCAGTACAATACTTGTAGTTGCTACTTTGATTCTTACATCATTTTTGCCTGCACTTATTATTGGACTTACTTCCTCTGATAGTAGTGACGAAGAAACAGAAAAACCAAAAATCGCAGTTGTAAACAAGGCTTACGAAAAAGACGATGTAATCGTAAAAGCTATTACAGATAACTTTAACGGCTATGATGTAGAAAGCATAAAAAGTGAAAGTGATGCTCAAACAGGCGTTAAAGATGGACTATACAGCTTCTCTATAATCCTTAATAAACCGCTTGAATATGACTATATCACGCTCACACAATCCATTTATGATACAACCACCGATATTGTGGATACTGCTATTACATCAGCATACCGCACAACAGAGCTTGAGAAAAAGGGCATTTCTGCTCAGGAATCTGAAAAAATCCTTTCAGCTTATACAACGAAAAGCGTTATTACACTTGGAACAGACCAAACAACTGCATATATTTCTACATATATTCTTGTTATGGCACTATATACAGCTATTCTTGCATATGGACAGCTTGTTGCTACCAGCGTTGTCACAGAGAAAAGCAGTCGTGCTATGGAAATGCTTATAACCTGTGCCTCACCATCAGACCTTATGTTTGGAAAGGTTATCGGTGCGGGACTTGCAGGCTTTACTCAAATAGCAGTAATTTTCGGAGTAGGAGCAATATCACTTCCTGTTATGTTAAACTCTATGCCTGCTGACCTTAAATCTATAATTTCTTTCCCTATCGAATCGGCACTTTTTGCTATACTATTCTTTGTTCTTGCTTTCTTTATATATGCCTTTGTTTTTGCTGCAATAGCATCTCTTGTTTCAAGAATAGAAGATTTAAGCAGTATTATGTCACCAGTTATGTTTATAATTATATTTGTCTTTATGGCTGTTGTTTTCGGTATGAACAGTGGTGAGCTTAATAGCCCTCTTATGATAACAATATCCTACATACCTTTCACAGCACCAATCGCTATGTTTGCAAGAATAGCAATGAGCGATGTAGCCGCTTGGGAAATTATTATTTCGGTAGCAATTCAGGTTGCATCTGTATTCATACTCGGAAAGCTTGCTGCTGCTATTTATAGAGTAGGTGTTCTTCTCTATGGCAAGCCACCAAAGCTTGGTCAAGCACTTAAAATGGTATTCAGCAAAAAAGCCCGCAGCTAATAAATTAAAAGTTTTGCTCAAGGCAGCGAGCCACCGCTACAAAAGACTTGCAATTTATAAAAAAGTTTTGTACAATATATTGAGAGTTTATTCTGTATGAAAGGCTGATTATATGAAAAAATTATATGCTGTTATTATCTCAATACTTGTGCTTTGCGGCTCAGTCTTTATGTCTGGCTGTAGTGATTTTACTTTTAATCCTATTGGCAAATGGGAAAATATCGAAACAAAAACAGTAGACGGCTTAGATGTAGAAGACCCATATGACAGAAGCTTTTATCTTATTTTCCGCCATGATGGTACAGCCTATATGACACTTGGAGATACTAAGTTAGATGTAGATTTTTCATACATATATGATGATGAATCTGTTACAATAACCAGCAAACCTCAAAATAGCGATAATAAACCAGTTTCAGTTAAATATAAGCTAAAAGAAAACGGCACTGTTATGGAAAGTGAAATCAATGGACTAATCAATATATATAAGCGAGTATAATTAAAAGCTTATATAAAACATAAACGAGCTATCAGATTTGATAGCTCGTTTTATTTATCTGCTTAACAGAATTAATTTAAATATATGAATTAAAATTATGCATTGCCAAGACGAATCATTTCATCTATGCACTTTCTTGATTGTGCAATTTCTTCATCAGTCATCTTAATCTCAAAGGCCTTACCACTATCAATATTTTCGATTGAACGAAGAACATCATTAAGGGTAGTAAGCTTCATATTAGGGCAAAGAATTTTCTTTGAAAGAATGTAGAAATCCTTATCAGGACATTCATACTGAAGGTCCTCTGCAATACTCATTTCTGTACCGATAATAAATTCTTTGTGGTCGGATTTCTTGGCATAATTTGCGATGCCCGAAGTAGAACCTACATAATCAGCACGCTCTACTACTGCTGGAATACATTCAGGGTGGACAAGCACAAGTGCAGCTGGGTGAAGCTTCTTAGCCTCCTCTAAATCCTTGAGAGTAACAGACGCGTGAACAGGGCAGCCACCTTGCAAAAGCTTAATATCCTTTTCAGGAACATTTTTCTTTACAAAATCTCCAAGGTTGCAATCAGGGATAAATAAGATTTTATCACTATCCATATTCTTGACGATTTTTACGGCTGTTGATGAGGTTACGCATACATCACATACTGCCTTGAGTGCAGCTGTTGTGTTGATATATGCTACAACTGTTCTATCTGGCTCCATTTTTTTGAGCTGTGAAATCATATCAGGCTCCATCTGCTCTGCCATAGGGCAGGTTGCAAGCGGATTTGCAAGGAATACACGCTTATCGGGAGAAAGCATTTTTGCTGTTTCAGCCATAAAGTGAACACCACAAAGGAGAATATTCTTTGCGTTTGTTTTCTGTGCCTCAAGACTAAGCGTGAATGAATCACCAACAAAATCAGCAACTTCTGTAATCTCTCTTGCAACATAGCTATGAGCAAGAATAAATACATCTTTTTCCTTTTTAAGCTTTAAAATCTTATCCTGTACATCTCTAATCATAATTAACTTCCTCTCATAATATTAATGCTTTTGAAAAAGCTTGCACAAAACTTTTAATTTTCTCATATTAATATAAGATTAAACAAAAATGAATTTTATTCTACATTTGTTTTAGAAATAGTTCCGCCACCTACAACAATATCGCCTGAATAGAATACTACTGCTTGTCCTGTTGTAACAGCCCTTTGTGGCTCATCAAAGATAACCTTTATATCTCCATTTTCGAGCGGATATATTGTTGCTGGCTTTTCAAGCTGACTATATCTTGTCTTTGCAGTCACCTTCATAGGCTCTGCTAATTTTTCTATTGAAATAAGGTTGATGTCATTTGCAATAAGTCCTGTTGTGAATAAATCCTCATTCTTGCCGAGTGTAACTGTGTTATGTTCCATATCCTTAGAAACAACATAAGCTGGAGCACCAAGCGAAATATTCAGACCCTTTCGCTGACCTATTGTATAGCGAATTATGCCATTATGCTTGCCAAGAATATTTCCCTCAGCATCAACAAAATTTCCTGCTGGAAAATGTTTGCCCGTATCTCTTTCTATAAAAGAAGCATAATCACCATCAGGCACAAAACAAATATCCTGACTATCAGGCTTATTTGCATTGATTAAGCCATATTTTCTTGCTATCTCTCTGGTTTCCTCTTTGGTATATTCACCTATAGGAAAGAGAGTTTTTGAAAGCTGTTCCTGTGTCAAGGCATAAAGCACATAGCTTTGGTCTTTCTTATGGTCTTTGCCCTTTTTGAGAAGATAACGGCCTGTTTTTTCATCATATGCTCTGCGAACATAGTGTCCCGTTGCGATATAATCACATTCCATTATTTCGGCACGCTTTAAAAGTGCATCAAACTTGATAAATCTGTTACAGTCGATACAAGGGTTTGGCGTATCGCCGTGAATATACGCATTATTAAAGCGGTTTATAACACATTCACGAAAACGGTCACCAAAATTGAACACATAATGCTCCATACCAAGCTTAAATGCAGCATTCCTTGCGTCCTGAACATCATCGAGTGAGCAGCAGGTCTTTGTTCGGTCGAGTGCAATATCTTCGTTTGTAAAAAGCTTGAGCGTTACTCCGACAGCCTCGTAATCTCGCTTTAAAAGAACAGCGGCAACCGAACTATCTACACCACCACTCATAGCAACAAGAACCTTGCCCTTTGGCATAGGCTTCACCTCTCATAAATTTACGATTTAGGATAGGTTTATTATACTACAAGCCATAGATAAAATCAACTTATAATTACCCAGTAATCTAATAGGCATTTAATCTATAATAGTTTTTTGAAAATGGGATTGATAAATTTTCCAATAAAAGATATAATTAAATTTATAATGTAAATAATTCAAGGAGGTTCAGTAATGCCATATATTGATACCAAAGATGTTATAAGCCAGAGCTTTAAAAATCTTATGGAGAAAAAATCTTTTGATAAAATTACGATTTCTGATATATCAGATGAGGCTAAAATAAACCGTCAGACATTCTACTACCACTTTCACGATAAGTACGAGCTTTTAAATACTATATTTT
>ERZ1034984.2345-NODE-2345-length-15411-cov-50.935074_pt1 | contig 15411 bp, 29 predicted proteins | sample MGYA00520589_ERZ1034984 | MGnify/ENA primary metagenome ERZ1034984 (study PRJEB33766, sample SAMN09781790) | gut metagenome | biome: gut microbiome | host: Homo sapiens | place: Madagascar | study: EMG produced TPA metagenomics assembly of the PRJNA485056 data... | reverse complement strand
CAGGAAGTCGTGACGATGATCCAGAGAGCGACAAAATAACGGTGTCCGATTTGGGCACAGGAAGGAGCGGGCGGCGAAAGCCCACGCGCAAGCGCCTCTGCAAGCCCTACACGGGCATGAACAGTCAGCACAGGTCAATCCGCGCGCAATTATCCTCTATGGCTCCGAAGCGAGCCGTGGCGTATATCTTATCGTTTGAACTGCCGCAGGACGAGGCGTACTGCCTTATTGAATGCGATGTGCGCGGGAAGAGCCGCGTCGAAGTCGCGGAGACGCTGCACGTCTCACCGGAGTACGTGAAGACGCGGCGACGCCGGGCATACAGCAAAATCGCGGACGGTATCAAAAACACATAAAGAAGAGACCCTACAAAGACCTTTTTCAGGCTCTTTGCGGGGTCTCTTTTTCGTTATCATTGAGACAACAAAAGGAGGTGCGCGCATGGGATATTTCGGCAACCCTTATCAGATGGGGTATAACCCCTATTCAGGATATGCCCCTGCAAGCCCACAGAACGGCGCAGGAGCGATGCAAGGCTTTGCAGGTCAAATTACCCGCGTGAACGGAAGAAATGGCGCAGAGGCGTTCAGGCTCGCTCCGAACAGCTCTATTTTGCTGATGGACGAGAACGACCCCATTGTCTGGCTCAAACAGACGGATGGTGCGGGGTATGCCACCGTTACGCCGTACACAGTCGCGCCGTATCAGGCGGCTGCGCCGGTAGACGTCAACAGTCTTGAAAACCGCGTGAAGAGATTGGAGGAAATACTCAATGCCAAATCCGATGATGCAGATGCTACAGAGAAGCAGCAGAAGACCAAATAACCCTCTTGCGATGTTGGGAGAATTTCGCAAGTTCGCAAGAGGCATGACGCCTCAGAAAGCGCAGCAGGAGATCGAGCGCCTTTTGCAGTCTGGGCAAATGTCTCAGGATCAGTTTCAGCAGCTTCAAGAGCAAGCGAAAGAATTCATGCAATTTCTGAAATAAGCCGGTGCGCAACGGTTTATTTATAAAATCTTTCAGGAAGGAGTTTTGACACATGGATAGTGGTATGTCTCTCAGCGATATCGCCGCGGTCACCCGCGGTGCGAGCGATGAGAACGGCTGGGGCTCCGGTTGGTTCCTCATTGTCGTGCTCTTCCTCTTCATGTTTGGCTTTGGCGGCAACGGATGGAACCGCCAGGGCGAGTTTGGCCAGTATGCTACTGCTGCGTCTCAGCAGGAGATCCTTTTCGGCCAGCAGTTTGGCCAGATGAACGACCGCCTGACCAACATCGGAAACGGCATCTGCAATCTCGGCTACGAGATGCAGGGCGGCATCGGTCAGCTGGGCAAGGAGGTCGCGCTCGCGCAGAACGGCACGAACATGACCATCATGCAGACCGGCAACGACATCCAGCGCCAGATGGCAGACTGCTGCTGCACCACGCAGCGTGGCCTTGACGCCATCAACGCCAACATCGACGCTAAATTCGCAGCGCTCGAAAAGAGCCAGCTCGAAGGCCGCATCGCACAGCTTGAGCAGGCCAACAACCAGCTCTATCTGCGCGAGCAGATGTGCGGTGTCGTTCGCTATCCCAGCGGCTACACCTACAGCGCGGGCAACTCCCCGTTCTGTGGCTGCGGTTGCGGAAACGGCAACATTTGACGCCCTATTCGGCGAGGCAAGCGGGGCGGCAACAGCTGCTCCGCTTTTTAATTTTTTAGGAGGGTAAAAATATGAGCAAGTCTGCAATTTACACGACCAACGTCAGCAATCCCACCGTTGCGGCCGGCGGCATCGTGCCGGTCGGCTCGACGACGCGCCGCTATGGCTGCAACATCCGTCAGGACGGCAACGCGATTACACTGTGTGGGCAGGGATATTACCTTGTCAATGTCAGCGCGACAGTCGCGCCCACGGCTGCCGGCACGGTCAGCCTGACCGCACAGAAGGACGGCGTCGCCATCATCGGCGCTACGGCAGCTCAGACGGTCGCAGCAAACGGCGTGGCAAACCTCACTATTGCGGCTATTATCCGTAACGCCTGCGGCTGTGACGGCTCTCTTCTGTCGCTGGCGCTCGACGGCGTGGCATCGGTCGTCAACAACCTTGCGGTCACGGTCGAAAAACTGTGAACGACGATTCGGAGGCTCTGTTGCTCGGGATAATTTTGCTGCTATTTGCTAATGCCATAAATAATGTCGAAGCCACGGAAAGCGAGGAAGAAAATGAAACTCATTGAAAAACTGTCGGCGATGGTCGACGAGGAAATCGAGGACGCGACAAAGTACGCAAAATGCGCAATCAAGTACAAGGACGAGCGTCCGGCGCTGGCGAAGACGTTTTACGATCTTTCCGGCGAAGAAATGCGGCATATGACCATGCTGCATGCAGAGGTCGAGGCCGTGATCCAGAAGTACCGGCAGGAGAAAGGCGAGCCGCCAGAGGGCATGAAGTCCCTTTACAATTATCTGCACGAGAAACAGATCGAAAAAGCGGCCGACGTCAGACGCCTGCAGGACATGTATCGCGGCGCATAACTGTGTTCGCGGCTGTGTTCATGCAACTGGTTATAACTGGTCGTAACTGGCAATAACAAGAGGCTCAGAAAACGCAAAAAAGCCTTGGTATCACTGGCTTTTCCAGTAATACCAAGGCTTTTTGCTTTGGCGCAGCAGGAGAGATTCGAACTCTATTTAATTTGTGGAATTGCAAGGGGAAAATAGATTCTGTGTTCGATGGTGTGTTCATGCGGGGGAGTATTAAAAATTCTCCTGCATTTTCTCCTCGGCGGCTTTGATGGAGTTTTGCCGGACGTGGGTATAGATATCCATCGTCGTGGAGAGCTGGGCGTGGCCGAGGAGGGCCTGCATCGTCTTAAAGTCGACGCCGCACTCATAGAGGGCGGTCGCGTAGCCGTGGCGGATCTGATGCGGGGTAACCGTGACGCCGGATGCCTGTTGATACTTTTTGTACGCATCAAAAAAATGGTCGTCCGTCATGGGCTCGCCATTGGACTCGGCAAAGAGGTAGCCTTTGGACAAACGCTTTGGCAGCAGCTTGTCGAGAGCGTCGAGGAGCGGCACTTTGCGCGTGCCTTTCTCTGTCTTTGGCTGCTTGATCTGCGCGTGGTTGCCGACGTAGTACACGGATTTCGAGATGCTGATCCGCTTTGCCTTGCGGTCGATGTCCGCGCCGGTGAGGGCCAGCGCCTCGCCGCGGCGGCAGCCGGTATAGTAGACCAGCGCCGCAAACAGGCCGAAGGGGGTATCTTTGGCGTGGGTTTTGATGAGATTGACCTGGTCTTTGTCCGGCGGCATGCGGTAGGTCACTTTCAGGCCCTTGGGCACGCGCAGCGCCTCGGCCGGATTATATGGCAATGCGCCTTGCACAACGGCAAAGCGCAAAATCTGCCTGATGATCTGCAACTGTGTCGCAGCCGTTTTGCGGGCACGAGTGGCCGAAAAGTCGTGGATGTAAGCGTCGATCATCTGCGCGGTGATCTCCGAGACCTGGCAGTCGCCGAACTCGTCCTTTGCCCGCTTGAGGGCGGGGCGGTAGTTTTTGGTCGAGTTGTGCTCGAGCGTCGGCTCGATCTCATCCCACCAACGATTCGCAAGGGCGGCGAAAGTGGTCGCCTCTATGGCCTCCTGCTTGGCTTCGGCCTCGGCGGCGGCGCGGTCGAACGCTTTGACCTTTTCCCAGACTTCGCGGTCTGTCTTCCCGCGGAATGCCTTGCGCTTGCCGTTGATACGGATGATCGTCTCATGCAGGCCGTCCGGCCGGACGTAGTATTTCGGATATTTGGCCATGTTGAAAACCTTTCAGAATCACTTTCGCGCATCAGATAGTTTTTTCAAAAGTCGTCCCGCAGCAACGGCATCGCCAAGCGCACGATGGCTCGACGGCATCGGGATTTTATAAAAAGCACAGAGCGTTCCCAATTTGTAGTTTTCTACTTCGCCGCCGACCCATTCGCTATCATAGATATCAAACTCTCGGTCGTACACTTTTTTGTATTTGAATTTTTGGACGGTCTTTTGAGATATCTCTAAAGTATCATAATATTTTCGCTTTTGAGATGTAACATCTACACCGTATTTGGTGATAAACTTCAAATCAAAAAATAAATTATGCCCGACTAAATTGTCCTTACTAATAAAATCTTGAAGACTTGCGGCTATCTGTTGAAACGTTGGTTTCCCAGCAACATCGTCTTCGTGGATTCCGTTGATCTCGGCTGCATCTGAGTTAATTCCTCTCTTTGGGAAACAAAGTGTTGAGAAAACCTCAACAGGCTCAAAATTCTCGAATCGAACGGCAGCAACATCAATGATCTCAGCTTGTTGAACACTTAGACCTGTCGTTTCAACATCCAGCGCAACAAAGTTGCCGAGCTTTTCCCGGTTTGTTTTGGTGGTGATGTTAGATGAAGTAATTTCATTCAAGACACTGACACTTAGCTTTTCGGCCGGAGTATCTGCAATGGATATTTCTGCTGTTGGAAGAGAGTTGATAATTTCAATTTCAGCTTTTTCTGCGGCAGCCTTTTCTGCGTCTTTACGTTTTTGCTGCTCGTCTAACTTCTTTTGGTATTCTGCGCGTTCTGCTTCTCTTTTTCGCTGCTCTTCTTCGCGTTGCTTTTCGCGCTGCAGGCGTTCCTCCTCGGCTTGCTTTTGGGCTTTGGATATTTTAGATTCTTTGATAGCGTATCGGATAATGAAAATGACAATAGCGGCAAAAATAGCAATTCCCATAGCGTTCTCCCTCCGGTGTCCTATTCGGACACCGTTTTAATTTATTCTGCGTAAATTAAAAAAACTCCCGCGCTTTTGACACGATACGACAGCGCAGGTTGATACAATGGATATGCAGCAAGGCAAACTGTCTTTACAAGCTGCCGCCCTCCTCGGTGTTGCAGAGGCGGGGAGGGCGCCCTTTTGTAAAAAAGCGGATGTTGCTTACCAAAAACGTGCAACAACAGAGCCCGACCGACATATACTGACAGGAAAACGTGAACGGAGGACAAAATCATGCACGAACAGCTACATACCAGCGATCCTGATCTACAACGCCTGATGAAAAAGTTTTATCATCTGACGCCAGAGCATCAAGCCCTCTTTATTGCTTATCTTGAAGCTTTGTCAAAAAGTCCAGATATTCTTCCGCCTTTTCCCGGTACTCCGGAGAAAGGGCAGTGATTTTACGCAGCAGCTCGCTTTCTTTGGGAAGCGAGCTGTTATTTGCATCTGACTGCTCGCCCAGCAGGTCAGAGACGGTGCAGCCGAGATATTGAGCAAGTTGCTGAACCTTGGCAACAGATGGCGTCTGCCCTCTTTTGATATTTACCAAAAAACTGCTGCTGACGCCACTATCGCGGCAAGCGACGGTTGGGGTAACTCCCTTTATCGCACAGTATCGTTCGATATTTTGCACAAAAATATCTCTGTCCAACGGCATCACATCCTTTGAGAGTTGACACTTCTAAACAAAAATCTTTAATTAAATAATTACAGGCTTGACAATGCTTAATTAAAGACTTATTATCAATTTACAGTTTAGGAATTGAATACGGAGCGGCCGGTGCGCGGCAAATGATTGGGTACTCTTGCTGTTTCTCTCCCTGGGCTATCGCTTGGATGGTCTCCTCCACTGCCTGAAGGGCGTTCGACTCGTCCTCGCTCCCCCGTTCTTTTTCTTTTGACTGGGTATCAATTTACAATTTAGAGAGTATCACGACACGGCGAAAAAATCAAGAGTAAGAAAGGAGCCGATATTTTGCTGAAACTGAATGTCAAGGCGATGCGCGAGCGCAAGGGCGTCTCCCAGAGCTACCTTGCCAAGCATCTGGGCGTAACGGTGCAGACCGTGAGCGCCTGGGAACGCGGCGTGAACGCGCCGTCGTCCGAGACGCTGCCGCAGATCGCGCAGCTGCTCGGGTGCACGATCAACGATCTTTATCGAGACGACGAAAGGAGCGAGTAAATATGCCGCGAGAGCGAGAGGATTTTCGCGACCAGCTGCAAGCGCTGCGCGAGCGCTACGAAGGGCAAGAGGTGCTGACGATGGAACAAAGCGAAAAGCTATTATGCGTCGACCGCATGGCGCTGCTCAACGACAAGACTTTCCCCGTTAAAAAGGTCGGAAGACGGTACATCATCCCGATCGTGCCTTTAGCACGATGGATGTCAACCTGGTAAAAACCATAGCACAGAAAGGAGAAAATATCCATGTATCCCGAATACCCGAATTTATACCAGAGGGCGCGAAAGGCGACACGCCTGACGCAGGAAGAGGCCGCCGAACGGATCGGCGTTTCGCCCGAAAGCATGAAACAATATGAGAGCGGGCGACGCGTGCCACCGGACGGCGTGGTCGCGAAGATGGTTGAGGTCTATGATCTGCCATGGCTCGCGCTGGAGCACAGCCGCGCAACAGATCAGCTGGGCGTGCTGCCGGAGGTGGAAACAAAGCCGCTGCCGCAGGCGACGATCACGCTGACCAATCGGCTAAGAGACGCGGCGGACTGCATCAACGGACTGCTGCGCATCGCCGAGGACGGCGTGATCGACGAGAGCGAACGATCAGAATTCGACATCATCGTGCAAGAGCTGCGCGAGACCATCGCCGCGGCCTATCAAGTGATCTACGCTGACGGCGCAAAAAAAGAACGCCCCGACGGTGGCACGTCGAAGCGTTCAGTGTCTCAGGCGGTCAGACCTGAAAACGATTGCAAGAACAGTATATCATACTCACACGGAAATGCAAGCCCCATTTTGGCAAAGGGGGCGTATGCACGATGAGCGGATGGGCGATTTTCTTTACATTCGTCGGCGTGGGTACGTTGGTGACGAAGTTTGTGGACTTCGTAGAAGTCATTGGAGGAGATGCACATGGCAGAAGAAAAAAACACGCGGCCATGCGATGACATGAGCGAGAGCCGGATCAAGTTTGGTCGGAAGCAGCGCTTCACGGTGCTCTACAAATCGGCGATCGAGGACAAGCGCCTGCCGCTGGACGCGCGCGGGCTGCTGGCCATCATGGTCGGCCTGCCGGACGGGTGGCAGTACTCCGTCAAGGGCCTTGCAGCCTATGTGGGCGTGAGCAAAGACACGATCCGCAGGCTGCTCGAAAAGCTGGAAAAAGTGGGGTACTTAACCCGCGAGCAGACACACGACGAGAACGGCCATTTTGCAGGTAATGTCTATGTTTTGCAGGACGAAGCGCCACCGTTGTCGGAGAACACCGACAACGGTGAACACCGACAACGGGAAAAGCCGTCATCGGGTTTTCCGACCCAAATAAATACTAAAAGAACCAAAGACAGAAAGAATCAAACCCCTATAGCCCCCGCGGAGGTCGAAAAGTGCGTCGTGGATTACTGCGGCGAGGACGATGAGCTGCGCGAGGCGATCATGGGGCTGCTGGAAAACCGCATCAAGGTCAACCGAAAGAAAGCCGTTGTAACCGATGCGGCGATGAAGCTTATTCTCCGCAAGTTAGACAGACTGTCGGACGGGCGGCGCGAGGTGAAACTCGCAATGCTGCGCAAGGCCATCACGTACAACTGGCTGACCGTCTTTGAGCTTAAGCCGGACGAAATGCCGCCGGTCGAGAACGAGGGCAGCGCGGCGCTGCCGCTCGGCTGGGGGGTGTGAGCATGGCGCAGGAGACAAAGGCGCGGCCGGGGCTGGAAGCCGAGACCGCGGTCATCGGCGCGATGGTTGCCGCGCCGGAGATCGTCAAGGACGTGCTGTTTGCCGTCCGCGAGCAGGATTTTCGCATCGAGATCAACCGGCAGATCTTTCGCGCGGCGCGCGACCTGTATCTGCGGGCAAAGCCGGTGACGCCGGTGACGATCCGCGACAGGGTCGGAAAGGAGTCGAGCGAGTATCTCGCGCAGCTGCTTGAGATCACGACGACCAGCGCCAACTGGCGCGAGTATGCCGCCATCATGGCCGAGCAGGCCAGCATGCGGCGCATGCAGGAGCTTGCGATGCAGGTGGCCGCAGCTGGCACAGCGCAGGAGTGCCGCGAGCTGGCGGCGAAGCTCCAGCAGGAGCAGAGCGGCGGGCGGCAGATCACGGCCTACACGATGGAGGACATGATACAGGACTTCGCGGCGCGGCAGACGGCCAAAGATCCGGTGCGATACGTCCGCTATGGTCTTGCCGAGGTGGACGCCGGTACATACACGCAGCAGGGCGACGTGGTCATCATCGGCGGGTACCCCAGCGACGGCAAGACGGCGCTGGCGTTGCAAATGGCACTGCGGATGGCGCGGGAGTGGCGTGTGGGCTTCTTCTCGCTTGAGACTGACCGGCGCAAGGTGACCGACCGTGTGGTTGCCGCGCTGAACGATATCAGCTTCACGGCCATCAAGCGCCGAGAGCTGACGGACAAGGACTGGGAGCGATTTGCGGCCAAGAGCGCCGCGGCATCCGCACTCAAGTTTACGCTGATCGAGGCGGCCGGGTGGAGCGTCAGCGACATTACGAGCGCTGCCGAGGCCTATGACTTTGACGTGGTCGTCATCGACTACGTGCAGCTGATTCGGCCAAGCTCGACGCGCATTATGCGCAGTGAGCAGGTGGCGGAGATCTCCCGCGAGCTGCACGCTTTTGCGCAGAGCCGAAAAAAGCTCGTGATCGAGCTGGCGCAGCTGACGCGCGAAGATCGCGTTGCGGTACCCAAAAAGGGCAAGCCGCAGCAAAACGAGCCGCGCATGAGCGACCTGAAGGAGTCCGGCCAGCTGGAGCAGGACGCGGACATGATCTTCATGGTCTACCGCCCCGTCGATGGCGGGGATTATAACCCCACAACGTCCCGATTTCTGCGGATCGTCAAGAACAAAGAGGGCCTGTTGCTGCGCACGCTGCTGTGGTTCGACGGCGACAAGCAGACCTTTACGCCGATGACGATGGAGACGGCGCGGGAGCGCGAGGAAGATAAGAAACTCGTCGAGCGGAATGCTCGCAATGAGCGCATGAGCGGCGCAAAGCGCCGGTAGAGAAAGGAGAGACATCATGCCGTATATTGGACAGCCGATTGCCTGGACGCCCTGCGCGTACTGCAATCTGGACGGCAAAGAGAACCCCAAGAGCACGAGAGCGCGGAATAAAGTGCGCGGCAGGATCGTGTGGATCAACGAGCTGCACCATTTCTTCCTGGTGGAGGCGCAGGTCTTTGGGTACACGATGCGCGAGTGCTTCAAGCTTTGAGGGCGGCGCATGAGAAAGAAAGTCAACAGCAAGTGCTACATGTGCGAGCGCCGTCATCCGGCGTGTCAGGACAAATGCCCTGATTATCTCGCGTGGAAAGCGAACCTTGATGCGACGAATGCGAAGATCAAGGACGCGAAAAAAGAGTATGAAGACATCGGGAATTACCAGTACGAGACAGCGAAACGGCTGCGAAAATAGAGATAACAGGAGGACGAAATGAAAACGATTGCGATCATGAACTACAAGGGCGGCGTCGGCAAGACGGTCACGACGATCAACTTCGCGGCCGAGCTCGCGGCCGCAGGCAAGCGCGTCATCGTGATGGACGCGGACGGCCAGTGCAATCTGAGCGATATTTTCCGCGCAGACACGCTCCACGGCGGCACGACCTACGAGGTGCTGACCGGCGAGGCGTGCGGCTGTTGGGACGAGATCATTCAGGAGACACCCGTCGAAGACGTGGTCATCGTGCCGGCCAGTGCGGAGCTGCCAAAGGCGGACATTGCCGCCCTGACCGGCGAGCGGCTGGCAAAAAACGGCATCCGTGATTTTTGCCTCGCTGTGGCAGAGGATGAGGGCGCAGACTATATTCTCATCGACTGCCCGACCGCCTACAATGCGGCCACGGTGGCGGCGCTGGGCGCTGCGGATGAGATCATCATTCCCGTCGAGCTGGAGGGCTTTTCGCTCCACGGCGCGGGCGAGATCCGCAGTCAGGTCGCCAACATGCGCACGGTCAATCCGCGGCTGCGTATCGCGGGCGCGCTGATCACCAAGCGGCGCGGTACGCGCATCCAGGAGGCCGCAGAGCAGGCCTTGCGCGTGAGCGGCATCCCGGCATTTGAGGCAGCAATCCCACTGCGGGCTTCCGTGCCGGCAAGCATGTCCAACCTCAACGCGAGCAAGACGCTGCGAGGCTACGCGCCCAAGGACGCTGCGACGAAAGCGTATCACGATTTTACGCGGGAGTATCTGAGCAAGGGAGGCGCGGTCAATGGCTAAGGGCAAGTTTGACATGAGCGAGTTTCTCACGCCGGTTGAGGGCGTACCCGAATCGGACACGATGCGGGAGATCGCCGTTGATGACATCGTAGACAACCCTCGGAATTTTTACCCCCGCCCCGACAATGCGGCGCTTGCCGAGCTGATGGAGTCCATCCGCGCAAACGGGTTGCTTGAGCCGCCGACCGTCGTCGCCGTAGGCGAAGGCAAATACCGGCTGATCTCCGGCCACAGCCGGATGAACGCGGTGCGGCTGCTGGCAGCCTACAAGGACGACGCTGTTGCCGAGCGTTTCCAACGCGTCCTGTGTCGGGTGCTGCCGGACATGACGCCCGAGCAGGAAGAGTGTGCGGTAATTGAGGCAAACCGGCAGAGGATCAAGTCACCGGCGCTGCTGGCGCAGGAGGCGGAACGGTTGACGGCAATGTATATTCGCCGCCGCGAGGCAGGAGAAGAACTGCCGGGGCGCATCCGCGACCGCGTAGCTGAGGCGATGCAGGTCAACAAGACCAAGCTCGCCAACCTCAGCGCAATCAAGAACGGAATCAAAGTGCCGGGGATTCGCAGGGCGTGGGAAGAGGGCGGATTGCCGGAGGCCGCCGCGCTTGAGATCGCCCGCATGGATATCGACACACAGTATCGGCTGCTGGACTGGATTATTGACCACTGCTGCACATGGACGATCAACAACGTGCGCGAGTTCCGGACCTGTTGGACCTGCTGCAAGCATAAGTGCCCGGATACCGGCGGCTTCTGCCCGAACGCCGCGCGGATGTACGCTGACCGTTATCGCTACGGCGAGTGGCGCTGTGCCGGCTGCTGCCGCGAATGTCTTAACCGCGACACCTGCTCTACCGCCTGCCGCTTCGTGGTCGCCGAGCGGCCGCCGAAGGAGCCGGAGCCTGCCGTGCCCCGAAATCCGGCAGCAGACGACCCACGGCTCAAGAATATGACCCCGAAATTCTGCGAGCGCGTCAAGGCACTGCGCGAAGCGACCGGCTTGACGCGCAGGGAGTTTGCCGAGAGCATCGGCGAGTACCCCGGCACCTACAGCGCGTGGGAAAACAACAGCCTTGCCGGTGCAGGGTCGCTGCCCAAGCTGGCCCTGACGCTCGGCACGACGATGGATTATCTTTGCGGTCTGACCGATGATCCAGAGCAGGATAAGACGGTGATTTTGCCGGGATGGTTGCCGCTGGATGCGGAGCACTGGCCGGAGGAAGGCGCGTTGGTCGTGCTGAGCTATCCCACGGGGTTAGGCGGCAGCGCCTATCTGACGGCGCGGTGCGGCGGGGGCGCGAACGATCAGTACCCGTTCATTTCGACCGACGCCGGGATCTCTGTGCAGGATATCGTCGAGTGCAAGTGCGACAGCTGGCTTCTGATCAGCGAGAGACAGAGAGGGGAAAACAAATGATCCACTACAAAATCGAAGACGGGCAGATACTCGAAATGGATGTTAGAGGCTCGCTCAAAGAGAATCTTGCAGATGTGGCAATGCTGGCAAATGGCATTTATAGCATGCTCGCAAAAAGCAGGCCGGATGTAGCAGAGGTTTTTCGGTTGGCGTTATCAGCGGGGATGTTTCCGGACTCAGCGATATGGAAAAAGCAAGACTATGATGGCATTGCCATTGTCCAGGAGGTCAAATGAAGCGATCCGGATATTTGCAGCAGAGAGACGGGAGAACGCAAGTGCTGCTGGACATGATGCAGCGAACGATGAAGCAGTACATGCTGGACACGCTGCTGATCACGATGCACGAGGACTTCGGCTGGGGCTATGACCGCCTCAGCCGCCTCGCGGAAAAGTGGAGCGAGACATATGACGTCTATTTCCCGGCGATGCTGAGCACCGACGAGTCGGACGTCTACCAGGAGAGGCTTGACCGGGCGACGCTCAGCTATATCGGGGATAACCAGTTTTATTCATTTGCAGAGCGCTACCCGGAGATCAAACAATTAGGCTATGGGCCGAGGAGGGGCAAATGACAAACGAAGAGGTTTTGATCACGCTGAGAAGATGCAACGGGAGAAATTGTGCGGGGTGTCCTACGCAGCGCAAAGAAGGGTGCATGAGAACCCTGATGAATGGGGCTGCGGATCTAATTGAGAAGCTGACTGACCGCTGCGCACGCTACGCCGAGGAAATCGCGGTGCTGCAGGAGCGGGAGAAGTGGGTGCCGGTGACGGAGAGGCTGCCGGAGGTGTGGCGTAACGATGAGACTTCCGAACTTGTGAACTACATGATTTACAGCCCCGATTTTGGCGTCGACATCGGTAATTATCACGCAAACGCAAAAAAATGGCTTTGCATGGCATTACCTTGCACCGTCACGCACTGGAGGCCGCTGCCGAATGGGCCGGAGGTGTGAACGATGGAACGGCTGACGACTAATTGCCCTGATAACAACCTTGATGCCGCCCTGAATCTGTTTTACATCAAAGACTTCGAGACATGGGTGCGTGGCGGAGGTGATGGCCCGGATTACCCGGACATCCGGCTCTACGATTTCATCCGCAAAGCCGCAAAAATTTTACTGCCGGACTTGGACTTCCCAATGGATGATGATGGCATAGACTATGCGATGGGTGAGCTTTTGCTGGACGGCCCTGATGAGCCGACAGGCCTGATTGCCCTGCTTTATACCGCAGCATGGTCATACGCAGAACTGCGTGGCAGGCTCATGCAATATGAGGACACGTGGCTGACGCCGGAACAGTGCGAAAACGCAAAGGCCATTATCGAATCTGCCTTTAGCGATGATACGTCAAAGGCAGAACGGATTCGGGAGATGTTGAAAGCCGACAAGGCCGGTCGGCTGGTGGTGCTGCCAGTAAAGCCAGTACTTACGCCGATTCTTTCAAGCATGTTGTACATAATCGAGGACGGAGACATCTATGAAGATGCTCTGTATGAAGCTATTGTTGGGATGTCGGAAAATGGGGAGATGAATGTAGTCTACACGACGCTTTCCGACCAGATAACCTTTGAACAAGCCGACATCGGCAAGGCGGTATTCCTCACCCGCAAGGAGGCGGAGAAAGCATTGGAGGCGATGAAAGATGACTGACATGGAACGCAAGACCTTCTGCGCGGCGCTCAGCCGCTACGGCGCGCAGGCGCAGATCACGATGGTCTTTGAGGAGATGGCCGAGCTGCAGGACGTGCTGTGCAAGTTCCTGCGCGGGCGCGTGGACGGTGACACGCTCGCCAACATCGCCGAAGAGATCGCCGACGTCGGGATCATGCTCGACCAGATGGCGATCGAGTTTGAGGTCGAGGACGCGGTGGCGGAGCAGCGGGCATACAAGGTCCAGCGGCTGCGGGAAAGGATTAAGAACGATGAATGAATACATCGACCGTGATGCGCTGCGTCAAGCGGTGCTGGAAAGCCAGCACAACAACCCCCATCCACGTGGTATGGCTCATATTGCACATGACTGTGAGCACGCACACTTTGTAGCGATGATCGCCCGCTTCCCAACCGCTGACGTTGCGCCGGTGGTGCATGCGCGGTGGGTTTCTGTTGCAGGAAAACGTGACCGCATTTGCTCACGGTGTCTACACAACGAGCCTTACAAAAATGCTGATGATGATGCAGAGGTGTTTGAATTTTGCCCGCATTGCGGCGCGAAGATGGACGGAGGTGCGGAATGACACCTGAAGAATTAAATGCAGCCATCGAATGGTTTGACAAGCGCAATACTCCGATGCCTGGGGCGCGGAAAATGTACCGGTTGGCGTGGTCTGCGCTCAAAGCACTTAAAGTGGATCAGGCAAGGCTTGAGGGGCTGGATCGTGAGGGACTTATTGCGGTGATCCATTACCTCCGAACAGCAAACATCAATCGAGGTTATTTGATCGACCAGCTGGAAGACGAAAACTATCGGCTGAAAGGCGGCAAAGAATGAGGCTGCTGGTGACGCTGGCGCTGGATGCGCCGGACGATGCGGATCCGCAGGGGATCAAGGAAAAAGTGGCGATGGACTTTGAAAAGTATGGCGGCGTGCGCGTGGTCAAGGTCGAGCGCGTGGAAGAGTATCAACAGATGACGATGGAGACAGCCAAATGAAAAAGAAACGAATGATCAAGCTGCTGATGAGTCTCGGCTGCGATAGGAATGACGCGGCACGGGCCGCAACACTGGCCGATGGCAATTTGCCACATACGGTGGTGTATTACGATCTGCTTGAGAAGTTTATCCGTGCATACTATGATCAGCTGGATAAGGCTCTTGTTGAGGGCGACATGACCGGCGCGGTCGCCGGGATGGTCGGGAGCGTGTATGGCTGAGCTGTTCTACTGCGTGCGCCAGCGCGCGGGGAATCTGGTCAAGGAGTACCGCGGGACGATGCCGCCGCGCTATGCGCCCTCCGACACCGACGAGGACCGGCGCGCCAAGGCCGACCTCAAGGCGCAGCGGCGCACGGTGCTCAACCGCGACTCCACCGACCGGCTCGAGCTGATGATCGCGCTCATGGGTAAGTACGCCACGCACTACATTCTGGAGTTCGACAACGAGCATCTGCCGGAGCGCTTTGCCGACGTGCGCAAGGCACTGCGGGCCTTCCTGCGGCGCGTGGAGCGCTATCGAGGCAAAGGCGGGCTTGACTACATCCCGGCCATTGAGGGCCTGCACGGGGCGCACAGGTATCACATCCACCTTGTCGCGGACTACCGGCAGCTCTCGCCGGCGGAGGTGCGGGCCCTGTGGCAGTGCGGCGAGGTAACGGACTGGCCAGTATTTAAGCGGCACGGCAAGGCGCTCGGCTACCGTTATCTCGCGCGCTATCTCACCAAGGAGCGCAGCGACGGGATTATCATCCCGGTGGGGCGGCATCCGTGGAGCTGCTCGCGCAGTCTGCGCGCGAAGTTGCCGCCGCCGGAGGTGTGGCTCGACGAGAGCGATGCGATTACGATACCGTTCGACGCGATGCTCCCACAGGTGCGGACCGGCGGAAGTCAATTTGGCAGCTACCGGGTAGCGAGTTGGATCGAGGCGTAAGGAATCGCGTGCGCGCGTGCGCGCGACATTACTTGTAACCTATTGGCTTTTTAGTGACAAACGCAGAAAAGAGGGTGAAAAGTATTGCAAAACAGTGCAAAGACTGCTAAACTGGACACAAAGAACGGATTGATTGTCTGCCCAAACTGCGGGCGGCTCACATCGCAGGCCGTTCGGCCAGACACAGAGGCGC
>ERZ1034984.2342-NODE-2342-length-15430-cov-7.747122_pt1 | contig 15430 bp, 14 predicted proteins | sample MGYA00520589_ERZ1034984 | MGnify/ENA primary metagenome ERZ1034984 (study PRJEB33766, sample SAMN09781790) | gut metagenome | biome: gut microbiome | host: Homo sapiens | place: Madagascar | study: EMG produced TPA metagenomics assembly of the PRJNA485056 data... | reverse complement strand
ATTTCATATTATCATTACAGGAAAAAAATAACAAGGCAGTATTTTAAGGTTAAGTTAAGAAAAAGCGAGAATGCATTTAAGAAAAGCACGTTATGATAACGTTAAGAAAATAAAGAGATATCCAAAGGGAGGAATTCTTATGTGGACCAGAAAAGAGTTAAAAAGAAAATCTAAAATAAGATTTAAAGCGAATTATTGGAAGTCTGTTTTGGTGGCATTGATATTGTTTATAGTTCTTGGTGGAAGTGGAACCGGAGCAGCAGGAACTTTCACAGACTTTATTGGTAATAATACAGAGGATACAGAAGATATAGAGGATATAGAGGATATGGAAGATGTGAAAGACGCTGCGAATATTGTAGACGTAATACATGACAGTGTAGATGAAGAAGATATTCCCATTGTTATAGCAGCAGTGATTCTTGTGATTGTGGTTGTGGTGGCGATTGCTTTAATCATTATAATTCCGTTACAGGTCTTTGTATTTAATCCATTAGAAATTGGATGTAAACGATTTTTTGCAAAAAATTTAAAAGAAGATGCACAGATGCGAGAAATATGTTATGCTTTTGATAATGGGTATAAAAATGGTGTGAAGACAATGTTCTTCCGAGATTTGTATACATTTTTATGGATGTTGCTTTTCATAATACCGGGAATTATCAAGTCCTATGAATATCAGATGATTCCATATATTTTAGCTGAGAATCCGGAAATTAGCAGAAATGAAGCATTTCAATTAAGCAAAGATATGATGTATGGAAACAAATGGAAGTCCTTTGTACTGGATTTATCATTCCTTGGCTGGGAGATATTGAATATATGTACTTTTGGAATATTAGGAATTTTTTATGTGAATGCTTATGAAGACCAGACGGAAGCAGCACTTTATGAAACCATAAAAAATCAGCAGGAAAGAGGCGAGTAATATGGCTTACAAAGTATTAGTTGCAGATGATGAAAGCGAAATTCGAAGTCTGTTACGTTTGTATTTAGAAAAGGATGGATATCAGGTAATTGAAGCTGAGGATGGATTACAGGCAGTAAAGTTACTGGAAAATGAAGATGTGGATTTGGCACTTTTGGATATTATGATGCCGGGAATGGATGGATATCAGGTGCTAAGAACTATTCGGAAAGAAAGCAATATACCTGTTATGATGATTTCAGCCAAAAATCAGGACGTAGATAAGATTCTGGGACTGGATTTAGGTGCAGATGACTATTTGACGAAACCATTTAATCCATTAGAGGCAATGGCAAGAATCAATTCCAATATTCGCAGATTCTATTCCTTAGGTGCTAAGGGAAAGGAAGTTAAGGAACTTAAAGTCAAGGATTTGTGTTTGGATACAGAAGCATGTGCCATATATAAGAATGATACATTAATTGATTTGACGTCTGTGGAATATCGAATTATGCGTATGTTTATGGAGAATCCAGGAAAAGTATTTACCAAGCAGCAGCTTTATGAAGAAGGCTGGGGGGAAGCATACTTTGTAGCGGATAATAGCATTATGGTATGCATTAGTAAATTGCGCGCAAAACTCTCAGAGGAAAATGACGAGTATATTAAGACTGTGCGGGGACTTGGATATCGTATGGAGCGAGAATGAAAAAGGATCACATTCAAGAGTTAAAAGGATTTTTAATACAGAAATTTTTAATAATATTAGTATTTATAGCAGGTAGTGAAGCACTGATTAATCTATTGTATAATAGGGCAGTTTATCCATGGCTTTCTACCACGATGCAAATCAATTTCTTTATGCCGGAAATTACAACAGGAGAATCTTTTGCAACGCTGGGTAAGGGAATTTTATGGATATTAGGGCATGGGATTGCAGCAGCAATCCCTTATGGCTTAGGAAGAGAGTTGGCAGAGTTTTCGGATAAGTGGGCTGGAAAATATATTGTGAATCAGTTGATGAACCAAACAGCGAAAATGTCCGGATTAGAACAGAAAATATATTTTCTGAGCGTAGTAGTTGTATCAGTATTATTGGTATCGGGGTTACTGATTCCTTATATTTTAGCGGCAATTGGATTTAGTAAGCTGGTAGCCAAAAGGGTGGCAGAATTAGAGCAGGTAGAGAAGGAAAAACGTGAAGAATATGAAAAAAGACGGAATCTGCTCTTATCGGACGTAGCACATGATTTAAAGACACCGATGACTACGGTAACAGGATATGCCAGTGCATTAGTAGACGGAAAAGTAGAGGAAGAAAATCAGCAACAAGAGTATTTACAGGTGATTTATAATAAATCCATGCAAATGAGCGGATTGATAACTCTGTTATTTGAGTATGTAAAGTTGGATAGTGAAGGATTCAAATTGAAAAAGAGTAAGAGTGATATACCGGAAATTCTTCGCGAAAGTGTGGCAGCATTATATACTGATTTTGAAAAAAAGGATATGGAAATTGAAATTGATATACCGGAAATATCCATTTATTCTGTTGTAGACCGCATTCAGTTTCAGCGAGCTATCACTAATCTTTTGAATAATGCGATAAAGCATAATCCCCCGGGAACAAAAACAGGAATTACAATGAAGGTAAATGGTGATATAATAGAAATTCGGGTGTGTGACAATGGAGTTCTTATACCACCGGAGACAGCAAAGTATGTTTTTGATCCATTTGTTATGGGGGATGAATCCAGAAACAGTCATGGAGGAAGTGGATTAGGACTTAGTATTGTACAGAAAATTATTTCCATGCATGGAGGAACGATCCAATTGCAGCAGGATTTGCAGGGGGAATTTAAGAAAGCATTTGTTATAAACATGAAGATAGAACTAGAAGAGGAGAAAAATGGAATATCAGTATGAAATACCAGATAGCTTTTATAGTCTGTTCCGGTCACCAAACCGGGACACATATATAGAAGCTTTATTGATTATTAATGAAGAATATGAATATCAAAGTTACTTTTTAAGCCGGGAAGCATGTGTGCGGATTCTGAGCGAGTATTTTTCCCAGAAAAAAATCCGAATGGAGCGGGAAGAAAATGAGACAGAACTGGACATTTTGGAAACCCCGGCAAATCGTATTTTAAACTGGTTATTAAAAAGTCAATGGCTGAAAAAGTTAGAAGATTATTATGCACAGGTAACGAATATTATTATTCCTGATTATGCAGCGATTTTTATAGAAGCATTTGAAAAGCTTACCAGTGAAGATATGGACGATACAGAAATTTACATACAAAATGTGTATGCAATTTTATTTTCCCTGAAAAATGATGGAAGGGCGAATATGGGATTGTTAAAAACAGCTTTGGTAAATACCAGAAAGCTGAATAAATCCCTACAGGATATGCTTCATAATATGGACAAGTTTTTTTCCAGTTTGTTAGAAAAAGATTTTTACGGAGATTTGTTAAAAGACCATTTAGAAGGATATGTAGAAGAAATTATTCGCAAGAAATACCATATTTTGAAAACCAGTGATAACTTTTATATTTATAAGACAGATATCAAGCAGTGGCTTCGAGAAATGCAAAATGACTATGACTGGATTATGGCAATGAAGAATCGGGAACAGGGAAATGTAACAGAGCAGGAGATTATCGAGACTCTGGAACGAATAGATCATGGATTTGATGATATTGAGCGAAGAATTGCCAATATGGATAAGGAACATATGAAGTATGTAAAGGCAACGGTAGTGCGTTTGAATTACCTGTTAGACGGAGAAGGCAGTATGAAGGGAATGATTATACAGCTTTTAAATGAAATTTCATCCCATGAACAACAGGAAACCATGTTAGCACAAACAGCACAACATATGAATTTGGCAAATTTTGAAACCTTAACAGAAAAATCCTTGTATCGCAAACGTGCACCAAGAAAGAATTTTATCGAAAATCTGCAACCGGAAGAGGAGCATGAGGAACTTTCCAAAGAAGAAATCTTGCGTCTGAACCAAATTCATCGAAGATATAGTAAGCGTCAGATAGAAGAATTCTTAGAAATGCATGTGGATATGGATGGCAATGTTAGGGTAAATGAGAATACCGTAAAGAGTGATGAAGATTTTGAAAAACTGATTCTTGCTTATGATTATGCAGGAAAGAAAAATAGCAGATTTATGGTAAATGTAAAAGAAGAGGAAGTAGTGGACAATGGAACTTATGTGTATCCAAAACTTACGTTTATTAAGAAAGGAACGATATGATAGAGTATTTTGAGTTATTAGCAGAAGAGGAACAACAGCAGTTGACAGAAGTAATACAAACGGTGTTGAAACAGACTTTTGTGTTAGAAAAAAAATATGAAAAGCGTACCGGACGGTTTGTTTTTAATCGTGAATATCGCATTTTAAGTAAACATTTGGAATTCTTAAAAGAATATTTTAAAATCGCAGGAATGGAGCTTGTTGAGAATATACCGGGAGGTGTTATCTATCTTAGAGGAGAAGGCATTGCACCGGAGCGTCTTTCCAAACTTTCTACGATTTATTTGTTGATTTTAAAATTGATTTATGATGAGCAGATGGCATCTGCATCTACCAGTATCAACATTTATACCACATTGGGAGAAATTAATGAGCGAGTAGGAAGTTTTAATTTGTTAAAGGACAGACCGTCTCTTACAGAGATAAAACGTACCCTTACCTTGTTAAAAAAATATCAATTAGTGGAAGTGTTAGACCCTTTAGAAGAGTTAGAATCAGAAAGCAGGATTATTATTTATCCATGTATCAATATGGTGCTGTTAGGAGAAGAAGTAAAGCATTTGATAGAAAGCTTTCAGGAAGAGCTTCCGGTTGAAACGGAACAGGCAGAAGTATTTGCCACAGAGGAAAAAGAAACCGCACAGGAAGTGGAAGAAGAGCTTTTGGAAGAGACAGAGGAGGAAAGATAATCAATGGAAAGCAATAAAAATAAAGACCGATTTGAAGCACTGTCTCGTATGTGTTTGAATAATTGGCATTATATAGACCGGAAAGTGTTGTCTTTCCATAAAGAAATCAACTTTTTTACAGGACATTCTGGAAGTGGAAAATCCACCATTATTGATGCCCTTCAGATTGTATTGTATGCAAATACAGACGGAAGAGGGTTCTTTAATAAAGCGGCAGCAGAGGACTCAGACCGAAGCCTGATAGAATACCTGCGTGGAATGATAAATATTGAAGATAATAATGAAAATGCTTATCTTCGGAATCGAGATTTTTCCAGTACCATCGTATTAGAATTAGAACGCAGTGATACAGGAGAAAAGCAATGTGTTGGAATTGTATTTGATGTAGAAACTGCAACAAATGAAATTTCCAGATATTTCTTCTGGCATAGAGGTCCACTATTGGAAAATCACTATCGAATGGAAAAGCGTGTCATGTCCACAGAGGAAGTAAAGGAATACCTCACTCGAAAGTTTGATAAAAGCGAGTATTTTGTAACCTCAAGAAATGAAACATTTCGTCGGAAACTTTATGATGATTATTTAGGTGGACTGGATATGGAAAAGTTCCCGATGCTTTTTAAACGTGCCATTCCCTTTAAAATGAATAGCCGATTAGAGGATTTTGTAAAAGAATATATTTGTATGGAGCAGGATATTCATATTGAAGATATGCAGGAAAGTGTCATTCAGTATGGAAGAATGCAAAAGAAAATTATGGATACGGCAGAAGAAATCAATCGTTTACAGGAAATTTCGGATGCGTATAAGGAAGTAACGCAAAAACGAAAAGAAATTGAAAAATATGAATACTTTACGAAAAAACTGGAGATTTTGCGTGGAAGAGAAGAAATTACAGAATTAGAAGATAAAGTACAGCTTCACAAAAAAGACTTGGCAACGTTGAAAGAACAGATTGAAGTTTGGGAGCAGGAACGTAAGGAAATTAACCAGCAAAAGGAAGAACTTATACGTCTCATTGCAGAAACCGGATATGAAGAAGCGAAAGATCAGTTAAAAAATGTCAATGAACTGTTAGAACGTTTAGAGCGCAGCAAGGCAGAATGGGATAAAACTGCGGCAGGACTAAAGGAATGGGCAGATAATGATATGGCAAGTAATGCCATATTGTGGGATGTAGAAAAGTTCTGCAAATATGAGATAGAAAAAGAAGAATTAGAGACTTTAAAACGTTCTATTCAGGAACTGCGGGAAGAAGTTATAGAAGAAAGAGAAGGACTTGCCACACAGGTAAAAGAACTGCGTAAATCCTATAAAGAGGTGAACAATGAGCTTGCAGAACTGCATAAGGGAAGCAAGGCATACCCAAGAGAAATTGTAGAAGCAAGACAATTCTTATATCAGACCCTTTCTGAAAAAAACGGAAAGGCGGTAAAGGTCAGTGTCCTTGCAGATTTATTGGATATCGCAGAAGAACGTTGGCGCAATGCAGTGGAAGGTTATATGGGCAGTAACAAGCTGCTCTTAATAGTAGAACCGAAATATGCAAAACAGGCAATGGAACTGTACCAGCAGATGGACAAGAAAAAGTTTTCAAGGGTTGCTATTTTAGATACCGAAAAGGTATTAGAAACAGAGCATCGGGTAAAACCGGGAGCATTAGCAGAAGCAGTAAAAACAAAGGAAGATTATGTGAAAAGTTATATTGCATTCTTGCTGGGAAATGTCATAAAGTGTGATTCCATTGAAGAAATGCGTGAGCATACCATTGGAATTACAGACGACTGTATGCTATATCAGGGGTATAAGCTGCAACACATGAATCCAAATAATTATACAAAGTTTTCATACATTGGTGCGGAAAGTTTAAAACGACGTATGTCTATGCTGAAAAAGCAAAGAGATGAAATCGAAAAGAAACAGTTGCCATTGGAAGAAGAACTGCAAAAGTTGGATAAACTTCTTGCAATGGAGGCATTGGAGAAAGAAGTAAGTCATTATACGGAATGGCTTTCTGATATTAACAGAGTTTCAGCACAGAAAAAAGAAAAAGAACGTTTAGAACGCCGTATTATGGAATTGCAGCAAAAGGATGTAGCAGGTCTGAAATTACAAAAAGAAGAGGTTGAGGGAAAACTTCAGAAAAAGGAAGAAGCTATTCGAAATGCCAGAGCAGGAGAGGTACGTCAAACCGATCAAATTGCCGATGAAGAACGAAACTATATTGAGGTAAACCAGGAAGTGGTGTTATTAGAACGAGAACTTGAGATAAACAATGAGTTAGAGAATGAATTATCTCATATCTTAGAAAACGAAAAGAGAAAAAGACTGCAACAGCTAAGAAACGAATATGCTGCAAATAGGGAAAAATCCATAGAAAAGGAAGAAGAGTTATTCCAAAAACTGGCAGAGGTTAGAAGTGACTATCTTAGAAAATATCCGAATCGTGGATTTGGAGCACTCAGCAAAGATAATGTGCAGTATGAGAAGTTGTTAGAAGAACTTCAGTTTAATGATTTAGAACGTTTCCAGCAGCTTGCAAAAGAACAGGCAAAGTCTGCTATTGAGCATTTTAAAGATGACTTTATGTTTAAAATACGCAGTGCCATAAAGGATGCCATGACCAGAAAAGACGAACTGAATAAGATTATTGCAAAATTAGATTTTGGTAAAGACAAGTATCAATTTGTATTTAATCGAAACAACGGCGAAGATGGAAAGTATTACGATATGTTTATGGATGAAGATTTAGATATCAATCCGGCACAGCTTAATGATAACATGGATAATCAGATGAATATGTTTACCATGAAGCATGAAGATAAGTACGGAGACTTGATTAACGAGTTAATGTCCATTTTTATACCGCCGGTAGATGCAACTCCGGAAGAACAGGAAGAAGCAAAGCGAAACATGGACAAGTATGCAGACTATCGTACTTATCTGTCCTTTGATATGCAGCAGATTATCAAAGGGGATGATGGACAGTCCATGAAATTAAAGCTTAGCAAGATGTTAAGAAAAAATTCCGGTGGAGAAGGACAGAACCCGCTTTATGTTGCATTGCTTGCAAGTTTTGCGCAGGCATATCGTATTACCATGAACACAAAGTACTTACGAACACCAACGATTCGTCTGGTAGTGTTAGACGAAGCGTTCTCTAAAATGGATGGGGAAAAGGTGGCAAGTTGCATCAGTCTGATTCGTAGTTTGGGCTTTCAGGTAATTATCAGTGCAACCAATGACAAGATACAGAACTATTTGGAAAATGTAGATAAGACATTTGTATTTGCCAATCCAAATAAAAAAAGTATATCCATACAGGAGTTTGAAAAGAAGGATTTTGAACAGCTAGAAGAGGAAGAAGAAGTCTTGTAGTAGTTTAAGGAAAGTAAATAAAAAATAAAGAAAAAGACGCCCTGAATCTCTGAAAATTTGAAAGTAGGGTATTGCACATAGAAAACGGAGGGGCTTTCCCATGTTTATGCTATATCAATACCACTATCAGAGACAGGGCGTTTAGACAAGTCCCGCAGATACATTTCGTGCATCACCGGGCGAAAGACATTTGCCTTTGGCAAACAAAGACTATAAAGTGAACTTATAGTGAAGAGGAAAATGTTTAAAAACATTTTTTCTACCACGGTATTTTACAACAAAATGAAAAAAGAGACCACGACATTTGCGGAACATTTTTATAAAATAGTTTCTTCATCGTCAGTCATACGATATCCAACACCTACTTCGGTAAAAATATAAATCGGTTCAGCAGGATTTTTCTCTAATTTACGGCGAATATTAGCCATATTTACACGAAGAATCTTATTGTCAGATTCCGCATAAGGTCCCCATACATTATTCATAACAGCAGAATAGGTCATAACTTTTCCGGAATTTTGAGCCAGAAAAGCAACTATTTTATATTCTACAGGAGTTAAATGAATAAATTCGCCATTGAGAGAAATGGTACGTTTATAAAAATCAATTTTAAGTCCTTTCGCAGAATAAGGTTTTTGTGAAAAACTCATTCCGTTTTGAATCTTATTACTGTGTCGCAAGGAAGTACGGATACGGGCGAGTAATTCGGAAGTTCCGAAAGGTTTGGTAAGATAGTCGTCAGCCCCGGCATCAAGAGCCTGAACCTTATCTTCTTCCTGCGTACGCGCAGATACTACAATAATAGGAGTCTCAGACCAGGTACGAACTTGTCGTATAATTTCCATGCCGTCTATGTCAGGAAGACCAAGATCCAGTAAAATAACATCCGGGCAGAGAGAAGTAACCAAGGATAGTGCAGCAGCCCCGGTGGTTGCAGAAACAGTATGGTATCCGTGTGCGGTAAGTGCTTTACTGATAAAATCAGAAATATTTTTTTCATCTTCAATTACTAATATATTAAATTTTGTCATTTGGTTCCTCCTTAGGTAATGTGAATACAAATTCTGCACCATGCTCATGGTTACGAGCAATAATAGTACCATTGTGAGCAGTAATAATAGTCTTACAGATGGAAAGCCCAACACCCATTCTATTTCTTACATCAGAGGGGCTGGAACCGCAAATTCCATCAAAAATAGTGTCTAAATATTCAGGATTAATCCCAATACCGTAATCAATAACATGAAAGCATACAGTATGAGGCTGATTTTCTACAAATAGTTTTATTGGCTTTTGGCTTTGCGAGTGAACAAGAGCATTTTCTAAAAGATTCATAAGAACTTGTTCAATCAGGGTGGCATCCATAGGAATTAATAAAATTTCATCGGGAATGGAGATTTCAACCTGGGCAGCAGGAAAACGTTTCTTAAAACGAATGACAGACTCTGATATAACTTCTTCTACCAGTTCAGGTGAAGTTTTTAACTTAGAATCTGTTCCCTGCATTCGTGTAATGGAAAGGAGATTGTCCCCCATATTTAAAAGCCAGTCGGCATCATCATAAATATTATGAATAATTTTTTTTCGTTCTTCCGGTGAGTAATCTTCATTTTCTTCTAAATCAGAAAGAAGATTAATAATACTGGTTACAGGGGTGCGCAAATCGTGTGAAATCGCCCGAAGAAAATTAGCGCGCATTTTTTCTTTATTGGCTTCTGCTAATTGTTTTTCATGAAGCGCAAGTGTCTTTGCCTGTTTCTTTAAGTGAGAAGTGAGAGTGCTTGTTATTAAAGAAGCACACAATATAAAAAGAAAGGTAAAGGGATAGTCAGGAAGAATAAAATTCAAATGAAAATAAGGGTAAGTAAAAAAGTGATTGATAAAAATTACTCCTACAAAAGAAGCTAAAATGCCATAAAAATATCCATTCGTATAATAGGCAATGGCAATGGTTCCAAGCAAGTATAGAAGTGCAATGTTTACAGGATTTTCTGAAATGCAGAAAAACAATAGAAAACACGGTATAGTAGTTAAAAATAACAAGAAAGTTGCTGTTAAAAGGTCATGTAATTTTTGAGAATGAAATATATGTTTCATATGAACCCCCTCTATTCCTAAGTATAATACTAATTAAATGTACCATGACTGCAAAGGGGATTCAAGAATGAAAAAGAATCTTAACAAGATTTTAACAAAAAGTATAACAAGAATAGAAAATGTGTGGTATAATATGAGCACTTAGTGAAATCGAACCAAAGGTGAAGATTGAGCTTAGAGCGAGTAATACCTAATCACTTAGCGAGGTACTTTCGAGTTTAGTGAGTACGGTATAATATGAGCACTTAGTGAACAGAGTAAAATAAGTAATAGGTGTTTCAGATAAGAAATGCAGATAAGGAGGAATCATATGGCAACAATTACAATAACAACAGATAATTTTGAAGAAGAAGTATTAAAAAGTGAAGTACCGGTATTAATAGATTTTTGGGCAACCTGGTGTGGACCATGCCAGATGCAGGGACCAGTAGTAGAACAGGCAGCAGAAGAATTAAAAGATATCAAAGTAGGTAAGGTAAATGTAGACGAAGAAGGAGCACTGGCACAGCAGTTTCGTGTTATGAGTATTCCCACTTTAATCGTATTTAAAGACGGAAAAGAAGCAGGACGAGCAATAGGGTTCCAAACATTAGACGAGATTAAAAAATTAATGGCTTGACGTAAGTTTTAGAACAATTTATAATGAGGACAGTTGTGAAAGACAACTGTCCTTTTTGTGTGTGAAGGACTTCTTAAGAGTGAAAATAATGGAAAAGTCGCATAGTTCTATGACATTTCGTCAAAAATCAGTTGACAAGCAAAAAAAAGTATACTAATATAATAAACATAAGACGAACATAAGTTCGCTAAAGAAGGAGAATAAACATGGCTAAGGATGATAGATTAAGTGCATTAGATGCGGCAATTGCAAAAATTGAAAAGGACTATGGAAAAGGTTCTATTATGAAATTAGGAGATTCAGCGGCAACAATGAATGTTGAGACAGTACCTACAGGATGTCTGAGTCTGGATCTTGCATTAGGAGTAGGCGGAGTACCGAGAGGACGTATTATCGAGGTATATGGTCCAGAGTCCAGTGGTAAGACAACAGTTGCATTACATATGGTTGCAGCGGTACAAAAGCAGGGAGGAATCGCAGGATTTATTGATGCAGAGCATGCATTAGACCCGGTTTATGCGAAGAATATCGGAGTAGATATCGACAATTTATATATTTCACAGCCAGACAATGGTGAGCAGGCATTGGAGATAACAGAGACAATGGTGCGTTCAGGAGCAGTAGATATTATTATCGTGGACTCCGTAGCAGCATTAGTTCCAAAGGCAGAAATTGACGGTGATATGGGAGATTCTCATGTAGGACTTCAGGCACGTTTGATGTCACAGGCATTGCGTAAATTAACAGCTGTAATTAGTAAGTCCAATTGTATTGTTATCTTTATCAATCAGCTTCGTGAAAAGGTAGGCGTTATGTTCGGAAATCCGGAGACAACTACCGGTGGTCGAGCACTGAAGTTCTATTCTTCTATTCGTATGGATGTCAGAAGAATCGAGACATTGAAGCAAGGTGGAGAATTTATCGGAAACCGAGTTAGAGTAAAGGTAGTTAAGAATAAAGTAGCACCGCCATTTAAAGAAGCGGAGTTTGATATCATGTTTGGACAGGGTATTTCCCGCGAAGGAGATATTTTGGATAATGCAGCAGAAATCGGTGTGGTAAATAAATCCGGTGCATGGTATGCATATAATGGAGAAAAAATCGGTCAGGGACGTGAAAATGCAAAGCAGTATTTGAAAGAACACGAACTGATTTGTGAAGAAATTGAAGCAAAAGTAAGAGAGCATTTTAAGCCGGAAGAGAAGAAGGAAGAAGCAGAGCAGGAAACAGGAAAAACAGAAGGTGCAAAAGAGGAATAAAAAATGCTGATTACACAGATTTCCGAAGTAGATAAAAAGCGCATGATGATACATACAGAAGAAGGAGTTTCTTTTGTATTGTATAAGGGAGAAATTCGTAGATTTGCATTGCAAGAAGGAGAAGAAATTGCAAGTGAAGTCTATGAAGAAATACGAACGGATATCTTAATAAAAAGAGCCAGAAAACGTGCTATGTTTTTGTTAGAAAAAATGGACCGTACAGAGTCGCAGCTTAGAAATAAGCTGCGACAAGGCTTTTATGGAGAAGACTTAATTGATGATGCAATTGCGTATGTAAAAAAATATCATTATATCGATGATAATCGTTATGCGCAGACCTATGTCAGATATCAAAAGGAACGGAAAAGTAAACGCCAAATTAAGATGGATTTAATGCAAAAGGGTGTTGACCGGGAAATTATCGAACAGGCAATAGAAGCAGAATATGAGCCGGAATCCGAACAAGAATTGATTCTGAAGTGGATAGAAAAAAGGAAGTATAAAATAGGGGAAAGTGACATAAAAGAAAAGCAAAAAATGTATCAATTTTTAATGCGAAAAGGGTTTCGTTCAGAGGATATTTTACATGTCCTGGAATGATGAATAATTCCGAAGTGTGCTACTTGACATAGCATTGAAAAAAGTATAAAATCAATATGTTGTTATACATGTAGGTAGATTGTATAGAAATGTGCAATTTATTGTATATGACATATGAAAACGAATATGTTTTACTATATGTACAATGAAAATTTCATAAGGAGGTGCTCCTGTGCAAGGAATCATTATCGCCGTAGTAGTCACATTGGTTATTGCAATACCTATTACTTACCTTGTAACACTCAGCTATCGCAAGCGTGTGGTAGAATCCAAAATTGGAAGTGCAGAGGAAAAGGCAAGAGAGATAATAGATGAGGCTGTTAAAAGTGCTGAGACGAAAAAGCGTGAAGCTATGCTGGAGATTAAAGAAGAGTCCATTCGAAATAAAAATGAACTGGATAAAGAAATCAAAGAGCGTAGAAATGAGATTCAGCGAAATGAGAGAAGAATTATCCAAAAGGAAGAAAACGTGGATAAGAAGCTGGAAGCAATTGAGAAGCGCGAGGCAGGTTTTGCAGCTAAGGAAGAAGAAATTAGCAAGCAAAAAGCAGAAATTGCAAGACTACACGAAAAACGAGTACAGGAACTGGAGAGAATCTCTGGATTAACCTCTGAACAGGCAAAGGATTATCTTTTAAAAACAATTGAAGATGATGTGAAGCTTGATACTGCAAAATTGATTAAGGAAATGGAAAACAAAGCAAAGGAAGAGGCTGGAAAGAAAGCAAAAGAATACGTTGTAAATGCTATTCAAAAATGCGCAGCTGATCATGTATCAGAGACGACAATTTCCGTAGTACAACTTCCGAATGATGAAATGAAGGGAAGAATTATTGGTAGAGAGGGAAGAAATATTCGTACCCTTGAAACCTTAACAGGTGTAGATTTGATTATTGATGATACACCGGAAGCAGTAATTCTTTCGGGATTTGACCCTGTGAGAAGAGAAGTAGCACGAATTGCTTTGGAAAAATTGATTGTGGATGGACGTATTCATCCGGCAAGAATTGAAGAAATGGTTGAAAAGGCTCAAAAAGAAGTTGAGACTATGATGCGAGAAGAAGGAGAGGCGGCAACATTAGAAGTTGGTGTACATGGCATACATCCAGAACTTGTTCGTTTACTTGGAAAGATGAAGTTTAGGACGAGCTATGGACAGAATGCATTGAAACATTCTATTGAAGTAGCACAGTTATCTGGACTTTTAGCAGCTGAGATTGGTCTTGATGTAAGATTAGCAAAACGAGCTGGTTTATTACATGACATTGGAAAATCTGTAGACCATGAAGTAGAAGGTTCTCATATTCAAATCGGTGTGGATTTATGTAGAAAATACAAAGAGAGTCCAATTATAATTAATGCAGTAGAAGCACATCATGGGGATGTGGAGCCGGAATCTTTAATTGCATGTTTGGTACAGGCAGCTGATGCAATTTCAGCAGCAAGACCGGGGGCAAGAAGAGAAACACTGGAGACATATTCAAACAGATTGAAGCAGTTAGAAGATATTGCTAATGGATTTAAAGGTGTTGACAAATCCTTTGCAATTCAGGCAGGTAGAGAGATTCGGATCATGGTAGTTCCGGAACAAATTAACGATGCAGATATGGTATTGTTAGCACGAGATATTTCAAAGCAGATTGAGAGCGAATTAGAATATCCTGGACAAATTAAGGTAAATGTAATCCGTGAATCTCGTGTTACAGAATATGCAAAATAGTATTAAGTAATATGAAACATAAAGAAAACCGTTATATATGTAAGTATATGGCGGTTTTTCTTTATGCAATAGGAAATTGCGTTCTATTGCATAAAAAAGGAAATACCACATTGTATGAAAGCATAAAGGGTTATAAGGAGGAAACAAAATGATTAAAAGAGTGAAAAGAGAATTGGTATATCAGGGTTCCATTTTAGATATTTATGATGATTCGATACAATTACCCGATGGAAAAATAGAACATTGGGATTATGTAGAACATCGCAAGGGAGCGGCAGCGGTAGTTGCAGTTTTAGAAGATGGAAGATTGTTGTTAGTACGTCAATATCGCAACGCTTTGAACCGTTTTACTCTGGAAATTCCGGCAGGAGCACGAGATTCTGTAACGGAACCGACTTCAGAGTGTGCAGCAAGAGAATTAGAAGAAGAAACAGGATACCGATGTGATAATCTGGAATTTTTAATATCTCTTAAGACAACGGTAGCATTTTGTAATGAATTAGTAGATGTATATGTGGCAAGAAACTTAATTCCTTCCAAACAGAAATTAGATGAAGGAGAGGAAATAGAATTAGAGGCACATACGTTAGAAGATTTATGCGAAAAAATCTATAAAGGGGAAATTCAAGACGGAAAAACAGTGGCTGCAATTATGGCGTATAAGAATAAATATCATTTATAAAAGAAAGAATGCATAGAATAGAAAAAAACGGAAATGGAACAAATGAGGGAACTGTTACGTTTGGGTAAAAAGAAGTGGGACTGGAAAAGAACCATAAAAATAGTAATGTTACTTGCATTTTTAGTGGGGGTAGTAGTGGCAAATGTCATATGGAGAGAACAGGTGGCAGGAGCAGGAGTTTTAAACGATTATTTTATTGAAAAAT
>ERZ1034984.2340-NODE-2340-length-15436-cov-5.230869_pt1 | contig 15436 bp, 13 predicted proteins | sample MGYA00520589_ERZ1034984 | MGnify/ENA primary metagenome ERZ1034984 (study PRJEB33766, sample SAMN09781790) | gut metagenome | biome: gut microbiome | host: Homo sapiens | place: Madagascar | study: EMG produced TPA metagenomics assembly of the PRJNA485056 data... | reverse complement strand
GAAGGAAAAGGCAGAGGAACAAAATATATCATTAAGTGATTGAGAACATAGAGGGTTCAAATTACACAATCTTTCAATAACACAAGGAGAAAATCATATGATAAAAATTTTATTTTTATGCCATGGCAACATTTGCCGAAGCACAATGGCGCAGAGCGTGATGCAGTATCTGGTGAATCGACAGGGAAGTTCCGCCTCGTTTCAGATTGATTCCGCGGCCACCAGCCGGGAAGAAATCGGCAATCCGGTGCATCCGGAAACGGTCGAAAAACTTCAGAAGGAGAGCATTCCAGTCATTCCACACCGGGCAGTACAGATGAAGGCGTCGGACTACGAGGAATACGATTATCTGATCGGCATGGATTCCGCCAACCTGCGAAACATGAGGTGCATTGTCGGCGGCGATCCGGAGAAAAAAATGTTTCTTTTATTGGAGTTTGCCGGTGAGAAGGGCGATATCGCCGATCCGTGGTATACCGGGAATTTTGAAGATACGTATCGGGATGTGCGCCGGGGGTGCGAAGGACTCTTGGAACATCTCTTGAAGGAAGAGGAGGTTTGAAATGAGCTGCACGACCATTGAACTGAATCGAAAAGCAGTCACCGGACTGGAAGAAATCGGAAAGAATATACAGGAAGACCTTTCCGGTGATTTCGTGTCTTCCGAGCTGGCAGTTCGAAAGATTACAGAGGCTGAAGGGGTTCGGGTGTTGCTGATGGTTTTTGAGAAATACTATTGGCGGAACGGCAGCATGGCGGTAACTGTTGTTCAAATTATGGACTCTGGGGAAGAACAGCGGGCGGTGGTTGCCGGAACCGGCGGTGGTGAAGGAATCTTGAATATTAGTTTTGGCGCCAATCGGGACTATGCGGAACGAATTTCCAAGGCACTGATGCGGATGGGATTTGAGGTCACCGACGGAGAAGACAGTTCTGTGTACTAGGAGCAAGCGATGAAAGAGAATCCAACCGATGTAAGAGAAGAGTGCTTTGTGCACTCTTTTTCTTTAACCAAATTTCAATAATTAGTCTCATCTTACACAAATTAGTTGACCCTAACCGCTTACCATGCTATCCTTTAGTTAACCGAGCCTAACCGGATGAGCATCCAATCCTCATCTCCTCGGTGAACGTTATCATCTTGAAAGTTATTTTTACAAGGAGGAAGGCATAATTGAAGAAAAAGAGGGATCAATTGACCGCGTTCTTGTTGTCGGCGCTGCTGCTGATTACGGGAAGTGCGGTGGGGACGACGTCCGCGTGGGCGGATGAAAAATCTCCGCCGTCAAGCATTGCCCGGTGCGAACAAGCCGGCATCAGCAAGGGATTCGCCATTACTTTTAACGCAGAGGACGAGAGCTGGTTCAACGCCATTTCGTCCGTAAAGGTTGCCGGCACGGAGTACAAGAAGGTGACCAGCTCCTGGGATTTCGATGACCGGGGAGAGAACTATCGGGTGCTGCCGACGGATAAGCAGGTTCTGATTGGGGAAGCATTTTCCGACACCACGGCAACCTGTGTTATTTCGGCCACCGGCTACAGCGATTTGAAGCTGACATTGAACAAATCCAAGCACACCGCAGCGATTGCCGAAGACGCGACAGAGAAAACCTACAAGGTTACTGCGGCGACAGCAGAAAACGGTACGGTGAGCGTGGACAAAACCACGGCGAAAGAAGGCGAAACGGTGACGATTACGGCAAATCCGGCGGAAGGATATGTGCTGAAGACCCTTTCGGCGGCGGACAGCACAGGAAAGGCGATTCCCGTCACCAATTCGACATTCCAAATGCCGGCATCCGATGTGACGGTAAGTGCATCCTTTGAAAAGAAGCCGGAGGAGGGCGAAAAGGAAATCGACCCGAAAGACATTTCCGTGAAGGTGGATTCCTTCAACGGCTTGTGGCAGTTTTCTTTCGGGGATTCGAAGTATCCGGATGCCATTACGAAGGTTTCCGTCAACGGAACAGATTGGGAAGCTTATAGCTTTACGCCGTCCACGGGTGGAAAATATCGCGTTCGAGACGGTGCATTGGAATTTGCACAGAAGAGCTATGACCAGACCGCGGCGCTGAAGAGCGGCGATGTGATTTCCATCACGGCGAAAGGGTACAAGAACTTGACCTTTAAGGTTTCCATCGATAACGGCAAGCTCACCGTTTCTCAGGGGACCAACCCGGGTGATGACATGCAGCTGCACGTTCGGCTGGTGGGCAGCTTTGAATCCGCCTTGGTGAACCAGAAGGGGTACGACGCTATCAGCGGCGCATCCACCAACGTCACCCAGAACAAGAACAGCAATGCCAGCGTTGAGGTGGCACTGGTAAAAACAGGTACGGATCCGGCGGACAGCGACTGGAAGCTCTTGAGCGAAAGTGGCATCCGCGTAAAATCCAAAGGGTCTTCCGTCAATATCGTAAATCATGACGATCCTGCGAAAGGAAATGATTCCGGAATGGTCGGCGTCTATTCCGTTCACGACGGTTCCGTCACACTGGCCGGCACGCCTGCAAAGGCCGGAACTTACGATATCAGCGTGACCATCACCGATGAGCTGGGTCGAAAAGCCACCGGCAACGCACTGACCTTCCGCATCTTCAGCGGAGATGAGACCTTGGAAAATCAGCTGATACTCGCGAACTGCACCAAGACGGCCGACGGAAAGTACATGTACGACATGGAGCCGTGGGCCATCAAGAACTTCACTTTGGATCCGAGCAATGAAACCGTTGTGGTTCCGGAAGATTTGAAAGCGTGGTACGGATCCCACACCAGCGGAACATACGGAAAATTGGGATATGCTATTCCGGAAGGCACCATGCAGACCCAGACGCTTGTTTTGCCGAAGGGCTGCAACCTGACGCTGGTGAACATGGACATCCTGAGCAGCGTGAAAATCCTTGTGCAGGATGGGGCGAAGCTGACCTTGCGGGATTCTGTGGCGCAAGGGGCGGTAGAGGTGGAGAACGGCGGAACGTTCTCCATGAATTACAACGATTACAGCGGCGGAGAGTTCCTGAACGGCGCATCCATCAACGGAAAGCTGATTCTGAAGGATGGATCCACGCTGGAAAATGCAAAGATCTATTCCAACACCAACAACATCGCCAACGGCTCGGAAGCTCGTCACAACACGGATCCGGTGGTTGTGGTGAACGGAAATGTTACCCTGAAAGGAAAGGTGTTCCTGCGAGGCGATGAAGCACCGACCGGTACGGACCCGGCGACGGGAAAGAGTTACACCGGTCAGACCGGAATGCAGGTGAACGGAACGCTGAATCTGGATAAAGATGCCGTACTTGCGGTTTACGGCGGCGGAAAGGATGCCACCACTTCCAATGGCGGTTCGGCAATCATTCTGAATGGCGGTACGATCACCGGAAATGGTAAGCTGATTGCCGTTGGCGGAGACGGCTATTTCGGCGAAGGCGGAAATGCGGTGAGCGGAAACGGTACGATTTCCGTAGCTGATGCGTATCTGGAAGGCGGAGCTTCGGTTTCCAAATCCGGCACTCCCGGAAAGGCTCTTGGAGATAGGGTCAAGCTGGCCGGTACCACGAACCGAAATCTGATTGACGGCTCCACCGGAGTCAGAATCGATTACGACAACGACACCTACTGGAGGGATATTCTCAGCGTGCCGAATTTGGACCTCTATCCGGTGGAAAAAAATGCACCGGGAGAGCAGCCGGGCGGTGATACAGATAATCCGGGAAATGGCACTGATAAGCCGGAGAAACCATCCACGCCGGAAAAACCATCCGATGGCGATTCTGCCACACCAAAGCCGCAAGGTCCGGTAAACCCGGGAGACAACGGTTCTTCCGGCACCGACAATACAAAGAATAAGAACAGCAAGCAGTCTGCCGTTCAGACGGGAGACGAGGCGCACACTATTCTGTGGGCGACTGTCATGTTGGCTGCACTGGCAAGCGTGGGTACCATTACTCTGCGCCGCAGACAGAAAAAGCAGAACTAGGGAAGATATACTTCCTCTAGAGTAGTGTAAATTATTCTATGTAAACCTCTCAGATTGATGATAAATTCATAGGTTTACAGGACGCAAAAATAAAATGTGATGGGCTGAATGGCAATTTTTGCTGTTCAGCCCCCTTTTCTATTGTCAGACCCCGGGTTCAAAAGTAAGGTTGACATTACAAGCAAAACACATATAATCATTGTAATGTTAACCTTATTTTTGGAGGAAATATGAAAAACAGAATAAAAGAATTGCGGGAACAGCGAGGACTGACGCAAGAGCAATTAGGAGAACTGGTTGGAGTTTCAAGGCAGGCGATAAATGCCATAGAAACAGAAAATGGAGCTGCACTGGCAGCAAATCAGGTTGGCATTTTGAAACGTTTCCCGAAACGTTTTGTAAAAACAATCCGTCCGCAAAAGGTCACGATTCAGGCGCTCAATGAATATGGAGAGGAAATTATAGTTGACGGAGAAAAGGAGTTTTATGAGCAAGGTTATTATGATGTGCGGCGTATGTGGTTCTGGAAAGACTACTTACGCCAAGAAAAAAGAACAGGAAGGATATATCCGACTTTCCATTGACGAAGAAATGTGGAAACTTTATGGAAGAAAGGGAATTGATTATCCGGAAGAACAATATGAAGAATTATCAGAACAGGTGGAAGCTTCGCTTCAAAAAAAGCTGCTGACCCTGATTCAGCAGGGAAAAGACGTTGTGATTGATTTTAGTTTCTGGAGTAAGGAAAATTGGAATGTTTATAAAGAACTGATTCAAAAGGCAGGCGCTGAAACGGAGCTTGTCTATATGAAAGCCAGTAAGGAACTTTTGCAAAAAAGACTATATAAAAGAAATCAGGTCTTAAATGCCAATTCACCGTTTGTGATAACAGATGAACTATTGGAACATCATTATTACGCATTTCAGGAGCCATGCGGCGAAGGAGAAAAAGTAATTTTGCAGAAATAGGATATTATGCAATATTCAAATTTCAACTGAACGAACGCCTTCAAAAGTGTCAACAGCACGTACAGGAAGCTAAACCGTCAGAGAAGCGCATTTCCAAGTCCTATAGCACTCATGAAATTGACTTGTCGAAATATGAAGCGGATTGCTTAGCATCAAAGCTAAGCAACCCGCTTCTTTCATCAGCTGTATTTGGAAAACTTATCAGCTATTGAATCATCTTTAAGAAGTATTCGTGAATCCTGGTGTCGTCCGTCATTTCCGGATGGAAGGACAGACCCAGCTGATTTCCGTACCGTACGGCAACGATGTGGTCGTCCACGACAGCCAAAACCTCTACATCAGAATCGTCCACGGATTCGATGTAAGGTGCCCGAATGAACACCATCGGGAATTCGCCGATGCCCTTGACCGGCTGATCCGTGATGAAGCTGCCCAGCTGTCTGCCGTATGCGTTTCGCCGAACCGTAACGGGAAGGGTGGCCAGGTGGGTTACCGGATCGTTGTAAAGGGTCTGCGCCAGAAGAATCATTCCCGCGCAGGTGGCCAGTACCGGAAGTCCTTCCCGAATCCGGGTCTGGATTTCCCGGAACATATCCAACTTGTGGAGCAGCTTCCCCTGAACCGTACTTTCACCCCCCGGAAGAACGATTCCCTGAATGCCTTCCAGGTCGGCTTTCTGCCGAATCTCCACGCACTCAGCGCCCAGAGATTCCAGCATTTTGCGGTGTTCGATGAAAGCACCCTGTACTGCAAGTACACCGATTTTCATCCTATTTACCTCTCTCTTCCATGATGATGGCAATTTCACTTGGGTTGATGCCGACCATCGCTTCGCCAAGATCCTCGGAAAGCTCTGCAATCAGTTTCGCGTCGGTGTAGTTGGTCACCGCCTGAACGATAGCGGAAGCTCTTTTTGCCGGGTTGCCGGACTTGAAAATGCCAGAACCAACGAATACGCCTTCCGCACCCAGCTGCATCATCAGGGCTGCGTCTGCCGGCGTCGCCACACCGCCGGCTGCAAAATTCACTACCGGAAGCTTGCCGTTGTCGTGTACGTATTTTACCAGTTCGTAAGGAACCTGAAGCTGCTTTGCTTCTTCAAAGAGCTCGTCTTCCCGCATGGAAACCACTTTGCGGATTTCCGCGTTCATCTTTCTCATATGACGAACGGCCTGAACTACGTCGCCGGTTCCCGGTTCACCCTTGGTACGAATCATGGAAGCACCTTCATTGATTCTTCTCAGGGCCTCGCCCAGATCTCTTGCGCCGCATACGAACGGAACCTTGAAATCTCTCTTGTTGATGTGGTAAATATCATCGGCAGGGGACAGCACTTCCGACTCATCGATGTAGTCGATTTCGATGGCTTCCAGAAGCTGCGCCTCTACAAAATGACCGATTCTGCACTTCGCCATAACCGGAATGCTGACCGCTTCCTGAATGCCCTTGATCATCTTCGGATCGCTCATTCTGGACACGCCGCCGGCTGCACGAATATCTGCCGGAATCCTCTCCAGCGCCATTACCGCACACGCACCCGCTTCTTCCGCAATCTTTGCCTGTTCCGGTGTTGTAACGTCCATGATGACCCCGCCCTTCAGCATCTGAGCCAAACCTTTGTTCAGTTCATACTGTTTATTATCCATTGTTGAATGTACCTCCTTGAATTTAACTGGTTATAATAGTACAATCAAACTGGTAATAAATAAATAATCAAAACATTTATATTTTTCAGTCCAGATTGGGGAGGAGCGATGCTGACCTACGTCTTTGAGCATAACGGAAAACCGCTGTACGAACAGGTGTACGACAACATAAAGGAGGATATTGTGGCCGGAAGACTGCGTCCCGGGGAGAAACTCCCGTCGAAACGTTCTTTTGCAGGTAACAACGGAATTAGCACCATAACGATTCAGAATGCATATGACCAGTTGATCGGCGAGGGGTACATTTACTCCATCCCAAAGAAAGGCTATTACGTCTCCGACATCTTGGAGATGAACCGCATTCCTCGGGAAAGCCGGATTTCCTATGATATCGAGATTCCCAAAGGCCGGGAGTCCTACGACGTGGACCTGTCCAGTAACGCGGTGAATCCCGACACCTTTCCCTTTTCGGTATGGGCCCGAATGTCTCGGGAGACCATTTCTTCCCAAAAAAAAGAATTGATGGAGGTTTCGCCTACCGGGGGAATCCGGGCATTGCGTTCGGCCATTGCGGACTATCTCCGTTCCTTCCGGGGGATGTTAGTGGATCCGGATCAGATTGTCATCGGTGCCGGAACGGAGTACCTGTACAGCCTGCTGATACAGCTGATTGGCAGTGACCGAGAGTACTGTATCGAGAACCCGGGATACAAGATTCTGGCGAACATCTATCGGCAGCACCACATTGACTGCAAATACATTCCCATGGATGAGCATGGCATTCGAATATCGAAGCTGCACCAATCCGGAGCGGACATCGTCCATATCAGCCCGAACCATCATTTTCCCAGCGGTATCACCATGCCGGCCAGCCGGCGATACGAGGTGTTGGCCTGGGCCAATGAAAAACCGGGGAGGTACATCATCGAGGACGACTACGACAGCGAATTCCGGCCCAACGGAAAACCGCTGCCCACGCTGTTCAGCATCGATGCCTGCGAACGGGTGATCTATATGAATACCTTTTCCAAATCCCTGACGCCAACCATTCGAATCAGCTATATGATTCTTCCGGTGCATTTGGCCAACCGGTTCTACAGCCAGCTGTCCTTCTATGCTTGTACGGTATCGACTTTTGAGCAGTACACGCTGGCGGCGTTTATCCGAAACGGGTACTTTGAGAAGCATATCAATCGGATGCGGTTGTACTACAGCCGGCAGCGGAAGCGGCTGATCGAGTCCATCGAGAAAAGCCCGGTTCGGGAGCACTGCCGGATCATCGAGAACCAGTCCGGACTTCATTTTCGGATTCGATTGGATACGGAACTTACCGATGAAGAGGTGAGTCGGGCGTTGGCGGAGAAGGGGATTAAAATCCAGGCCATCTCGGAATACTATCTCACGGATGAAAAGCCGGACGCCCATGATTTTATCATCAACTATTCCGACGTGGACGTGAAGGCCATGCCGGCGGTGTGGGAGACGATAAATAGGGTCTTGGGCCTCTCGGATGGAGGAAGATGGAGGAAATAGAAATCAAAGTCTTTAAAAAAGTATTAAAAATATCCTGATGTCAGCGGCTTCCTTGTGGGAAGGGGCAAATCAGGATATTTTCGTTTATTCACATAACGTGATCTAATTATAGGTGCTAGATTTTTGCGTGGTATTCATACTGTGGAAGCGGTTTTATAATCCCCGGTCTGTCCGCAGTGGCTACATGCTGTAGTGCTTCCTTGACGATTGCCATTTGCATTTCATCATTATGCGGTTCGCCTGCATTGGCACCCATTGGAACCAGCGGAGCGATTGCCCGAGGGGTTCCTTGCTGACGGCATACCGGCGGAAGTGCGGCAATGATGCAGGTTGAAATTCCGGATTCTTCCAATACTCTCTGCACGGTTACGGCAGAGCGGTGGCAAGTTCCTCATCCGGCAGTGAGTATAACGATGTCGGTATTCTGTTCATGAAACATCTTTGCCATTTCCGGACCAACTACATTTTTCAAGTAGTTTACATCTCCGCCGCCGCCCATGAACGCACCGTTCATATCGCAGAAATGCTTGATGTATCCTTCTTCTTCCAGTTCAATCAATCTTTGATACGGCCACATGCAATTGATATCTTTGTTGACATCGGTGTGATCGTATCCGCCGTGTGTAATCATCAATTCATCCGGTTCCACATCTCGTGGCACTTGTCGCCAGGAGCGGTCTCCATTTGTTTTATAAGGCTTCTGCGTTTTTAAGTGAACTCCGCCAGCTGTTGCAATGCCAACGACGCAATCCTTTAGTTCTTTAGTCAAAGGTGTCCACACCGGATTCGGGGTGAGCGGTGTGAAAATTTCGGAACGTAACGTTCCAACTGTTGTCAATTTCATTTTATTCCCTCCCTGCGAAGAATACAGTCTTCATAATCATCTTCAGCCATTTCAATCAAACTCATCATAAAAACAACTTCATCCCCAATTTTTGGATCGTTCTTACAGATTAGCCCTCTCATGGGCATGTAGATAATTCCAAGACGTCCGGTTACTTCAATCGTAACTCCGATATCATCAATTTTCGTGATGATTCCGGTATGTACCTTCGGTACATTTTCTACTTTTATTCCATTAATTACCATAGACTCTATCCACTTCTTCTTGATTTAATTCTACAACGGCCGGATTCCATTTGCGTTCTGCTTCCTGAATTTTTTTCCCGGCGAGTTTGTCTTTCAGCATAGCGATGCAGCGTGAAGCGACTTCTTCGGACATGGAGTTCTGACAAAGAATTGCGGTTTCCCACCCCTCTGCAACAACGCACATGTCGACCATGGCATCCATGTATTTGTTGCCGACGACCAGAGCTCCTTGGTCTCCGCAGAACGATGTGCCGACAACAGTGATATCTCGTTTTCCTATCTGTTCGTGGTGGAAAGCGAAATCAACATGGTTATTTCCGAAGCCCTCTGTACTGATGATACATCCATCGGCACCCATTGCCTGAACTGTTGCGCCGACACGTACGGAGCCGTAGTATTTATCCGTATTGGATTGAGGGCTTCCAACGAACAGAACTCCGACGAAATCAATCTCGTCATCTTCTGCAAGACGGCGAACAATCGGTTCACGATAATAGCAACGGGTGGTTTCCTTTGTGTCCGGAGTGATGCAGCACAGGTTATGGATGCCGCCATCCCGGACTTCATTGGTGGTTAGAAATACAGGGATGTTTCCCAAATCCACATTTGCACGTCCGCCGGCGTAACCGCACGGCTCATCCGGAAGGACGATGTTATCATGCATTGCGCCTTGTCCCATAATTTCCTTAACGTATACTACACGCGGCTTTCCGGGACGGCGATACTCCTTAATGTCCTGTATATCATCTGCTTCGGAGATATCTTTCTTCTTAAGGACTTCACGGATTTCCTGTGTAATTACTTCGGATGCACGATGAGCTGCCATTGGACCCGGACGTTCTGTTCGAGACCGTTCCCGTACGATTACATTGACACGAATCATGAACTCGCCGAGATCTGCTGCACCGGAACGATTGAATTCAACACGTTCTCGGAATATTCCGTCAGAAGGAGATGCATCTTGATGTCCGGTCAACATGGTGATAGCTCCTTCCAGTTCGAACGTGATTCCTTCGCCCAGTGCACCTTCCTTTTTTACGGCAATCGGGATGAAATCCATTATGCTGGCAGTGTGTACATCGTAGTTTTCCGGACGGATAATATCCAAAGTAACTTCTTCTACCAAAGGGCTGATTTGCAGGGCATCGTTTTCGAGAGATTTACGAATGGTTAAGATTCCGTCTTCAAAACTCGTTTTTTCGCCAAGCTGGACATCCTTAACTTTGAATAACGCCTTTTGATACTTTCCTACAAGATAATCCTGTGTCTTTTTTTGGAATCCCCAGCCGTGATCGGAAGACTCCGCAGTGATTTTTGAGGAAGTATCCGTTGCATTTTTTAACGCAGTAGAGATTTCTGCGTCATTCAGCGGCAATTGGATTCGAATATCCTTGCCTTCTCCAATATTAAGCTTTAACATCTTTGATCCTCCTACTTGTTATCAGTGGAAAATTGACTTTTTTTATAGTTGTATTATATAATTGAATAGCACTAAAAGAAAAATTCTATAATTTAGGCTTTGATATTCAAAAAATTAATACCAAAGCGAAATGATAGCGACGTCCGGGGAAATAAGTATTATGAATAATGTTTATAAATATTATTCATAGCTTTGCAAGATGAAGACGTTTTGATATTAAGATGAGCAGAAGAAAGAGGCGGAAGACGATGGCATTAAATCGATATGAAGTTCTGGTAAAAGTTGCGGAAATCGGAAATATCAGCAAGGTTGCCGAGCAACTTAATTATTCTCAGCCTGCAATCAGTCATGTTATTAAAAATATGGAAAGTGAATATCAAATTAAGCTGTTTCAGCGGGATGCGAACGGAATTCGAGTGACTCATGCCGGAAAGGAATTGCTGGGGGAGGCCCGTGCCATCTTGAGACACGAGCAGGCTTTTGAACACACGGCATCACTTTTGAGTGGTGTGCAGATGGGAAAGATTGCGATTGGTTCTTTTTCAAGTGTTTCTATCAACTGGATGCCCAATATCCTGAAAGGTATGAGAGAAAGATATCCTAATATTGAAATTTTCCTGTCAAATTCTCCGTATCATATAATTGAACGAAATTTGCGAGAGGGGATCATTGACTGCGGTTTTATTTCATCCAGGTACGTGGAGCAGTGCGACTTTTATCCGCTGTGTCAAGATGAGTACTATATTTTGCTTCCCGATGGACATCCTTTGGAAAAATATGAGGCAATTCCACTGGAGGCACTGGAAGGTGAGAAAATGATTTTAATGAATGACGGAAGGGATATCGGATCCGCTCATTACGACACCGCAAATATTATCTCCACAATCTCGCCGAAAATCGTGCAAACTGTAGAAGATGATTTTGTGGCGTTGGCAATGGTTAAAGCCGGTTTAGGAATTACCATATTGCCGAAATTAATTCTTGATTGTGCAGATGAACTTCCTGTGATAAAGCGCTTTGCCGTTCCGAGATATCGAACCTTAGGAATCGCCGTCAGGAATGGCAAGGAAATGAGTCCGCTCACTAAACTGTTTATTTCGTTTGTACAGGAATATGTCGAAGAATACAAAAGAAAAGACTTATAGATAGCAAGTAACAAACAGATTGTTTTCAAGGAGGAATATTATGCCTGAATTTAAAGTGCATTCCGAATTCGACCTCACCGGGGATCAGCCCCAGGCGGTGGATCATATTGTGGACAGCATTCTGGCCGGAAATCGGCACCAGACTCTGATGGGGGTCACCGGTTCCGGAAAGACGTTCACCATGGCGAAGATCATCGAAAAGATTCAGAAGCCAACGCTGATTATTTCTCATAACAAAACTCTGGCGGCGCAGCTCCACGGGGAGATGAAGGAGTTTTTTCCGGAGAACGCGGTGGAATACTTCGTTTCCTACTACGATTACTATCAGCCGGAGGCGTACGTGCCGTCCACGGATACCTATATCGAGAAAGATGCAGATATCAACGATGAAATCGATAAGCTGCGGCACTCCGCTACGGCGGCCCTGCTGGAGCGGCCGGATACCATCGTGGTGGCCAGCGTGTCCTGCATCTACGGCTTGGGAAGTCCGAATTCCTACCGGAATCAGCTGCTGTCCCTGCGACCGGGTATGGAGATGGATCGGACGGACATGATTCGGAAGCTGGTGGATATGCAGTACAACCGGAACGATATGGATTTTCACCGTGGCACCTTCCGAGCCCGGGGAGATATTATCGATATCTATCCGGCCGGCGGCGAAGAGGCGGTCCGGGTGGAGATGTTCGGCGATGAAATTGATTCCATTAAGGAGATGAACCCGGTGACCGGGGAGATTACCGGCGTGCGGAACCATATTTCCATTTTCCCGGCGTCGCATTACGTTACCAACGGGGATGACATGAAGCTGGTGGCCAAGTCCATCAAAGCGGAGCTGAAAGAGCGGCTTCAGTGGTTCCGGGATAACGGAAAACTGCTGGAGGCGCAGCGCTTGGAGCAGCGCACCAACTACGATATCGAGATGATGATGGAAATCGGCACCTGCAAAGGAATCGAGAATTACTCCCGCCACCTGAATTTCCTGGAGCCGGGGGAGCGGCCGTACACCTTGCTGGACTATTTTCCGGAGGGGGATTTTCTCACCATTATCGATGAGTCTCACGCCATGCTGCCTCAGCTTCGGGCCATGTACAACGGCGACCGGGCCCGGAAACAGTCTCTGGTGGAGTACGGTTTCCGGCTGCCGTCTGCGCTGGACAACCGGCCGCTGAAGTTCGAAGAATTTGAGGAGATGGTGGACCAGACGGTGTACGTCAGTGCTACACCGGCTCGGTTCGAGCTGGAACAGTCCGGCGGTGTAACGGCAGAGCAGGTAATTCGTCCGACGGGACTTCTGGATCCGGAAATCGACGTGCGGCCGACGGAAGGGCAGATTGACGACCTTCTGAGCGAAATCTACAAAACCACGGATGCTGGGGAGCGGGTGCTGATCACCACTTTGACCAAGCGGATGGCCGAGGATCTGTCCAAGTACCTGGAGAATCAAGGCATTCGGGTGCGGTACCTCCACTCCGACATCGATAACTTCGAGCGACTGGAAATCATCCGGGACCTGCGCCTGGGAAAATTCGATGTTCTGGTAGGCATCAACCTCCTCCGTGAAGGACTGGATCTTCCGGAGGTTTCCTTGGTGGCCATCCTGGATGCGGACAAAGAGGGATTCCTCCGTACGGAAACCTCCCTAATGCAGACAGTGGGCCGTGCCGCACGGAATTCCCACGGCCGGGTCATCATGTATGCGGATCGAATTTCCAAAGCCATGCGGTATACCATTGACGAATCCAAACGCCGCCGGGAGATTCAGAGTGCGTACAACGAGGAACACGGCATCGTGCCGAAGACCATCGTAAAACCAATTCGCGACATTGCTACAGCGACCGAGGCATACAATCCGGAAAACGAGTTCAAGAATCCGAAGGAGATGACGGCCAAAGAGCTGAAGGAAACCATCAAGAAGATGGAAAAAGAAATGAAGCAGGCCGCAAAGGACCTGCAATTCGAGCGAGCAGCGGAGCTGCGAGACCTGCTGTTCGAGCTGCGAAGCAGCAAGCGGGTGTAATGAAAAAAGCAGGGCTTCCATTGGGAAGACCTGCTTTTTTTCTATGAAGTTCTCGGACTTGGTGCACGAAAGTCCGGAAACCCTCGATTTTCCGTTGGCCTTGCACCAAGTCTGAGGCCGGATTCAGCGCCGTCTGCAAAAAGACTTGGTGCACGAAAGTCCGGAAACCCTTGATTTTCCGTTGGCTTTGCACCAAGTCCGAGGACCGATTCGGCGCCGTTTGCAAAAAGACTTGGTGCACGAAAGCCAGGAAACCATTGATTTTCCGTTGGCCTTGCACCAAGTCTGAGGCCGGATTCAGCGCCGTTTGCAAAAAGACTTGGTGCACGAAAGCCCGGAAACCTTTGATTTTCCGTTGGCTTTGCACCAAGTCCGAGACCCGATTCAGCGCCACCCGGCGCCCTTTAGGCGCTATTCCGCAAAAGCCCGGAGCAAAACCTTCAGAGCCTGCTTCAAATGTTCTTCCGTAACGGTGAGCGGCGGGAGCAAGCGCACCTTTTCCCCCGCAGGACCGGCGGTGATGCACAGGACACCGTTTTCCAGGCATTCATTGACGATGTCGGATGCTTTTTTGGAAGCCGGTGTGATGGCAATCATCAGGCCTAGACCTTCTACTGCCGTAACACCAGGAGCATCTCGGAACGCCTCGAAGATCATGGTGGATTTTCTTTTTACCGAATCCAGAAAACCCTCATTCAGCCGCTCCACGATGCTTAGTGCGCCGGCACAAGCTACCGGGTTTCCGCCGAAGGTGGTACCGTGAGTTCCCGGAACCAGGGCGTTTTTTGTTTTCTCGTTGAACATGCAGATACCGATGGGGAGTCCGCCGCCTACGCCTTTAGCGGTGGTGACAATGTCCGGCCGGAGTCCCAGATGCTCATAAGAATAGAGGGTGCCGGTGCGGCCGTTGCCCGCCTGAACCTCGTCGCAGATGAGGAGGATGTCCTTCTCGCGGCACAGTTTCGTCAGCGTATCGGCAAATTCCTGAGTCATCACATTGACGCCGCCTTCTCCCTGAACGCATTCCACGATGATGGCCGCGGTGCGGTTTGCATCCACCATGGATTCCACGTTTTTCGGATTGTTAAACTCCGCATATTTGAAGCCCGGAACCAGCGGCTCGAAGCCTTCGTGGTAGTGCGGATTTCCGGTGGCGGAGAGGGCACCGTAGCTCCGACCGTGAAAACTGTTTTTCATGGAGATAATTTCATAGCAATTCGGCCCTTTATGCAGGTGCTGGTAACGTCGAGCGGCTTTCAGCGCACACTCATTGGCCTCGCCTCCGGAGTTGGTGAAGAACATGTTCGCCATGCCGGTGCGCCGAGCCAGAAGCTCGGCGAGTTTGGCACAGGGCTCCGTGTAGTAGAGGTTGGAGGTGTGCTGAACTTTGTGGAGCTGCTCTTCCACCGCATTAATCCAGTCCGGGTCACAGAAACCGAAGGCATTGGTGCCGTATCCCGACTCCATGTCGATGTACTCCTTGCCGTTCTCGTCGTAAGCGATGTCGTTACTGCCCCAGGTGATAGTTACCGGAAAGCGATTGTAAGTTCCGGTAATGTGTTGATGGTCTAACTCTTTAATATCTTTCATTTTTATAATCCGCCTTTCTGGCGAAAGACACCAATAGGGTCATGAAAA
>ERZ1034984.2331-NODE-2331-length-15493-cov-15.463337_pt1 | contig 15493 bp, 14 predicted proteins | sample MGYA00520589_ERZ1034984 | MGnify/ENA primary metagenome ERZ1034984 (study PRJEB33766, sample SAMN09781790) | gut metagenome | biome: gut microbiome | host: Homo sapiens | place: Madagascar | study: EMG produced TPA metagenomics assembly of the PRJNA485056 data... | reverse complement strand
TGAACTATTTTCAGATTGTGACTGGCTCTTCTTTAGGGCATCCTGCTTGTCCTTATTCTTTTTCTTTGCTCCTTCAGTTCCATCAGAACCAACAGTATCATTGTACTGCGTGAGATCAAATGCCGAAGTCTTAGATGTAACACCTGTCTTTTTAGCAATCTTATCACTTACTGTCTGAACGGTATCAGTCGGCTGGTAATCAGTCTCATTAAACAGGAACTGATGAAGCTCCGAAACATTTTTCGCTAAATCAATCGGAATAACTGTATCGCCTGTTGTAGAAAGATTCATTGTAGTCAACTCAAATGGGAAGCCTGTTGTCTCCTTCATCTGATATTTGGTAACAGCTGTTGCATACTGAACAATTTCTGCAGCTGTAAAATTGGTACTTATCTGACTCATGATATCCTTGCACATCTCAGTGAGCGAGCCTAAATCTGACTGCTTAGCCTTGTCAAGCATAGCCTGAAGCACGATTCTCTGACGGGAAGCTCTTAAGAAATCATCACCGGAGGTGCTTCTGATACGTGCATAGCATGTAGCCTGAGTTCCATCAAGATGCTGCACGCCATCCCCCTCAAGATAAGGAGTATTATACCCTGTAGTAGAATCAACCTCAGGAATCAGAAAATTAATTTCCTTCATCTCTGCCTTAGTAATCTCAAGATCAAGACCTCCGATATCATCTATAGCATCTACAAGAGCTTTCCAATCAACACAAACATACTTCGTAATATTCAAATCCAAATTTGAATTAAGCATAGCTACTGCTCTCTTTGCCCCACCATTAGCATATGCGGCATTCGCCTTCGCAAATTTTCCATTGCCGATAGGAAGATACGTATCTCTATATACAGATACCAACTGAACCTCCTTTGTATCATAATTCAAGCTTGCAATCATGATACAATCGGAATTTCCCTCATTGTATGAACCATTACTTCTGTTGTCCAGACCAAACAACGCTACATTGAGATATCCATGCATATTGGCAAGAGCATCCTCATCAATATCCTCATTGATTCCGGCCTCACTAGCTGTCAGCGCATCTTCATATTTAACCTGTCCGAGTGTCTTATTATAAGCCCAAACCACTAACAGAACAATTAACAGCAGCAGGATTTCAAATACAAAAAGTATAATCTGCTTACGGCCACTTCTTCTCGTTTTTCTTCTTCTCTTCTTTGCCATGTTATTTTTCCTTTTTCCTATGAATGTAAAGCCACGCGTCTGCGTAGTCCTGACGCTCCTTCTCTGACATATTAGTATACTTTCCAAACTCCAGATTCGTCAGACGCATCTGCGGCCTGCCACACTTGAAGCATTCAACTTCTTTCCTTCTTGAAACCATCCGTATCCAGCCACAATCCGGGCAAATGTATATTTTCATCATAGTCTTTATTCAAACTGTCCGAGAACCTCAGCTGACAAAGCATCAAGCTTAGCCTGTGAATCTTCAAGAGACACTCCTTTAACTCCGAAATAGAATTTAATCTTAGGCTCTGTACCAGAAGGGCGTACACAGCACCAAGCGTTATCGTTAAGTTCGTAGTAAAGTACATTAGAAGAAGGAAGACCTGTCGGCTCAACCTTTCCTGTTGTCATATCTTTTCTTGTGTCATTCTTGTAATCACGGATAGCAAGCACCTGATAATCACCAAATTTCTTTGGTTCAGCGGCACGTGCCTTTGTCATAATCTCATTTATCTGTGCAGCACCATCAATGCCCTTTAAGGTCATTGTGGAAATGCCCTCTCTGTAGTAGCCATACTTCTCGTACATGTCAATCATGCCATCCCAGAGAGTCTTGCCCTGTGACTTGTAGAAGGCAGCTACCTCACACAGCATACAAACTGCTGCAGGAGCATCCTTGTCCCTTGCATATGTGCCAGGTAAGCATCCGTAGCTCTCCTCCATACCGAATACATAGTTGTTGCAGCCGGTCTTTTCAAATTTGAGCATCTGCTCTCCGATATACTTGAAACCTGTTAGAACCTCGATATGCTTTACGCCATATGCTGCCGCAATTGCCTTACCCATATCTGTAGAAACAATTGACTCAACAAATGCAGGATTCTCAGGCAGAGTACCATTGGCACTCTTCTGGCTTAAAATGTACTCACCGATAAGCATAGCTGACATATTTCCTGTAAATGTCACATACTCACCTGTCTTTGTATCCTTGCAGTATACACCGAGTCTGTCGGCATCAGGGTCAGTTGCTAAAACGATATCAGCATCCTTTTCCTTTGCCAGCTCAAGTGCAAGCTTCCATGCATCAGGATTCTCAGGATTTGGATAAGGACATGTAGGAAAATTGCCGTCAGGCACTGCCTGGCTTGGCTCAATGTATACATTCTCAAAGCCCATATCCTTAAGTACTCTCTGTACAGGGCGAAGACCTGTGCCGTGGAGTGGTGTGTAAACAATCTTGATATCCTTTGCCATAGCCTTGATAATCTCCGGATGGATAGAAAGCTTGCGGAGCTCTCCGAAATATCCCTCCTCAACCTCATCAGAGATGACATTGTAAAGACCAGCCTCAATAGCAGCAGCTTTATCCATAGTCTTTACCTGGTCAAACGATGTAACCTTTGCCACCTCAGCCATGATGCTTGTATCATGAGGTGGAGTAACCTGTGCACCATCCTCCCAGTATACCTTGTATCCATTGTACTCACGAGGATTGTGGCTTGCTGTGATAACAACACCGGCTATTGTACCGAGTGTCCTTACTGCGTATGAAAGCTCAGGAACAGGAGCAAGCTGCGGGAATACATATGTCTTGATTCCGTTTGCTGCAAGGCAGAGTGCTGTTGCATCAGTGAACTCATCATGCATATTACGTGAGTCATGTGCGATTGCAACACCTCTCTTTACTGCATCCTCTCCCTGTGAAAGTATGTAATTTGCCAGTCCCTGTGTAGCCTGACGGACTGTGTATATATTCATCCTATTAGTGCCCGCTCCTATTACACCACGAAGACCTGCTGTACCAAACTCAAGTGTGCGATAGAATCTGTCCTCTATCTCCTTGTCATCACCTGCAATAGCCTTAAGCTCTGCTTTTGTAGCCTCATCAAAATATGGGTCAGTACACCATTTCTCGTACTCCGCTCTGAAATCCATTTATATTAACCTCCTGTGTCAGCTAGTAATAAGCCTATTAATGTTAACTATACCGATTTTACCACATTAACGTGCATTTGAAAAGTTTTTGTTCCTTAAAATTTTTTTAAACACCAGGCTCCTCATCCAAAGTGGCATCATACAGACAACAAGCTGTGCCGCAACCGTAACAAAATAATCGGCCGCACTTATGGTCCCTGTCTTTAAAATACGCTTTCTTCCTGCCTTGTATTTAAGGAAATAATCAAAGCCGCCACGCCTCTTCAGCATATCATCACCGGTTCTGGCATACACAAGAGTCTCACCTATATTTGCCATACGACAGTGATTTCTGATCATATTCGCCCAAAGAAGAGAATCCTCCATAAGCAGACAGTCCTGATAATTGCCCGCAGCAATCACCGCAGACCTTTTGTACATCACAGTCATGTGATTGAATGCATCGCGCTTTCTCTGATACTGCTTTATCATATAATTTCCGAGAGGCACTGTCCTCTCCGATAAAATATTACGTGTATCATCGGAAAACTCGCTGATGTAGCCGCCTATGATATCAAGCCCCGGATTTTCCGAAAAAGCATTCAGCTGTCTCTCAAACCGGTCAGGCACACATATATCATCCGTATCCATTCTGGCCACAAGCTCATTAGAGCAATGCTTTATGCCTTCAGCAAGTGCAAGACCGAGCCCGCTGTTTTTTTCAAGCTTTACCGTAATAAAATTTATTTCCGAAGGCCTGTATTCATAATCACTGATTGCCTCATAAAGCTCATCTGTCAGCCTGCCATCCTCCACCAGCACTATCTCATCCGGTAAAACAGTCTGTGAATATATGCTTTCCATACACTCCCTGAAATACTCAGGCTTTTCCTTGTAATAAATTGACAGTAAGACTGAAAATTTGACTTTATTCATAAGTATCATCCTCCCAGACAAGCAGACTAATGTATCACCGCAAGCACAGTCTCTATGCACAGTCTGATATCATTTATCAGTGAAAATCTCTTAAGATACTTAAGATTGTACCTCATCTTGCCCGGCAGCACCTTGTGAATATATGTGTAATCCACATCATCAGAAGCCTCAAGAAGCCTGTCCTCATCCTTGTACCTGATGCTTGCCTCACTTGTGATTCCGGCAGGCATCAGAAGAGTTGCCATCATCGCTGGTGTATATGCCATGACATACTTCTCCACCTCAGGTCTTGTGCCAACAAAGCTCATATCACCACATAGCACATTTATAAGCTGCGGAATCTCATCAAGCCTGTACTTTCTGATGACAGCACCGACTCTTGTGATTCTTGAATCCCCACCGACAGTCACCAGTGAGCCCTTTTTGTCAGCATCATTCACCATAGTTCTGAACTTGAATATGTGAAACTTCCTGCCATACTGTGTGATACGCTCCTGTCTGAAAAAAACAGGTCCTCTGCTATCCACCTTTATCCAGACAGCAAGGACCAGTATAACAGGCGAAAGCAGCACAAGAAGAACAGTGGACATAATCATATCAAAAATGCGTTTGAATACCATACTTGTCCTCTTTCTGCTCAGATGCCTGTAATATTTAAGTGTAAAATCATTTTTCATGAATGTAGGAATCTCTCCCCATGTTCTCCATCTACTCATGTAAAATCTCCAATAAATTATTAATTATATACTCCACATCCTCATCGCTAAGCTTTGTGTTGAGAGGAAGTGTAATCTCATTCTCATACTGTTGATAAGCATTAGGAAAATCAGCTATATCAAAGCCCATATTCTTATATGCTGTCATCATCGGAAGCGGCTTGTAATGCACATTTGTGGCGATACCTCGCTCCGCCATCTGCACTATAAGCGCATTGCGCCTGTCCACGCCGATGCCCGGTATGCGAAGCAGATACAGATGTCCGCTCGATGTATGCCTGTCTGTAAAATGAGGCACAGTCAAGAGACCAAGCGGCTTAAATGCCTTGTCATAGCGCTCTATAATATCACGGCGCCTCTTGAGAAGCCCCTCATATCTGTCAAGCTGTACCAGACCAATAGCAGCCTGGATATCAGTCATATTGCACTTATACGAAGGAGCCACAATATCATACTCCCAGTTGCCCAGACCATTCTTGTGGAAAGCATCCTTTGTCTGTCCGTGGAGTGAAAGCAGCATAAACTGCTTGTAGATATACTCGTCATCAAAGCCCTCTATAGGTCTCCAGGTGAGTGCTCCTCCCTCTGCGGTGGTCAGATTCTTGACCGCATGGAATGAAAAGCTTGTAAAATCAGCTACATTGCCACACATAATCCGCTCACCTTCTCTCATGTAAGAAGCACCAAAAGCATGAGCTGAGTCAGCCGCCACAATTACACGTCCGATTGCCCTCTGCACATCATTTGACGGATGAAAAAGAGCCTTCTTTCTCTCCACAATATCAAAAATCCTGTCATAGTCGCAAGGCACACCTGCAATATCAACCGGCACGATAACCTTTGTCTTTTCTGTAATAGCAGCTTCCAGGGCATCGTAATCCATCTCAAAGGAATCAGGTGCTACATCTATAAACTTAAGCGCTGCACCTACATGCACCGCAGGGCTTGCTGATGCAGTATATGTGTATGCACTTGTGATGACCTCATCACCTGCACCTATTCCAAGGAATCTGAGTATAGACTCAAGACACGCAGTAGCCGAGCCAAGAGCCACAGCCTTATCCGTGCCGCATAGCTTAGCAATCCTCTTCTCAAACTCCTTGGTTCTTGGACCTGTTGTAATCCAACCGCTTCGCAGTGCATCAGCAACAGCTGACACCTCTGCCTCTGTTATATCAGGTGGTGAAAATGAAATCTGTCTCTTTTCCATAGTTATGTTCCTCGCTTCCGGTGTAAACAAAAGATATTTTAGTCCTCAAGATCCGGATGATATGTCTTGACCACAGAGGCAACTATCTGCTTGATATCCTTTGCTTCTGAGGTGCATGCCTTCTCGAGCATCTCAAGCTGCTTCTCAAAGAGCTCATCATCCATCTCAATAGGCTCACCCACATGAATCAGCTTGTTCGGAGTCTCCTTGAGGCCTTCCTCGCTCATCAGCATCTCCTCGTATAGCTTCTCGCCCGGACGCAGGCCTGTGTATACAATCTGAATATCCACATCCGGCTCCAGTCCCGAAAGCCTGATAAGATTCCTTGCCATATCATCAATCTTGACAGGCTCGCCCATATCGAGCACGAAAATCTCGCCTCCGTGAGCATAGAGCCCTGCCTGCAGCACAAGCGCCACAGCCTCCGGAATTGTCATAAAGTACCTGATAATACGCTTGTCCGTCACAGTAACAGGACCGCCATCCTCTATCTGCTTCTTAAACAGCGGTATAACACTACCATTGCTGCCAAGCACGTTTCCAAAACGCACAGCAACAAAATCAGTCTCCGTCTGCCTGTTCATCATCTGTATAACCATCTCACACAGACGCTTTGACGCACCCATGATATTGGTCGGATTAACCGCCTTATCCGTAGAGATAAGCACGAACTTCTTCACATGGTACTCTGCTGCAATCCTTGAGAGCTTTAATGTGCCAAGCACATTGTTCTTTATTGCCTCATTCGGGCTTTCCTCCATCAGCGGTACATGCTTATGTGCTGCCGCATGATAAATAATCTCAGGGTGATATGTCTGGAATATATAATGCAGTCTGTTAGTATTGCGCACCGAGCCAATCAGTGTCTCCACCCTTACATAAGGATACTTGCGCTTCAGCTCCTGCTGTATATCGTATGCATTATTCTCATAAATATCAAAAATGATAAGAAGCTTCGGATCCTCCCTGGCTATCTGACGGCAAAGCTCACTACCTATTGAGCCTCCTCCACCTGTAACCATGACCACCTTGCCCTGTAAAAATGAATGAATACCATCATTATCCACAACAACCGGATCTCTTCCAAGCAAATCCTCAATGCTTACCGGACGCAGATTGGAAACCGAAACCCTGCCATCCACCATCTGATAGATTCCCGGAACCACAGAGACATCACAGCCTGTATCCTTGCAAATATTGAGTATATCCCTCCTGTCCTTACCTGATGTGGAAGGTACAGCATACACAATTTTCGTGATATCATACTTCTCAACCATCTCAGGAATATCATTTCGATTACCGACAATAGGCACACCATCTATGAACCGCCCCAGCTTCGCCGGGTTGTCATCTATGATACAGCAGGCCTTCGTATGCAGATGAGAGCTCATGATAAGCTCTCTGATAAGCATCCTGCCGGCATTTCCGGCTCCTATAATCATGACCTTCTCATCACCGTTTGCAGAGCCTCTCTGCTCCAGCATCTTCTGACCTGTCCTGATAAATCTGTACGCAAAACGGCACGCTGTACAAAGTGCAAAGCTGAGCATCAGTCCGATAATCCAGAAGGCATACGGCATCTTAATCTTATACACCTCGTGAATAGTAACGCTCACAACCGCAAGCACCAGAAAGGCGGCAATAATATGCATAAACTCATTGATGCTCGCAAAACGCCATATACTGTGGTAAAGCCTGAAAATATAAAACACCACAAGTGAAATCACCATAAACAATGGCACAATGTGCAGATAGCCCTCCAGAAATGAGAGCGGAATATGTGAATATGAAAACTCAAACCTGATCATCAAAGCGAAAAAGAATGAGATTGCAATAATACACATATCAACAAAAGCAAGAACCAATGCCCTGAAAACCCATTGCTTGTCATTGCCCATGTATGCGTCCGGCTTCTCCGGACCATCGTATTTTATTTTGTCTTTTGAATTATTTGTATCTTTTTTCATGTCAAGTCTTTTACTCATATAGGATCTTCTCCTTTTGTCTCTCACTGCAAAAAGCAGCTTCTATATCCCTATGTAAATCAACTTCTCATAAACTGCATTTAAATTTACGCTTTATTATACCATACACACACTATTATAGTTCTTATTATTTTATTAAATATACCACATTTAGCGATGCTTGAAAACAAACAGCTTGCTTATCACATAATTGAGCACCACCACAACCACCTGTGCAGCCAGCTTCACCCACATGCTTGGATAGTCCAGAAGCGTGATAAAAATAAAGATAATAGCCTCTTCAATAACCAGCGTGATGAATCTGCCACTGAAAAAAGCAAACATCTGTACTAAAAATGCCGTCTTGGTCGGTGTTGTCACCTTAAACACCCACTTCTTGTTGGTAACATATGAAAAAAGTACAGCAAACACCCATGCCAGCGCGTTTGCAATCAGCTCATTGATTCCAAAGAATACATTAAAAATGGCATATGAGCCTATGCTGATCACAAAGGTCATATTGCCAAAAACCGTGTATAAAACAAGCTCCTTAAAATCCTCTTTCCTGCTTCGTATTATAATATTATCCATTTCTCCACCTATGTAACAGGCTATATAACCCTGTCGTAATTTATACGTGTAAGTTGATAGTAATGTTAATTTGCGATTTTTATATAATAACTGCATAGCCAAAATAAGTCAATATGTGATATGATATCTGCATGAAAAAGAAAACACAAAAAAACAAGAGTATAAAACTAAACTACATATATAATGTGAGCTACCAGATACTCACACTGATCACACCGCTCATCACAGCACCGTACCTCTCGAGGGTACTTAAGGCAGACGGAATAGGCGCATACAGCTATACCTACTCACTGGTATCATACTTTATCATGTTTGCCGCACTGGGCACCGTAAACTACGGAAACAGGGAAATATCATACCTGCAGGAGGACAGATCAAAACGCACAAAAACCTTCTGGGAGATAGAGCTTCTATCCGTTATCAGCGTAATTGTGTGTCTGTGTGCATATATGGTATTCACACTTGCATTTCCGCACCCGCCCCTCAAAAAGCACCTGCTATTGATTGAAGCCGTGTACCTGGTATCGGTTGCTTCTGATATCTCCTGGCTGTTTCAGGGCCTTGAGGAATTTGGCAAAATAGTCGGTCGAAACGTAATTTTTAAAATCATAAACATTGCTTTTATCTTCATCGCTGTACGCTCAGAGAGTGATCTGCTCATATATGTGGCAGGAGTATGTCTATTAGAGCTTTTTGCCAATATATCCATCTGGTTTTACCTGCCTCAATATATTGACAGACCAAAGCTCAGGGAGCTTAGGCCTTTCTGCCACCTAAGAGCCACACTCACCCTCTTTGTTCCTACAATAGCTACAACCATATACACAGCGCTTGACAAAACTATGCTCAACAACATAACCGGCAGCATGACAGAAAACGGCTACTATGAGCAAGCCAATAAGATATCCAAAATGGTCCTCATGCTCGTAACCTCACTAGGTACAGTGATGCTTCCAAGAATAGGAAGAGCCTTCAGTGAAAATAAAAAAGACGAAGTAAAAGCCCTCCTTTATAAGAGCTTTCAATTCGTCTGGTTTATAGGGCTTGCCCTGTGCTTTGGTCTGATAGGCATCGCACGCAATTTTTCGCCATGGTTTTTCGGACCTGGATATGAAAAGGTGCCATACCTCATCATGATAATGGCTACACTGTTGCCGATTATAGGTTTAAGCAATGTAATCGGTATACAGTATCTGGTAACTACCAAGCGTGAAGGCCTGCTGACACGCTCAGTATGTATCGGAGCCGCAGCCAATTTTGTCATGAATATGATTCTCATACCTAAGCTCTATTCATACGGTGCAGCCATAGCATCTGTCATCTCGGAGGTAATAATAACTGCCGTACAGCTTTACTTCATACGAAATGAGCTCAGTCTGCCAAAAATATTTTCCCTATCGTGGAAATATCTCGTATCAGCAGTCTGTATGCTTATCGTACTGCTGATCATGGATGCAAGGCTGTCAGTCAGCTTCATGCACACAATGATTATGATTGTGACCGGATTTATAGTCTATATGGTGCTGCTTGTACTGATGCGTGATAAGATGGTTTGGGAAGGCATTACCTTTATTAAACTTAAAATCCAAAAAAATCATAAGACATTTTAATAAACAACTACACGTGTTCCCCTCGGAATGTTATCATATATCCATTTAGCGTTCCCTATTTCAAGCCTTACACATCCATGAGACAGCGGAATTCCGACTCTGCCATCCTGAAGTGTACCATTTTTGTTATACAACACACTATGAAACAGATAATTTCCCTTAAACTGTGTATAATAATAACATCTTGAATTGCCGGAATCAAAATAGTATCCCTTACCGCCAACATTAAATTCGCCTCCAACAGTCGGAGTTGATGCTTTTCCAGGTGCACACGGCCATGCATATTGCTGAGTCCAATTACCTCTGCTTCCGTAATAAATGCCTACAACACAAGCTTTTCTGTCCACCATTATTAAATATTTTGTTGAACTTGAATATCCCTGTGCATACGAATTCATGCTTGAAAAATCAACCCAATCTCCACTTGCATTAAAATAATACCATGTGCCATTAATAGATTGCCAGCCGGTCTGCATAACCCCATTTCCATTCATATAATACCAAAAATTAGATATATACTGCCAGCCTGTTGTCATCACTCCATTTCCATTCATGAGATACCAGTTGCCATTTATATACTGCCAACCCGTTGTCATCACTCCACTTGAAGCTATATAATACCACTGACCACCTATATACTGCCAGCCTGTAACCATAATTCCACTTGGCGCTATATAATACCACTGACCACCTATATACTGCCAGCCCGTTGTCATAATACCATTGACATCCATATAATACCACTGGTCATTTATGTACTGCCAGCCTGTTGTCATAGCCCCATTAGCATCCATGTAATACCAGTGGCCATTTATATATTGCCAGCCCATGGTCATAGCCCCATTAGCATCCATATAATACCAGTGATTATTTATGTACTGCCAACCTGTTGTCATAATACCATTGACGTCCATATAGTACCAACATCCATTTATGTACTGCCAACCTGTCTTATAATTTCCCTCTGTATCCACATAATACCACAAACCACTTTCGCCTTGTGTCCATATGTAACCTGACTCTTCAGCGAAAACACTGGTATTACATAAGCTCAGAATTGCAATCGTTAATAAAACTATTATTTTTTTCTTCATAAATATAACAGCTCCCTTCGTCTTTAATTCCATACACCATTTGCATTAAAGTAATACCATCTTTTATTAATATAATGTCTGCCAGTTACCATTATTCCATCTGCATTCATATAATACCAATGTCCGCCTATATATTGCCAACCTGTTGTCATTATTCCAGTCCAGTCCATATAATACCAGTGTCCACTAATATGCTGCCAGCCCATAGTCATGGTTCCACTCTTTTCCAAGAAATACCATTTACCATTTATGTACTGCCAACCTGTCTTCATAGCTCCACTTGCATCCATGTAGTACCAATTACCGTTTACATATTGCCAGCCTGTTGTCATAACTGTATTTCCCGCAAAATAATACCAGTTTCCGTTTATAAACTGCCAGCCTGTTACATACTGACCATTTGCATCAATAAAATACCAATCATTACCATATAGGCTCCAATATCCTATAACGCTTGTAATCGGATTCTCATAATTCTTGTATGCAAAATCCAAATCCACATTTCCCGATATACCCGGAATTCTGGTTGTAGAGCTACACTGCCATATACCTCTTTTAATATTTGTATCATAATGCGAATTATATCTTGCAATCCACAATTCCTCTCCTGCAATCTGGCTTACATCTATGTAGTTCTTATACCAGTTCTCATTGCAATAAACCATAGGAGTGTAACCATATCTCCTGATTTCATCACAAAATGCTTTTGCAATAGCACCAAGCTGCGCCTTAGACAAATCCGTCTGCGAAGAATCCTCCAAATCAATAGCTACAGGATATGAGATTGTATATCCCTTTAACTCACTTACAACGTATCTTGCATCCGAAACAGCATCACTAACGTTTCTCGCTTGACTATATATATATGCACCAATAGGCATACCAGCTTTATTTGCATTTGAAGCGTATTCATTAAATCTTTTATCTGTAAAATGATGATATGAATCAGAATAGTAGCTTCTTGAAACTCTCAGCATTGCATAGTTTATACCACTATTTTTCACAGTAGTCCAGTCAATATCTTTTTGATAATATGATACATCAATTCCGACTAATGTCCCATTAGCATAGTTAGACTGTACCCATGCCCCGGATGGCTTATGGTACCACCAAGCTCCTAAATAATACTGCCAGCCTGTAAGCATCTCTCCACTTCCATCAAAATAATACCAGGCATTATTAATATTGCGTGATCCGGTAACCATATATCCATTTTCATCAAAATAATACCATTTATTGCTAATATTTACCCAGGAACTACGTGGATATGTTCCATCTGAATACTGATACCACCAGCCTGCATAATTCACTTCCCAATGCCCCTGATTGGATGCTGTTGCTAAGACCTCATCATCTGAATATGCCTGTTCCAGTTCATCATATTCCTTTCCCATTGATGATCCGGCTGTATATTCCTCCTGTGCTGCCTGTACAGAATTAACACTCATTGCAAGCATACCTGCAATGGCAAATGCTCCCAAAATCTTCTTAGTTTTATTTGTTGCTTTTTTTCTCACTGTTTTATTTCCTTCCTATACTTTTAAAACATTATAGCACATATGAGCTTAGAGTACCATCTTGATTCAAATAATACCCAAGTATCCAGGTATTGCACTCAAATAAATACAAAATTCTAATGATTATATATTAAATGAGGTCTATGTTATCCACATAGACCTCTCAAAAATATTTTATGCAATTAATATATAAAACTATGAGTTAAGCCCAAACACCATCAAGCCCTACCCAATTTCCATCAGGAGTATATGTATTTCTCAGCATTTCGCCTTTACGGAAATAATACCAAGCTCCGTTGTATAAAAGCCATCCGTCATGACACTTTCCATCAGAGTCTGAATAATACCATTTATCGTATGTAATCTGACCACCTGTAGTTTGAATGTCATGATACCATCCTGTAACCATAACACCATTTGCATCAAATACATATCGTGGTGAAGCATTACAAGCCTTATTATACTCTGTAGAATTAAAAACTCCATTTTCATCTCTAAATGCATCCCGACTTAAACATGCATTGATAGTATCTGCTAACATATGACCGTCATCATTAATATAATACCAATTTCCATTATATGGTAACCAGCCTACATATTTAGTACCATCAGCATTAAAATACATCCATCTAGTCGATGAATAATTTACTGATTTTTCACTACAATCATACCAGCCTGAGACCATTCTACCATCGCGTCCCATATAGTATTTATTGTCTACCCATCGCTTGCTATACATATATCCATGCATATATTCAGAATCACTAAAATAATACCAGCTTCCGTTATATGGCAGCCATCCTGAATAAGCTGATCCATCTGCATTTGTATAGTACCAGTCATCTAAATATATTCCTGTCTGATACCATCCAATGATAAGCTTACCATCTTTTTTAAATTTGTAATATTTGTCATTAATATTATATGTTCCATTTGAATATATCGCACCGTTATATGAGCTAATATAATACCAGTCACCATTATATGCTAACCAGCCATCTTCATATGCTGTACCATTTGGGTTTGCATAAAACCAATTTCCTGTAACATCACCATCATAATCAGTATATACATCCTCTGGTCCATACCATCCAATATAATCACGATTAGGTATTTTAGAAATGAAAAGCTTTCGAAAAATCTTTTCACAATAGCTAATGAATAATCCGGTCTCCATGTCCCCGCTGTCCTGGGATGGGAAACCACCATTCCGGTGGTGGAAACCTTTATCATAAATCCCTTAGAATGTAATCATGCACCAAAAGGTGTAAATACATTCAAAGGAGGTCATGACTATGACCAAGTACCGAGAGATTCTCAGACTTAGTGGTCTGGGACTCAGTCAGCAGAACATTGCCGACAGCTGCAATGTCTCCAAGAAAACGGTCAATCGCGTTTTAAAGCGAGCTAAGGAATTAGATATTTCCTGGCCACTTGATGAAAGCGATACCGATGCTGTGATCGCATAAAAGTTTTTCCCTTCTGCAAATCAAGTCACATCCAATAAAAGGCTGCCTGACTATGATTACATCCGCAAGGAGTTACTTCGTAACGGAGTAAGCAAAAAACTTCTATGGACAGAATACATGGAGGATTGCCGTGCCAACGGTGAAGAACCTCTCATGTATTCACAGTTTTGCTATCACATCCAACAGGATGAGCAGAAGCATCGTGCTACCATGCATATCAACCGTAAACCCGGTGAACAGGTTGAAGTTGACTGGGCAGGTGATCCTGCAACAGTCATTGATCCTGATACCGGTGAAATTATCAAAACATACATATTTGTCGGTGTAATGACTTACAGCCAGTATGCATACGTGGAAGCATTTCTGGACATGAAACAGAAATCATGGATCAATGCACATGTCCATATGTACGAATATTTCGGTGGTGTCGCCAGAATCCTCGTACCGGATAACTGCAAAACTGCAGTTGTTCACAATGGCGGATGGAAAGACCAGCAGATCAATGAGACCTATCAGGAACTGGCTGAGCATTATGGCACTGCTATTATTCCGGCGCGTGGCAGAACTCCCAAGGATAAGCCGAATGCTGAGGGAACGGTAGGAAATATTTCTACCTGGATAACAGCAGCACTCCGGAATGAACAGTTCTTTTCTCTTGCCGAATTAAATCGTGCAATCAGAGAAAAACTGGAACAGTTCAATCGAAGGCTCTTTCAAAAGCTTGAAGCAGCCTGTAAAAAGGCATTGTCCTATACATCTTCGCCCAGTTACAAGAGCATAAAGAACATCCTTGTAGCTGGTTCTGTGAAACCGGAATCAGAAACTACTGAATCCAAGACCACACATAAAGCACACGGCATCACAAGAGGTGCCGATTACTATCGGAGGTAAACACATATGACAAATCAGAGTACAATAAATAAATTAATTGAAATGTGCCTTACTACTATGGCAGATGCATTCCGCAACCAGCTGGATGATCCTAAATTTAAAGAAGTACCCTTCGAGGATCGCTTCGGTATGCTGGTGGACATTGAATACAGCAATCGTAAAAAACAATCGTCAGAAACGACTGATCCGTAACGCTGGATTCGACCAGCCGGAAGCAAATATCATGGATATCAATTACACTTCCGGGCGCAAGCTTAACAAGAACCTTATTAACCGGCTTGCAACTTGCGAATATATATCTGAACACCGGAATCTCTTTATCACCGGTGCTACAGGCTGTGGTAAAACTTACATGGCCTGTGCCTTTGGCATGGAGGCTTGTAAGCA
>ERZ1034984.2327-NODE-2327-length-15511-cov-5.715062_pt1 | contig 15511 bp, 15 predicted proteins | sample MGYA00520589_ERZ1034984 | MGnify/ENA primary metagenome ERZ1034984 (study PRJEB33766, sample SAMN09781790) | gut metagenome | biome: gut microbiome | host: Homo sapiens | place: Madagascar | study: EMG produced TPA metagenomics assembly of the PRJNA485056 data... | reverse complement strand
ATCGCCTTGCCAAGGCGAGGGTCGCGGGTTCGAATCCCGTTTTCCGCTCTCAGCATTCCAGGCGGAGTGCTTTTTTCTTGCCAGGCAGTAGAAAAAGTGTAAAAAAGCGCTTGCAATTTACCGGCTGTCGTGGTATTATAATCTAGCGTTGAGGGAGCGCTTGCGACGCTCCGCGAAAGCGGAGCTAGTCCTGTAAGGAGCGGCGCGACCGAAACGAACTATGCGGAAATGGCTCAGTGGTAGAGCATCGCCTTGCCAAGGCGAGGGTCGCGGGTTCGAATCCCGTTTTCCGCTCTCAGCACTCCGTGTGGAGTGCTTTTTTTGTTTCACGAGAATAGGAGGATGCACATGCAAACAGTGATCGTTGCTTCTGGCAATAAGGGAAAATTGAAGGAGTTCCAGGAACTGATGGCGGGGCTGCCGGTGGAAGTGAAGTCGCTCAAAGATTATCCGGAGATCGGTGAGATCGAGGAAAACGGCGCGACGTTCGCGGACAATGCCTACATCAAAGCGAAAGCAGTTTATGACGCGACAGGCTGTCTCTGCATTGCAGACGATTCCGGGCTGGAGGTCGATGCGCTGGACGGCGCTCCAGGCATCTTTTCGGCGCGCTACGCCGGTGAAGAAAAAGACGACGCTGCCAACAATGCCAAACTTCTGCAGGCACTGGAAAACGTGCCGGACACTGCCCGCGGCGCCCAGTTCCACTGCGCCATTGTGGCGATCGCTGCCGACGGACGACGTTTCGATGCCGAGGGGATCGTGCGCGGCGAGATCCTGCGTGTGCCACGCGGTGACAACGGTTTCGGCTACGACCCGCTCTTTTACGTGCCGGAATTTGGGCGCACCACCGCAGAGCTTACCATGGACGAAAAGAACGCCATCAGCCACCGCGGCAAGGCGGTGCGCAAGATGGTGGAAATATTGAAGGAGAATGTGTTTCTCAGGTAGGAGGTAGTCGCGTCACGAACCAGCTCGCGCTGTTCGCTGGCAGGTGGGAAAATAATTTTTTTCAAGCAGTGGTCGAAGCTGAAGATTATTATAATTGAAATTATAATAATCTGTAGTATAATAATGGCAAGAGGTGAGAGCGATGAAAAAGTTCATTGACCGGGAAGATGAGTTGGCAACGTTAGAAAACGAGTATCGTCGCGAAGGCAGTGCTCTTGTCATTCTTTATGGACGCCGCCGTGTTGGCAAAACAACGCTGATCTCTGAATTTATCAAAGATAAAAATGCGCTGTTTTTTTTGGCCAGTGAAGAATCAGAGACGCAAAACCAACTGGCCTTTAAGGAAAGAGCAGCAGAATTTATTCACAGCGAATTATTGGCGAATGCAGATGTTAAAAATTGGGAACTCTTGTTTAAGGCTATTATGGAAACGCCTTTTGAGAAAAAGCCCATCATCGTCATCGACGAGTTTCAGTATATCGGCAAGTCCAATCCGGCTTTTCCGTCCGTTTTCCAGCGCATTTGGGAGGAGATCTTAAAAGACAAAGATGTCATGGTCATTCTCTGTGGCTCGCTGATCTCCATGATGGAATCACAGACACTGGCTTACGACAGCCCGTTGTACGGCAGACGGACTGCGCAAATTCGCCTGACACAGATTCCTTTTCGCTATTATCCGGCATTTTTCCCTGACAAAAGTCGTCGCGAACAGATCGAACTGTATGCGGTGACGGGTGGTGTGCCGAAATATATTGAAATTTTTTCAGAAAGCCCGGATATTTACACTGCTATTGGGTACAATATCTTAAATCGTTCCAGTTATTTGTATGATGAGCCGAATTTTCTCTTGCAACAAGAAGTTACGGAAGTTGGCAGTTATTTTTCCGTGATCAGAGCCATCGCGACAGGCCATAGCAAGCTGTCGGCGATCGCATCTGTGTTGGAAGTGAAGCAAACAAACCTTTCGAAGTACCTGAAAACGCTGATCGATCTGGACATTCTCGAGCGAGAGATTCCTGTCACTGTAGACAATCCAGAGAAAAGCAAAATGGGACTTTATAAGATCAAAGACAACTATCTGCGTTTTTGGTTTGCCTTTGTTTATCCGAATCGCAGCTATATTGAGAGTGGGCACAGAGAAATTGTGTTGAATAAAATCCGCAATAGTTTTATCAACGGACAAGTTGCTTACGTGTACGAGGATGTCTGCCGTGAGCAAATGTGGACGCTGAGTGCGGAGGGCGTTTGGCCTTTCCAATTTTCGAAAATCGGGCGTTGGTGGGATGCTCATCACGAGATCGATGTCGTCGCCCTTGATCCGGAGGGCGGCAATTTGATCCTGGGTGAGTGTAAATTCTGGCGCGATCCCGTAGGCGTGAATGTGCTGCGTGCGCTGGAAGAGAAAGAAAGCAATGTCGGCTGGAAGAAAAATAACAGGCAGGTTTGGTATATTCTATTCAGCGCGTCGGGCTTTACAGACGATCTGAAGAAGCTCGCAGAAACCAGAGAGGATTTGATCCTGTGGGATGACAGCCAGCGCTGAGAGACTTCAGGAACACAAAACGACCCCGAACGAGATGTTCGGGGTCGTTGTCGTATGGGTTATTTCAGGCGTTCTTCCAGAGCGTTCAGCTCGTCGTAGAGGGCTTGTGGCATTTTGTCGCCGTAGCCTGCGAAGTGGGCTTCGATGGATTTTGCTTCGTTCACCCAGGCGTCGTGGTTGACATCGAGGAGGAGCTCGACGTCTTCGTTGGAAACGTTGAGGCCGGAGGTGTTAAGGTCTTTGATGGATGGCAGATAGCCGATGGCGGTTTCATGGGCGCCGGCTTTGCCGTCGGTGCGGTCGAAGATCCATTCGAGGACGCGGATGTTTTCGCCGTAGCCTGGCCAAATGAACTGTCCGTCGTCGTCTTTGCGGAACCAGTTGACGGAGTAGATCTTAGGCAGCTTGTCTGGATCGGTGGCTTTGCCCATGTCGAGCCAGTGCTGGATGTAATCACCGACGTGGTAGCCGATGAATGGCAGCATGGCGAATGGGTCGCGGCGCACTTTGCCGAGCTGGTCGGAAATGATGGCAGCGGTGACTTCGCTGCCCATGATGGAGCCGAGGAAGACGCCGTGCTGCCAGTTGAAGCTTTCATAAACGAGTGGGATGGTGGATGGTCGACGTCCGCCAAAGAGGATGGCGTCGACTGGCACGCCTTCTGGTTTTTCCCATTCTTCCTGAGCGATGATCGGGCACTGAGAAGCTGGGGCGGTGAAGCGGCTGTTTGGATGCGCGGCGCGGCGGTCGTCGTCTTTGTTCCAATCGTTGCCCTGCCAGTCGATGAGATGATCTGGCGCCGGAGAGAGCCCTTCCCACCAGACGTCGCCGTCGTCGGTGAGGGCTACGTTGGTGAAGATGGTGTTCTTGCTGATGGTCTCGATGGCGATCGGGTTGGAGCGCACGGAGGTGCCTGGGGCGACGCCGAAGAAGCCGTTTTCCGGGTTGATGGCGTAGAGGCGGCCGTCTTCGCCGATGTGCAGCCAGGCGATGTCGTCGCCTATGGTCTCGACTTTCCAGCCTGGCAGGGTTGGCACGAGCATGGCGAGGTTGGTCTTGCCGCAGGCGCTAGGGAAGGCGGCGCAGATGTGCTTGACGCGGCCTTCTGGATTGGTGATCTTTAAGATGAGCATGTGCTCGGCCATCCAGCCTTCGTCACGCGCCATGACGGATGCGATGCGCAGCGCAAGGCATTTTTTGCCGAGCAGGGCGTTGCCGCCGTAGCCGGAGCCGTAGCTCCAGATCTCGCGGGTTTCCGGAAAATGGGCGATGTATTTATTTTCCATTGGTGCGCATGGCCAGGCGACGTCGTTTTCGCCGTCTGCGAGCGGCTTGCCAACGGAATGCAGGCATGGCACGAAGAAGCCGTCGTCGCCGAGTCGATCGAGCACTTTCTGGCCGGTGCGGGTCATGATCTTCATGTTGAGGGCGACGTATGGGCTGTCGGTGATCTGCACGCCGATGCGGGACGCTGGGCTGTCGATCGGTCCCATGCAAAATGGGATGACGTAGAGGGTGCGTCCCTTCATGGCGCCGCTATAGAGCGCCTTCATTTTTTCCTTGAGTTCTGCTGGCGGATACCAGTTGTTGGTTGGGCCGGCGTTTTCTTCTTTTTCGCTTGCGATGAAGGTGCGTTCTTCAACGCGGGCGACGTCGGAGATGTGGGAACGGAACAGGTAGCAGTTTGGATGTTTTTCCTCGTTGAGCTTGATTACAGCGTCGTGGTCCATGAGATCTGCAAGGATCGCTTCTTGCTGCGCGTCGGATCCGTCAAACCAGACGACTTTGTCCGGCTGGCAGAGAGTTGTCATCTCATCGACCCAGGACAGCAGCGCTTTATTGTTAGTCATGATCATTCTCCTTGAATAAAATCGGTAATATAAAATTAACATATCCTACACATTTATTCAAGGCATTTGGGGCGATTTGTAATCATATTTAATGAAAATGACTCATAATTAAACCCCTGTATTTATTATGGAAAAAAGATTGGCCGAAAAATATTGTTGAGGAGCCCAACTCATGCTATTCTATTTGAGGACATACGGAGGTGAATCGGGTGAACGAAATCATCGTTATCGGCGGCGGCGCGAGCGGCATGATGGCTGCGTTGGCTGCAGCTGGCGCAGGCGCGCAGGTGGTGCTTCTGGAAAAGATGGGGCGCTGTGGGCGCAAGATCCGCATCACTGGCAAGGGCCGCTGCAATGTGACGACGGACAAAAGCCGCGAGGAGATCCTGGCGCAGATCCGTCGCAATCCAAAGTTTATGTATTCGAGCCTTGCGGCATTTGACAATCGGGCGGTCTGGGTTTTTTTCACAGAGCGCGGCTGTGCGCTGAAGGTGGAGCGCGGGGACAGGGTGTTTCCGCAGAGCGACCAGGCGCAGGATATTGTCGACACGCTTCTGGCGGAGGTGAAGCGGCGAGGTGTGCGTGTGCACACGGAGACGCCGGTGACGGGGCTGGAGGCGCTTGCAGAGGGCGGCTTTCTTGTGACGGATGCGCTTGGCAAGCGCTGGCAGGCGCGGAGCGTGATCCTGGCCACTGGCGGGGCGTCGTATCCTGGCACGGGCTCTACAGGCGATGCGTACGCCTGGCTGGAGGCGCTGGGGCAAAAGATTGTGATGCCTTATCCGGCGTTGGTGCCACTGGTGGCGAAGGAGGACTGGGTGCGCGCGCTGCAGGGGCTCTCTCTGCGCAATGTGCGCTTTTCTGTTGAGGATCCGCGGGGCAAGGGGATCTACAGCGAGCAGGGGGAGATGCTCTTCACGCATTTTGGCGTGAGCGGGCCGATCGTGCTCTCTGCAAGCGGCGATTGTGCGGCCTATTGGCAGAAAAAGCAGACGGTGCTCTTTGCGCACATCGATCTCAAGCCGGCGCTGTCGGAAAGCCAGCTTGACGGGCGGCTGTTGCGCGAGATCGGCGCGATGCCGAACAAGCATCTGACGAGCCTGTTGAAAACGCTCCTGCCGCAGAAGCTGGTGCCGGTTTTTGAAGAGCTTGTGCAGATCAGCCCGGACAAGGTGCTGCACCAGCTGACGAAGGAGGAGCGGCTGCGGATCGCGCGTGGGCTGAAGGATCTTTCCTTCACGCTCACAGGGACGCGTCCGCTGGCGGAAGGGATCGTCACGGCAGGGGGCCTCGCGACGAAGGCGGTGGACCCGAAAACGCTGGCGGTGAAGGCGATCCCGGGACTTTTTGCAGCTGGTGAGCTGATCGATGTGGATGCTTACACTGGCGGCTTTAATCTACAGATTGCATTTTCTACAGGGCACGCTGCCGGATTGGCGGCGGCTCGCTATGTGCACGACGAGGAGGAAGGACTATGAACACGAACAATGAGAGAGTTGTCGCAAGAGCGGCGGTGACGCTGGCGATCTCGGAGGATCGCGAGAGCGAGCGCGCGCTGAAGGCGGCGTATGCCGAGCAGGGGATACGCACGGCGGCGGTGGACGTCGGTGGTGAGTTTTTGAAATCGATGCACCGGATGGTGGAGCAGGCGATTGTGGCTGCGCGCCGGGAAGGGCTGATCGAGGAAAATTCGCCGCGCAGCGATGGCTCGATCGCAGGCGCTCTGCACGATGCGCTGAGCCAGGTGGCGCAGAAGGCGAGCGGGCTTTCTGTAGGCGGCAAGATCGGGCTGGCGCGCTGCGAGGATCACATCAGCGTGGCGGTGTTCCTTTCGATCGGGCTCTTGTATCTGGATGATGTGGCGCTGGGCCTGGCCCACCGCCTGATATGAGGAAGGAGGATTCTATGCAGATCGCAATCGATGGACCGGCTGGCGTTGGCAAGAGCACGCTGGCGAAGGCGCTGGCGGAGCATCTGGGGATCATCTATCTCGACACGGGAGCGATGTATCGCGCGGTGGCGCTCCTTTGTAGCCGGGCAGGCGTGCCGGCGGAGGAGGGGCCGGCGCTGGAGAAGGTATTGGCGGATTGTGCGCTGTCGTTTCGCATGGTGGACGAGAAGAAATGCCTCTTTGACCACGAGGAGAATCTCGAGGAGGCGATCCGCAAGCCGGAGATCTCGAAGATCGTCAGCGACTACGCGAAGCTTGGGCGTGTGCGCGAAGCGATGACGCGCCAGCAGCAGCGCATTGCCGAGGAAACGTCGGTGATCATGGATGGGCGCGACATTGGCACGGTGGTGCTGCCAGAGGCGGATTACAAATTCTTCCTCGTGGCTTCGGCGCGCGAGCGTGCACGCAGACGCTATCTGGAGCTGGAGGCCAAGGGGATCCACCAGGATTTCGAAGAGCTGGTGCGCGATATTGAGCGCAGAGACCGCCTGGATAGCACGCGCGAGATCGCGCCGCTGGCGCAGGCGGCCGATGCGATCCTTGTGGATACGGACGCTTTGGACGAAAAAGCGGTGCTGGAAAAAATAATTGGGATTATTTCAAAATAATGTTTGGCATTGCGCCCATTATTAGGTATAATAAGGTGTAATTGAATGTGCATACGTTTGAGAGGGTTTAGAATGGAAATCAAATTAGCGCCAAACGCCGGATTTTGTTTCGGTGTGCGAGCAGCCATCAACAAAGGTGAAAAACTCATTGAGGAAGGCAAGGGTCCTATCGCAACGCTGGGGCCGCTGATCCACAATCCCCAGGAGGTTGCCCGACTGGAATCGCTGGGCATCCGCTCCTATGACGAGCTTTCCGATATTCAGGAAAAGAACGTTCTCATCCGTACACATGGCGTTGCGCCTTCGGTTTACGAGGATATCGAGAAAAGCGGCCACGCGTATTTTGATTGCACCTGTCCAAAGGTGAAAAAGGTGCAGCAGATCGCGCGTGAGCATGCGGAAGCTGGCTATCAGGTGCTGATACTGGGTGACAGAAACCATCCGGAGGTGATGGCGATCGTCGGTTGGACTGGCGATACGGCCATTGTCTTTATCAGCCTGGATGAACTGAAGGCACTGTCTCTTGCAGGCAAGAAGATCTGTCTGGTCAGCCAGACGACAGAAAAACTTGAGCGCTTTGAAAGCGCCGTCGCCTATCTCCAAAGCCTGGAGCTTGAGGAGCTCGTGATCCATAACACGATCTGCGCGGCGACAAGAGACAGACAATCCGATGCTTCAGACCTGGCGCGCGAGGTCGATCTGATGGTCGTTATTGGCGGCTACAACAGTGCGAACACGTGCAAGCTTGTGTCGATCTGTCAGGATGCCGGCGTGATGACAAAACACGTCGAATCTGCGGCGGATCTTGAAGACGAATGGTTCAGAGGCATCGAAAAAATTGGGTTAACAGCAGGCGCATCGACGCCTGACTGGATAATTAGGGAGGTCATTGACAAGATGGAAGAATTAACAATGGAACAAGGTTTAGAACAGGGTTATGGTACTTTGGAACCACTCAATCTCTATGATGTAGTCACCGGTACCGTCGTAAAGATCAATCCGGACGAAGTTATGGTAGACGTGGGTGGCAAATCCGAAGGCGTTATTCCAATCAAGGAGCTGTCCTTCCAAAAAGATCCAGATGTCGAAGACATCGTTAAAGTTGGCGATGAAATTCAGGTTATGGTCATTAAGATGGAAAACAACGAAGGTCACATGGTTCTCTCCAAGAAGCGTGCTGATCAGGAAAAAGCTATGGATGAACTTCAGCAGAAATTTGAAAACGGCGAAGTCATCGAAGCGAAGGTTGTTAGCGATGTCAAAGGCGGCGTTATCGTAGATATCGGTGCACGCGGCTTCGTGCCAGCATCTCATCTCGACACCAAATACGTTGACGACATCAAATCCTTTGTAGGCAACACCTACCGCTTCAAGATCATTGAATTTGATCCAAATCCAGAAAACCGCAAGATCATCCTTTCCCGCCGCGCTGTGCTGGAAGAAGAAGAAAAAGCGGCTCGTGAACAGTTCTGGGCGAACATTGAAGAAGGTCAGACCATCAAAGGTCGCGTACAACGTATCGCAAACTTCGGCGCATTCGTGGATCTTGGCGGAGTAGACGGTCTCCTTCACATTTCTGAAATGGGTTGGGGCCGCGTAAAACAGCCTACCGACGTTGTCAGCGTTGGTGATGAGATCGAAGTTTACGTTCTCAGCGCAGACCGCGAAAAGGGCAAGATCAGCCTTTCCCTCAAGAAGCTCATCGCAAACCCATGGGATAATGTTGCAGAAAAATATCCTCAGGGCGCTGTGCTCACCGGCAAGGTTGTCCGCATCGCTCCATTCGGCGCTTTCGTTGCGCTGGAAGACGGCGTAGATGGTCTGGTCCACATCTCCCAGATCGCTTGGGAACATGTTGAAAAGGTTGAAGACGCGCTGTCCATCGGCCAGGAAGTTCAGGTCAAGGTTCTTGAAGTTGATGAAGATCGCAAGCGCATCAGCCTCTCCATCAAGGATCTCAAGGAACGCCCAGTGGTTGAAAAGCCAGCTGCTCCTGCAAAGCCAAAGAGACAGCCAAAACCAAAGAGCGATATCCCAACCGTTAATGAAGAACTCAGCAACGATGCTTTCGCACACCTGGCTGAGCTCATCGAAGAAAACGAAGACTAATTCTAAACCAGAAATGCCTCGCAGCAAACGCTGTGGGGCGTTTTTTTGTGGGCGGCGGAGGGCGGAAAAATTCTTTGTGTGAGCTTAGGCTTGTTTGTTGGTTTGCTGAAAAAGTGCAAGCATGCCCCAGATTCCGCCGATCAACAAGACTTCAACGCTGCCAAGGCCGTGGAAGAAAGCGGCAAACGAAGGTTGGCTTATAAAAGCGGCGAGGTGATTCAGTCCCAGCGTCCAGCAGAGGATGGTTGATTGCAGCGTCATCAGGCGCAGTAGAGAGGGGGTGCGCTTCGTCAGTGTATAGCAGATGGCGGCGATTAGCGCGACGTTCCACAAAGCGATTTCGCGCTGCCAGCCTGGGGCGTATCCCCACAGAGAATATTTTTCAGCTAGTTCTGGCAGGAAAAGCTGCCAGAATAGCGCGCCGCTGCAGGCGACGAGCATGAAAATGAGATAATAGATTTGCGATCGGGTGGACATGAGGATCTCCTCCTAAATGTGAAATAATATTCATGTTTAGGATACGTGCAAACTGCGGTGGATGTCAAGAAAAATGTGAAATTCTGTTCATATTATTGCGCGAGAATCAATCTTCTATTATACTGAGCGCGAGAGAAGGAAGGTGGCGGCAAAATGATCGATAAAAATAGCATTCGGGAACCGAAACAACAGCGGGCGAAAGAGAAAAAAGCTGCGATTGTCCAAGCTGGCTATGCGCTGTTTTGCGAGAAGGGTTATCATCAAACGAACACCGCTGAGATTGCCAAAAGGGCTGGGGTATCGACGGGGATTATTTACAGTTACTTTTCAGATAAACACGATATTTTATTGGCAGTTGTTCAGCGGTACATTGAACAGCTCGAGAAAATGCTGCGGGATGCGCTTATGGTTTTGCCGGAAACGTTATCACTTACGCAGCTGTTTGTTGCGGTGATTGATGCGGTGCGGGCATCTCACACTATGCAGCCACAGGCACACACCATGTTTTTAGCGCTTGCGCTGACAGATGATGACCTTCGTGCGCGCTTTGATGAGTTGGAAGTGCGGATGCTTGCAGCGGTTGAGGATGTCTGCAACAAAGCGGGGATAACCAGGTCGTTGATGCAGGAGCGATTGCGGCTTGCGTATGGATTGATCGAGCAACTGTGTCACGATGTTGTATGGATGGAGGCAGATGAGGCGCAATTTGCAGAGATGCGAGAGATAGCGATGACGGCGCTCGTAGGACTTTTTGCAGAAACGAAAGAAAAGGAGGTGCGAACGTGCAACCAATAACGATGACGCTGCCCTTGCGTGGAGAATGGATGACGCCGAACACGCCGGGATCGCGTGTACCCAGCCATGGGACGGACCTTTTTGGCGCGCGCTATGCGTACGATTTTATTCAGGTGGATTGGACGCGCAGTGGGTTACCGGCTTATCGTGGAAGTTTGGCGCGATATTTGTTCCGAGGGGTAGCGGTGGAAGACTATTACTGCTGGGACGCGCCGGTTTATGCGCCTTGCGACGGGGTGGTTGTGGTGGCGAAGGATGGTTGGTTGGAGCGGTCTCGGACGAATCTGCGTGCAGATGTGCGCAATGCGTACAGAAATGCGACGCGGTTTAATCCACGCTGCGATGATGTGCGAATGATTGCGGGAAATTATGTGATCATCCAGTATGCGGAGCGGGTTTTTGCGGCGCTGTGTCACCTTAGGATGGGCTCTGTGACGGTTGCGCCGGGTCAGCGCGTGAACACTGGCGAATTGCTTGGCAGAGTTGGTCATTCTGGCAATTCCTACATGCCGCATCTGCATTTCCAGCTCATGGATCATCTGGATATAGCCGTGAGCCACGGGCTGCCGTGCGTATTTGCTACCTATGAAGTGTGGCGTAATGGAGCGTGGCAATGCGCAGAAAACGCCATGCCTCGACGCAAGGAGCGCATTCGTTTTGTTCAAAACATCGCGGAGGATTTTTCTGCAAAATTGTTGTAAAATCTCTCACAAAATGATTGACGAATGGAGAGCGCCCTGCTATAATAAATATCGTTGTAGCGCAACAAACGGCGCACGCGGCGACATAGCCAAGTGGTAAGGCAGAGGACTGCAAATCCTTCACCCCCAGTTCGAATCTGGGTGTCGCCTTCTCGCCGGAGTGGCGGAACTGGCAGACGCACAGGACTTAAAATCCTGCGAAGGTAACACTTCGTACCGGTTCGATCCCGGTCTCCGGCATTCCCGGCTTTCGGAAATAAGGACTTTCTCAAAGGAGGAAGTCCTTTTTGTTTTTGCTGATTCTTAACAGAAAATGGGTTGAACATTTTTCTTTCTCGTGGTATTCTTATTTCAAGAACTGGTTATCATAATTAGATGGTATTCAGAGAAACGAAGATAGGAAGTGATCGTATGTCATATCTGGCAAAAGCGAGGGAGCCGATCTCGAGCCTGAGCCACTTTATCGGCGCGGTGGTGTTTGCGGCGGCGACGCTGCTTTTGGTGGGCAAGACTCTCTTTGACGACTGGAGTCCGAAGATCCTTGTGGGTGTGATCGTCTTTGGCGCGTCGTTGGTGGCGCTCTATTCGGCGAGCGCGATCTACCATTTTTCCAATGGCTCGGCGAAGCGGATCCTGCGGTTGCGCAAGCTGGACCATTCGATGATCTATGTGCTGATCGCCGGGAGCTACACGCCGATCCTCCTGAAATATCTGCCGCAGCACGAAAGCCTGGTCTTTGTGAGCGTGATCTGGGGCTGTGCGGTGCTGGGCGTGGTGATTAAGCTCTGCTGGTTTTCGGCGCCGCGCTGGTTGCAGACGGTGCTCTACATTGCGATGGGCTGGGCGGTGCTCTTTGATGTGTCGGTCTTCCGCGATATGAGCGGGGCGGCGGTGTTGTTGCTTGCGCTCGGCGGCGTGAGCTACACAGTGGGCGGCATCATCTACATCGTCAAGCGGCCGAACATCAGCGAAAAATGGGGCTTCCACGAGCTGTTCCATCTCTTCATCCTGCTGGGGAGTGTGTGCCATTATCTGATGGTGCTCTTCTATGTGGCCTGAAAAATACACGATTGGCTTTGATTTTTGGGGGAGAGTATGGTATCATAAAAACAGATAAAGGTGCCACCAGTAGACGGTTGGCCCTTGCATTTGGTTGAAAAGTAACCGTCAGCTTTGGACACAGGCGGTTACTTTTTTTGATTTCCAATCTGGATACCGATTTCTATAGCCATCAACACGATTGTGATCAAGCCAATGATCTCGAGAAGCTCCATAGGATCACCCCCTTCGATCCTGCCGAAGCAGTTTCTCGGAGGGCCAACCGCCTACCGTACTTAGTGAGCACCTTTTTGTATGATAACACAGTGCTCAAAAATTTGAAAGCATATTCTCTGATAAATCCAGCGGCTGGCCTGAAAGGGTGCGGCTCTTCCAGCGATCTTCTGCAGCCCTGCTCTTGACAAGCATCCGCAAGATTGATACAATCTATCACATAGTCATATAATAACCGGGAGCTTGTTGGGCAGGCTGAGAGGAGATCAGAAGATCTCGACCGTACCTGATGTGGATAATGCCACCGTAGGGAAATACAAACGATCAACCAAATGCCTGACGAGTGTCAGGCATTTTTTCATGCCGCCGGACATTGGGAGTAAGAAGGGAGCATATACAATGACTTATCATACCCAAATGGAAGCCGCCCGCATGGGGATCGTTACCCCTGAGATGGAAACGGTTGCCGAAAAAGAACACATCGATGTGAATGTGCTGCGCGAACGCGTCGCCAAAGGGACGGTCTGCATCCCTGCCAACGTCAACCACAAGAGCCTCTCTGCCGAAGGCATCGGCGAAGGCCTGTCGACGAAGATCAACGTGAACCTCGGGGTAAGTGGTGATGCCCACGACTACACGGAAGAATGGCAGAAGGTTGAAACGGCGCTGGAATTTGGCGCCCACGCCATCATGGACCTTTCCAACTATGGCAAGACGGTGGAATTCCGCACCAAGCTCGTCGAAGAATCCACAGCGATGATCGGCACTGTGCCAATGTACGATGCCATCGGCTATCTCGAAAAAGAGCTCAAGGACATCACGATCGACGATTTCTTTGAAGTTGTGGAATACCACGCACAGCAGGGCGTCGATTTCATGACGATCCACGCTGGCATCAACCGCCGCGCCGTCTCCGCCTTCAAGGAAAGCGGCCGCATCATGAACATCGTTTCCCGCGGCGGCAGCCTGCTCTTTGCCTGGATGGAAATGACCGGCAACGAGAACCCATTCTACGAACACTACGACCGCCTGCTCGATCTGATGTACAAGTACGACGTCACCATCAGCCTTGGCGACGCGCTGCGCCCAGGCTCCACCCACGACGCCTCCGACGCTGCGCAGATCTCTGAGCTGATCGAGCTCGGCCTCCTCACCAAACGCGCCTGGGAGCGCAATGTGCAGGTCATGATCGAAGGCCCAGGCCACATGGCCTTAAACGAGATCCAGGCCAACATGCAGCTGGAAAAACGCCTCTGCCACGGCGCACCATTCTACGTGCTCGGGCCACTGGTCACCGACATCGCGCCAGGCTACGACCACATCACCTCCGCCATCGGCGGGGCCATCGCAGCCACCTATGGCGCCGATTTCCTCTGCTATGTCACCCCTGCTGAGCATCTGCGTCTGCCAGATCTGCAGGACGTGCGCGATGGCGTCATCGCCAGCCGCATCGCCGCCCATGCTGCCGACATGGCCAAGGGCATCCCTGGCGCACGCGACTGGGACGATGAAATGAGCCGCCGCCGCAAAAACCTTGACTGGGAAGGCATGTTCGAGCTCGCCCTCGATCCTGTGAAGGCGCGCAACTATTTCGAAAGCAAGCCACCAGAAGATCGCCACAGCTGCTCCATGTGCGGCAAAATGTGCGCCGTGCGCACCACCAACGCCATCCTCGCAGGCAACGACATCCACCTGCGCCCAGGCAACTGCTAAACCCGTTTGCCTCCTCGCTCAGGTTCCGCAACCACGCGGAGCCTGGGCGTTTTTGCTTGCATTTTCGCGCAGCGCCCTGTACAATTAAGTTATACGATAGAATTTTCAAGGAGGTGTCATCCATGGCTACGTCCAGCATTTTTGCCAGCTTTGACATCAAAGACAGCGACACGCTGCACCGTTTTCTCGATGCGCTCGAAGAGTCAGAGGCAGAACAGGCCGGCAAGCCAGTTCGTCCGATCCACTATCCGCTGACCGATCCTGAGAAAATTCGTGCGCTGTGGGCAAAAAGGAAAGATTTGCAATGAAGTATGAAACAGTCCATATTCTTGATTTGATTGAACTTGTCGGAGAGGCTGATGTACAGTCAGCACTCTCTGCTTTTTCATGTCCAAAAAATCCAGATGTAGAACATTTTATTCGAAAGAACGCCATTAATTTTACGCGTCAAAAACTTTCGGTCACTCACCTTGTCCTTGACGAAAATGGACAAATTGTCGGATTCTTTTCATTGACACACAAACCATTGGTCATTGATCCAGATGGATTCGCTTCGTTTTCCAACTCTGACAAACGCAGGATCCGAAAACATTCGAAATATGATGAAGACAGTGACTCGTACACGATGTCAGCCTTTCTGCTCGCGCAGTTTGGAAAGAACGACCATGCCGTCGGCGAGGCTGCCATTTCCGGCAATGATCTGATGGCGCTTGCGATCGATACCCTGCGCATCGCTCAGCATGTGATCGGTGGCGGAGTGATCTTTCTTGAATGCGAGGAGCAGGAAAAACTGCTCAACTTTTATCAGAATCCGGAAAATGGCTACAAACGTTATGGATTTCGCCATTCTGCAGCCGAGCAGATGGGGTACGTCCAGCTGCTGCGTTTCTTCTGAAGCCAACCTGCTAACGCCTTCGGGCGTTTTTTTGTTGCGCGCAGGAGAGGCAGATGCGATAATGGATGCATTGGAAAAATAAGGAGGACGAAGTATGCAGATCATCGAATGTGAGGAACGCGAAGGCGCGCTCCTGGCGGCGCTGGTGGATGTGTGGGAACGCTCTGTGCGGGCGACGCACGCCTTTTTGTCGGAAGAAGAGATCCTGGCGATCCGGGAGTTTGTGCCGCAGGCGCTCTCTGGCGTGGAGAGGCTGGTTGTGGCGCTGGAGGGCGGCGTGCCGCTGGGCTTTATGGGCGCCCAGGCAGGGCGGCTGGAGATGCTCTTTCTGGCGCCGGAAGCGCGGGGATGCGGCCTGGGGCGGCAGTTGCTGGAGGAGGCGATCGCGCGCTACGGTGTCGAGGAGCTGACGGTGAACGAGCAGAATCCAGACGCCGTCGGCTTTTACGAACACCTGGGCTTTCGCACCTACAAGCGCACGGAGCTGGACGAGGAAGGACGGCCCTATCCGCTGCTTTATATGAAGCTCTGCTGCGCAAATTAGTAATACCCATACCCAAAGGGCACAAGAAGGGCACACGTGTTTAATGTTTAATTAGTAATTGATGTTGGCTAGAGATCGATACGCCGCTAACGCGTCGCATCG
>ERZ1034984.2326-NODE-2326-length-15513-cov-7.301980_pt1 | contig 15513 bp, 7 predicted proteins | sample MGYA00520589_ERZ1034984 | MGnify/ENA primary metagenome ERZ1034984 (study PRJEB33766, sample SAMN09781790) | gut metagenome | biome: gut microbiome | host: Homo sapiens | place: Madagascar | study: EMG produced TPA metagenomics assembly of the PRJNA485056 data... | reverse complement strand
TATATGGTCTCTTCTATTTTTTATTTATCTAATGAATTTTATATAACATATTTATTACATACAAAAATCCATGAGCAACCCCGATATTATCGAAGTCACTCATGGATTTTATTTTTACATATCTAACTTACTTACGTTAAGTCGAAGAGATGTGGAACTGCTTTTATCTTAATTCTCTGATATACTACCTGTCCCTTTGAATCCGTTGCCTGAATAACAATATATGTATATTCATTATTATACGGTGCAAAGTATTCCGGTAACAACTTCAAAGTTGTCGCTGCAACCTTAACTGTTTTTCCATCGGCATTCACATATTCTTCCTCTATCTGTCCACCTGCCGAATTCGCAAGTTTATTAAGATTTGGATTATATCGGAATACATGTTTGTTCTGTCCAGCTACAACCTGCTGGCTATTCCAATCAGCTATAAGAATATGATTCTTATTCTTTCCATCTCCATAAGCACTATCCGTATTACCATTCTTGTAATCAAGATCGTAGAAGATCTTTACATTACTTAATGTTGTTGTGCTGTCTGTCGTAATCTTAAAGTTGAATTCTGGATATGTTTCATCTTCCTTTACCTTCATAACATACCCATTAGAAGAATCCTTCTTAATAACATTATTATCCTCTTTCGTCTCGGTCTCGTCATAGTCAAATACCTTGATATTTGGCTGATCCAAGCTCTGACGAACAGAGTTACAAAGAATATTGATGAATAAATATCTCTCATCATTATTATCCTTACCAGCACCAAGAATATCCGAATGACCCGCGCCGCAGTAGAATACATTCTTATATGAATACAAGAAGTAATTATTCATTGCATCTCTTGGCGATGCAGCTAACATAGACGAACATTCTTTTGAGCTATCACCACCAGCTAAGGAATACCATACAGTCATATCATCATCTTCCAGATTAACTGCATACGCCTGCTGATGAGTAGGACCTACATACAACTCACTGGCAATCGTGAATGGGAATGTAGTAACAAATCCCTTATTATTCTGACTTGCCTTGTTTGTAGCATATTTTCCCTCAAAGTTCTTTCGTTCAAACTGCGTATCCTGAATTGCAACAGTTACTGCCGCAAAATTCAATGGATCTGCATACTTAAACGGCATCGCATATGTATTACCCATACCATCATCAGCAACATTAAATGCATCCGTATAAGCAACGTCAGTCAGGTAACCATAGATACCTCTACCTGCATTTTTGGTCAGATCAGAATCCAATGTCTTATATCTTGAATTGTCTGTCCGAGGCAGATATGACATATTCGTCATAAAATACTTGTCAGAATCCGAAGATGTGTATTTTACGTAATTCGAATCACTGTCTGTAATCTTCGGATTTGAAGTGTTCTGCTTATAAACTGTATTATTTTCCGTCGCAGTTTTCTTTTCCTGTACTTCCGCATCCGTCTGCATATTTCCATAACGATCCATACCGAAATATGAACGCAACCGATCTGTCAGCTTGCTGGCGCCCTGATCTGTATACATTGTCATTGTATCGTGGAATACTACAATCTGATTGTTATCCTTCACATAAGTCTCCAGATCGTCCAATGCATGCTCATCAGTAATATCATCCTTACCAAAACTCTCAGCTGGTCCAAGTGTTACTGTACTGTAACAAGCCTCAATCCACTTTGTACCACCTGCCAGACGCTGATAGAATTTATACATACTATTTGCGTCAATCTCCTTATCCTGTGCATGATAGAAATTCGAAATGTAAGTATCAATTTCTTTTGCAGTGATATTTACCTTTTCCGTCGTTCCATCTGCATTCGTTTTGGTATATGTAACGCTCGTTCCCTTACCATCTGGATTCAAGATTGGAGTGGTGATATCATAGCTTTTTGGCCATGAATTACAAATTGTATAATAATCTGAATAATAACCTGTTGTTTTCAAACGGGTCAGTTCTGATTTCCACTTATCCTGTGAAATCTTACCATTCAAATCTGTATACTGCAGTCTGGATGGTGAATTTGCGATAACTGCATCTATAACTGCATCCAACTGTGCCTGTTTATCTTCTGTATCTGCTTTCTTTTCATCATATACAGATTTATACTCGGCTGCCTTATCTGCATAATCGCATTTTTTCTTTGCAACATAAAGAATATTTATTGTATCCTGATTGAATGATTCAGAAAGCTCACCATCTAACATACTGAGGATTTCATCTTCTGTGATTCGCTTATACCTGTCATTAATCTGCGCATCCGTCAAATCTGGATTATTTGCTTTCAATTGAGCCTTTACCTTTTGCTCAATTTCTGCTTTCGTAAGTTTGGCTAATGCTGTCTGTAAATATGGCTTCTTTACATCAAAATATTCAGCATAGTTCACACTGTTCTTATCAGGTCCAGTCAAAACCTCTGTACGCTTTACTGCATCCGACACTAACGTATTTGTAATATTTCCATCTTCATCAACTACATACTCATAAGCAGCTCGAACTTCATTGGACATCTTCTCAAACTCATCTCTACGAACGATATCCAAATCAAAATTATACAAATCATTAATTTCATCTGCAAGGTTTACATCAAAGTTATCTACACCTGTTCGTCCTTCAATTGTAAGTGTACTGTCATAGGCATTAATACCAAATGTGTGCTTATGCTTACCAATATAAATTGTGGTATTTCCTCTTTGGAAGGTTCCCTTCGTATCCTTTGAATCTGTATACTTTCCACCATAATAAGCCATAAATGCTTCTCTGTTTTCCTGTGGGAATGTCGGGTTATATTCCAAAATATTGATAGATCTCTGACATTCTGTACAGAAGTACAAAGAATCCCATCCTGTCGTTCCTCCACCATTTACTGGCATAATCTGGAGAACACTTACATCCTGTTTTTTGTTCTCACTATTTTTAATGTATGAGAATCCTGTCTGATTTACCGAAATGCCTGTATTATTATCCACAATCTCCAACATCCAGTAAACCGGTCCAAAGAATGAATCTGGACACTCATATGTAAGTGTGTTCGTATCTGACGATGTCAGGAATTCACTACTACCATTTGCTTTATTAAACTTACCATTTCCATCATCATCTACATACAGATTGGCAGTATAGGATGTACTATTAATTACATCATATTTAAACGACAATTTACGACTTGTCAGCCGAGTTGAATCATCAAAACGGTTATATTCAACTGGCATCTTGGAAACAACAAGTTTTGGTCTCTTACTTGCTGCGTTATATACCTGCTTAAACAACTCCTTATTTCCAACAACCGCTGCTGCAGTAGGGTCACTTTCACTTACAGAACCTGCACCACCCTGTGCAAAAATTGAAACATATCCTGTCTGTGAATCACCCAACATACCATCTGCAACCACATCAACAACCGCATCCTGATTTAATCCCCATACAACTGTAGGATTTTTGGTAGATGCTGTTGTCTGTGCATCACAAGCAGTCAAAAGTTTATACATGTTAGAATCCGGATCAATTGAATTCTGAAGATATTTATTCTTCAATCCCTTTGTAAGATTATATGCATCTGTCAGTTTCTTGCTGACAACTACCGGCATACCTTTCTCTACATATTCCTTTAATGCCTGATACCGATTATAGGTGATATCATTTCCGTTCAAATACGTGATTGTTGTCTGCGTATTTCCATTTTTTGTTACATAGGCTGTAAGTTTATTACCATTCAAATTCTGGTTATTCGGCTTACCCTGCTCTAACAAATCACCATTATGTGAATACATTGTATAAATAGGCAGATATGCCAACTGATCATCCGTCAAACTACCATAATTATGCCCTAAATACTGACTGCTTAAAAACTTATAATCCTTGACTGAACCCTTTAATGCTGTTGTATTACCACCAAGGTAAATCATATCATAAGTTCCTAATATTTCCGTCTTATCTCCCGCAAATTCTGAAGTTGACATCTGAACCAGATTAATCTTATCATAATCAATTCCTAATGCATCTGCCAGTTTTGCCTTTGAAAGCTCCCACTTATAATATTCAGTATTTTCTGGAAGCTGTTCCTTTGTCTTACCATTGATCATATCTCCAGGCGATGTATAGTAATTGGCACTACCATACATTTCACTACCCTTACCTGATCTTGGCTTTCCGTGTGTACCATTATAAGCTGCAACCTCGTCATCAACTGGATAGCAAGGCTGTAACTCCAAAACCGTAAACATGGAAGAAGATGAACTTGATCCACCAATACCACGATACTTTGACGCATTAATTAAATCAGCAATAACCTTCGCAGTCTTCGCACTTGAAGATGTCGTAATTACACTGAAATCAGCACGATTTGTAACCATGATATTCTGATACTTTTCAATATAATCAGAAGTAGCTACCAAGTAGAACAAATCAAGATAATTTGTCTCTCTCTTATCTTTAATATCTTCTGCTGACTGCTGGGATCCAGTCCCCATCTTCTCACTATATACAACATGAAGTTTACCATACATAGCAGAAGCAAACTTTTTATAAAGTGTGCTGCTAATCACTGCAGAATTGCAATTATCTTCTATTACTATCATATCATATTGATCAAAATCAACATCATCCGTTGAAGCCTGATCTAATGTAACAATATCATTCTGGATATACTGCGGTCTTACAGACACACGATTATTATATCCATTTGTATAGAAGATTGAATCTGCACTTAATTCATAAAGTTTTGAACCAGCAGTGACTGTATATTCCTGCGCTGTTTTTGTTCCATTATTGTCAGCAACTGTATATACAGGCGTTGTCACTTCAGGATTTTTTCCTTCACTCTTCTGAAGAAGTAAATCAGTTCTTGCACTTGTACCATCTGTACTAATTGTCAATACCTTTGCAATTGATGAAGGATTTGGAGATGTTACTGTTCCATCTGCATCAATTGTTGGTTGAGTGGCATATACCGTTGTCCAAACTCCATTTTCTTTCTGTGTTTTACCATTAATACCAAGATATAACGATCCCTTTACATGTGACAAGTAATCTGCTGCACTTAAGTTCTCTGCCCACTTAAATGTATAATAGTATTTTTCATTCGGGCCAAAAACATCTTTTGCAAGCTGATTCATTGTCTTACTATCATCATTATCCACAGAAGAAGCTGTTGGATTATCAATGATCAAAGGTTTGTAGTCGCCAACTGCATACTGATGCAAGATATCATATAAATCCTCGCTAATATCATTTGTCTTTGAGAATTTATTTGCAGAATCATTACTTACATAAATTAAATCTGCCTTTGAGATATACTCCAACGCATCTTTGTATTCCTTTGAATTTTTATCAGCTGCCAAAGAGCCACTAAATGTCTTGTATTCGACACAACCTTCTGCCATCAGCTGTTCAATCGTCTTATTGCCATCAAGTACATAATCCTTAAATCCATTTGAAGATACATACGTATCCAAAGAAGACGGCGTTCCTGAAGATGTTATCTCCGCAATATGATAGACTTTGTCTATATCCGGATCTGTAGAATTTGAATTTTCAATAATGTAATCAATTATTGTCTTTTCTCCAACAGAACCAGATGCATCCGCCAGTATCTCGCTATCTTCCAACAGATCATCCTTATCACCATTACCAGCAAAGGAGAACGAAGCAATCGCAACAGCAATCGCTGCGACGAACATAACTGCTAATGCTGATATTGTAATCTTCATTTTACGTTTCATGTTCCTTTTTCCTCCTTTACTTTCTTGGTTTTAATACATATGAATTTCTTGTATTGATTCGACCGAGTGTCGTATATTTCATACTCGACTGGTTATAATACAAATCAATTCCAATCGTTCCATCTTGTGCATTGATTGTTGCTACACATCCAGATACCCCCGTGCTTGTTGCCCCAAGTGTTCCTACATTATATGAGAAATACTTATTATACACATGTGCTTTTTTTGAATCTGTATCCAGCATATCAATTGCATCATCCATACGTGTCATATATGTATATTTGCGTCCATAATACATGATATTGTCTTCAAAATAATAGGAAGAAATCAATGTATCGTTAATGCTATATACTCTCTTTGAATTTTGTTCTGTACAACTAACAACTGTTCCCTCACCTGTTATGGAGTTCACAATAGTTTGATCTGTTATAACACTTGGGTTTGCTCCAGGTACCTGATTCATATCCAACGGTACAGAAGATGTAACACGCATATACGATATATATATATTCGTTGTGGCAGAAAGATCTGTAAAATATACTATATCCGATGCTGAAACTGATCCAGAAATTCCATATGTTGCCGGATCTTTCATCAATGCTTCTGCTGTTTTCTTATCTCTCACATAATATTTTTTCGTGAGTGTCGCGGTTGTAGTTTCTCCTGGCTTAGCGAAATCAATATCGTCATCATCCGACGCTGTATAACCAACGATCAATATATCATTTGCCTGCATAATGGAATCTGTAATCAGATTGTAAACTTCTTGTGACTGCGTTTGCATTTTAACATCCGCTCGTGCTTTTTTTGACTGCATTACACTTGATCCCATAAAAGAAGATACCGCTAACATCAAGAACGCTAACACTGCCAATGCAATAATCAGCTCTATCAGGGAGAATCCGCTATTTTGTTGTTTTCTTCTCATTTTCACGCCTCCCCCTTAATTCGATGTGTGGCTTCCATTTTTATTTAAAACCACTGTATTGAGCAAACTATCTTTTTTGTCTCGATAAAAATTAAATTTACCGTTTCCATAAATGCACATACCCTGACGATCATAGATAATGTAAACTGGCTTATCATCCATTTCCGTTATATCCCGTTCTACACCAGATTCGTCTACATATTTGACTTTTATATAAGCTGAAAAGCTTTCTCCTTTTCCACCATTTCCATTTTCTGAATCGACAAACAGATAGCTTGTTGACTTGCTCATATCCAAGTTGTTACCTAAATAATAGCCTCGCTTCATATAATATTTTGAATTGTCCTTATATATTGCTAACGCAAAACGATAATCAGGTTCATTTGTATCCGATACCACACACATCTTACCCTTTGCGTTCTGTTGCAATTCCGATAAGGCATTTTCAAACTTTGTAGATGCTTCTCTTGCCCTTGCATTATGAATGATCGTAATCGTAACCATAGAAACACCCGTCATAACTACTATAATTGCAAGCACAATTATCAACTCGATTAGTGAGTAGCCCTTGTTTTCTTTCATAAATCGTCTCTTCTCCATAGGCCACCTCTCTATTCTACATTCTTCATCCAGTTTGCAAAGCTGACAACGTCAGTATAATCAATCTTATCAATTGACTTTGCCTCTGTGGACGCATCGGATGAAGTTGCATCATCTTCTGCCGGCTCATATCCCCGGAACAAATTTAACAGGAGTTTTGAATTATCATCACCTGTCAGAAGGCACTCTCGAAGAACTGCTCGACAAATCTCTGCTGATGCAGCGATTGTCTTTACATTTCCATTCACATAAACCTTTCCACCGGCAATAATAACGCCCTCAAAATCGGTAACTCCATTTTCTGAAGTTGAATCAAAATACACATCACCCTTTGTGATTACAACACCTCGAACTTCTCCCTTATCTTCCTTCTTAGCCTTAACAACTATGTCATCATTGCTAACCCATACAGAATATCCAGAAGCAAGATCTAATACACTCTTTCCTGCATCACTACCTGAAATATTTGGTGTAATATTAGTGTCTTTTGTAATCAATGACATATCGAGGAATTTATTCAACGGTGTAATACTTGCATCACCAAAATCCTCATCATTTACAAGTGCCTTAATGTAATTCTTCTCTACCTCATTGTTAGATAATGTTGTGGAATCCAAAGCTGGATCCTTGCTATAATGTCCAAGATTCCACTTTACATAATCATATTCCATTTCCAAATCATTGGATAACTGATATGCGTCTGTGTACTTTGTTTCTTTTCCATTTGCATCAACAGATCCTACCCACTGATTGCCTGCATCCATGTCTTTCAGGCTATCCGATGTCAACAAGCTTGTCAACGCATCGGTATTATCACCTCTTACAATACTGAACGTTGTATCCTGCTTTGTTGTAATAGCACCACTTGAATAGATACTAACTGTTTTATCCAAATCTGCATCTGGAAGTACGATATTTCCTGCATCGAAATCTTCGTAATCTCCAATATCTACAAGATACTCTGCAATTACACTGTCCTCAAGTCCACGCTTATTTTCCGCATTTACATATTTTCTATGTTTTTCCAATTCTGCAGAATAATCCTCAATAAAACCAGCCGCAAAATACTGTGCAGATGGGAACTCGTCCAGCCATGCATTATACTGTGCACTTGTCATCTTTCCTGCCAGCACTCTTGCACGATACAACAACGACGTCTGATCGTATGCCGTCTGGAAATCATAATAATAATATTTCTTACCAGATACTTCCTGAAGAACACATGGAACATTGCCATCAAACTGAGCTTCCGGGAAATACTTTTCAAACAAAACGCTTCCCTTTAATGCAGGTGGAAGCTCTGCCAGATAGTAGCCTAAAGACTCGCCATTATCATTTTTTGCAAGTGTCGGTATACCATTGCTAGTTACCGGGATATATGCCTGCTGGTTACTCTTTACAGAAATACTCTCACCCATCTTATAATCCCGAATCGTCGTTGTCTTGTTATCCTCTGTACGAAGTTCTTTTGGCATCTCCGGATTATAATCAGTCGGATGATATGCATATGTATCCTTTACTGTGTTAACCACTTCATCGCCATCACGAACTGTATCTTCCACTGTGTTGACATCTTTTGACAACTCAATATAGGTACGTCCAGCAAGGAACAATGTCTTTGTCTGTGCCAGATTTAAAGTCGACTGTTCACCATTTACAATAATCGCACTACTGTTATAATGTCCACGATTCTCTGTTTTTGTCTTTCCATTAGATGTTACTTCTATCTGGAAGTTTTTCGCATCAACAACCGGTGTGAATTTACGATCATCTTTTTCTGTACTGTCACCATATCCAAAATAGTCACCTGAAAGCTGGAATGTAGATCCGGATGCATTCAGTTCCGTATCATCTTTCACGTATAAATCCGCTTTCATAATAGCATCTGCTCCCTTATAGGTTACCTTCTTTGTAGTAGTATCCTTGGTTACTTTGCTATATCCATCAAGAACAATGTTATCAGTCCATACCTCTGACTTTGCAGTCTGGCTTCCGTTCTTTCCATAAATCGAAAGAGAACCATTATCCATAACTGCCATTGTACCAGGTACAATAACTGTATCTGCCATAATAGATACCTGTGATCCATTTACATAGAATCCAGAATACCGGCTCTTCATCGTTTCGCCATCATAGTAATCATTTTTTCCTGCGACCTCATTCTTACCGGTCTGCGTCGCATTCTTATTATAGTATGTATAATCGCCGGATGTCTTTTCACCCTTTGCACTCTTAGAAGTAACACTTCCATGTGTATAAAGTTTTGCAATATCTACAACTTCTCCATCCTTCTGTTCAACATTGTATGTTCCAGAAGAAAGTGTTTTCTTTGAGTCATCAACATCATCACTCCATGTACTCTCATTGTACTGTTTATTGTAATAATCTGATGCTGCATATACATTACCTGCAATCGTAAGAGGAACTGTTGGCTGATTTACCTCAATTCCCATATCTGCAACCATTGCATACTTGAAAATGTTTGGATCATCATTTTCCACAGAATCAAACAATACAGAAAAATCCGGATCACCAACCACAATATCCGTTGTGATACTCTGCGTGTACACACCATTTGCAGAAGAACGATTGTATTCCTGTGTACGACTCAACTTCAGATTCTTTATAATCTTACCAACTTTATTATTGTCATCATCCAGATAATCTACTACCTGAATCCGGCTTGCATCCAAAACAACTGAATCGTTTGAAATGTAGGATGCCAGCTTGCTTGATAATTCATCTAAGCTTACCTTGAAAAATGGATTGTTCTGCAACTGATGATAGAACTCTTTTGAGAACATCTTCTGTGCTTCATCCTGTGATTTTGTTACATAACGACCTTTCACAAGATCATACTCTACCATATTTTCTACTGTATACACATATGCTGTTTTCAAGTCCTCTACTGTCTGTGAACCAACGCCTGCATAAATCTCATTCAGTGCCTGCTCCACATAATAAAAGTTATCTCTTGAATTCAGTTCTTCCAGCTTCAAGCGATATGACTGTACCGCTGCTGCAAGCAATGCTCCTACTATTATACCGATAAACGCTACCGATACAACAACCATTACAATACTGGAGCCTGCGTTACTTTTTAGCTTTTTTAAAATTTGTTTGATTTTCTTCAACTAATTAGCCCCCTTTGCTCCAGATAACCGAACTGTATTCAAATTCTCCTTGTCCGGTGTTAATTTAACTGTTACTGTATACAAACGCTCTGCCTCTCTTGTATCTTCACTCAATGTATACAGAACTTTCATACTGCCATTTGTTACACTTCCATCGCTCTGCTTTGTATTCGTTGTATATTTCTGTCCTAATTCATACTTCAAATACTTTGCAGCCATAGCATCTTCAACTGAACTTCTTGATTCCTTCTCGCCCTTTACATAATCAAAGGTTCCTCCGAATGCGTCTGATACAAACTGTGCATCTGCACTTCCTTCTTCATATCCATTTACATCCAGATTCGTAAATACATAAACACGATCCATCGCATCTGTATCTAATACATTACCATCACTATCCAGAGAAAGTGCTGTATTTGAGTTCTTGCTTGCAAGATGAATCTTTACTTTCTGTGTCTTTGCCTTATCTGTATAATATGTATAATACTCTTCCTTAGAATCTGGTGTACCATCGCCATCAGTATCTACCATCTTATAGTAGTTATCAATATTAGCATCATAATTCTGCTGGTCTTTATACGGCTTATACAAATAAACCTTACATTCATCTACATAATTGTCAAACAAAATATAATCATTTGTCTGATAAATTGCATTCTTAGAATTTGCTCCCGAAATACAATATGGCTGATACTCAAAATAAATTTCTGGTGGTTCTTTGGTAAAGAATTTCTGACTAAATACAGTAAAGCTTACCATATCGTGGAAATCACTTTTTTTCTCACCCTTTACAACCAGGCTGTAATTATAATCATAATAAACATCTACCTTTACGATATAACAATCCTTACCGGTTGTACTGTCAACTGCCTTATCTGCATAGATCTTAATCAGTCTCTTTGAATTATTCATACTGTCCTGTGAAAGAATGGACTCATTATCAACATTCAGCAATGCCTGTTGCCAAGATTCATAGTCAAGCTCTCGCAGATGATCCATTGCCTTTGAAAACAATGCCGAAAACGCTTCCGAGTCAAAACTTGATGTACCACCCATAACTAGTGCAACTGCATTTTTGTCGAGATTATGCATGTTACCAAGATTGACTTCATTCGGGTTCTCTACATAACTTACCGGTGTTCCGTTTGCATTTTTATCTGTACAAACAATTGCTGTAACAAATCCTGCATCATTATACTCTACAATAGAGCCCTCGTTTGTAAGTGTAAATCCTGTTCCAAACTTTCCCAGATCAGCATCCGTCAGATTGTATGCCACCTTGTAATGCTTTGTTGCACTCTCTCCACCATATGCACGTATTTTATTCGACAAGTCATCAAGAACTACAACATTGGAATATACATCCTGTTTTGCTCCAATTTTACGATCATCCAACTTATATTCATATGCTGAATACTTAAGTGTTGAAGTGATTTCCGTTCCGTCTGTATCCAAAAGTCTTACCACCATATCTGTATGAACCGTCGGATCTCCATATTTATCATCCAGTTCTTCTTTCGTTACTGTCTGGAACTCTTCCATTTCATACACGGCTGTCTCATTTGCCTGCTGGAGTGCTTTCGCCTTACGGCTCGTCTCCAGCGTATTGGCAAACTGTTTCAAAATTGGGGTTAACAGGATTGACAATATGGCAACAGCTATGACGATTTCAATTAATGTGAAACCTTTATTATTTGTTTTTGCCATAAACCTCACCCTCTCTTAGTATACCTTAACAGTACCTGTCTTGCTGCCTAAGGCAAATCTAGGAGCGTCATTATCGTCGTCTGCAACCTTCACATATACAGGAACGCTTGTATCATTTGTTACATTCAACTTAATACCATTCTTGTCATCATTATCCACTCTCTTTGAAGATTCAACATAAATTGTAAGTTCTGTATCTGTTAACTCAAATGAATAAGACTCATCACCGAGCTTTACTTCTACCATGTTCTTTCCATCTTCATCTGTAATTGACAGTGCAACTGTCTCAATAGAATTTGCAGTAGAGCTTACCTTGTTGCTGCCTGCACTTACAATAATACCATCTGAGCTATCACCATTTGCATTGTTCAATCCAATCAAAATATCATGATCATCCTTGATGTCCTGTCCCTGACCACTATCATGTGAAGATGTAGTAACACTCGGTGCTCCTGCGCCACCCTGGAAGATGTTAGATACACCTTCTGGAACATCTACATCCACTGTATCTGCTTCTCTTCCTTCTCCAGATACACAATATGCATTCAGATTTACAGTTCCTGAATACGTCTCGTCCTGTGAATTGTATGTAATATCAATGGCTGAAATATTCATACGATACTTATATCCCATAACATAATCAATGAAGTCCTTAATTCCCTCATAAGAGCCAGTATACTGGATTGGGAATGCAGCTGTCAGGCACTGATAGTCTCCTGCAACCGCTGTTTCTGCATCATCTCCTGTGGTCTCTTCAGCAGAATCACCTGTGTTAGCTGCTGCTGCAGCACTTAAGCTGTAATAAGACTCCGGCTCGCCAAGGCCTACGGAATCAACACCAAACTGTAAATTACCCTGATCTTTCTCTACGCCCTTGATGAACATAACTGAGATTTCCTGATCCAATGTCGCTGGGAAATACGCCAGTCTCTCATCGAATTTCTCATTGAATTCCTTCGTCTTCTCCTCATACATCTCACGATCCTGCTGTTTTGCCATCAGCTCGTCATATCTTGTCTGTAATGTATCAACCTCTGACTGAATAGAATCCGCGCTATCCATATTATCTTTAAATACATACATATATGTAAGGCCAAGAATCGCCACCGCTACTATAAATAAAATAATCTTAATATTACTTTTGCTCATACTCACCATTCCTCCCTTACTCGGCTTCTGTGTCAGTCTCGGCTTCGGTTGTCTGTGCATCATCTGCGCCATCTGCCGCTGCTGGATCCTGCATCATTGGAACATAATTTACTGTAACTGAGAAATCATATGTGATTTCTCCATCTTCATCTTTCTTTGTAATGCTTGCCACATATGCATTATCTACACAGTCAATCGTCTTCAACTGCATAATAAAATCCGCAATTGCATCGTAGCTTGTTGACGTACAAGGCATAGACACACCATTATTATTAGATGTAAATCCCGTTACAACTACCGCCGTCGGAATCTTTGCTTCCAATTCAGAGATAAACTCTCTTGCATTCTCATTCAACTGGTATGTTGTATAGTACATAGACTCCATATCTGTGTACTTTGCCTGTGCATCATCATATGCATTGATAATATCTTCAATATCACTAACTCTTGCAATATCCGCCTCTAACTGATCCCGTTTTTCTGTCACAGTATTCTTCTTGTTAATAGAGTAGAATGCCATGCCAGCCGCACCAATTGCAGCAACCGCAACCAACGCGATAAACGGTGTTAAACTTCCTTCCTTCTTTGCAACAGCCTGAACCGCATCCGAAATTTCAAATCCCATAGGTGCAAATGCTGCTCCAATCGGAGTAACAAGATATACCGGATTGTATACCTTCAAGTCGATACTTGGATCAAACTTGATATTATACAGCGTATCCATGATACGTGTGCTGACATTCAACTGTACCTTAAAGAGTCCGTCAATACCACGAATCAAAGCACCGTCGCCAGTCAGGAATACGTCCTCGATTGGCTTGTCTGGATTCTTTGATGCATAGAAATCCATAACACGTCCGATGTTGTTAATCAAATAACGGAACGCACCTGTCACTTCATTATCATCAAAATCTACCGTGATCAGGCGATCATTCTGAAGCAATGTCATAGCAGTTGTTGCATCGACACCCTTATCGTCCATAACTACATTTACAACAGAGTTTGTACCATATGGAACGGTTCTCTGCAACAACAGGTTATCGCCCTGTACAATATTCAATACCGTACTCTCACTACCTAACTGGATAACCATGGTTGTTGTGTTCTGATTTGTCTGTGTCTTAATGAGCTGGAGCATTGCATTACCGATATAATCCAGTGCAACGACATTCAATCCAGCCATCTGTCCTAAATCATAATAAGACTTTACCATATGCTGTGGTGCTGCTACCGCAAGCACACGAAGCTGTTTATTGTTTTCTTCATCCGTTACTGTCTCAAGTACAGAATGAGAAACAACATAATCTTCTATATTTACAGGGAAATACTCTGATGAGTTTGAATTGATAATTCCTCTGATCTTTTTCTCAGGAACAAACGGTATCATAACCTCTCTGTTTACAATTTTCGTCGATGAAAGGACAAAGATTACATTCTTATTATTAATACCGCGAGCCATCAACTGCTGTGTGATTGCTTCTGCAATCTTCTCTGGCTCCTTTAACACACCATCTTCATAAGAATCTTCTGGTGTTTCAAAAATGATGATATTATGAATCATCGTCTGCTTTTTCGCTGAAGCAGTCAGCTCAATAATTGTAATACTTTCGTTTGTGATATCAATGGATAACACTTTATTGCTTTTTGCCATTCGTTATAGCCTCCCTCGCTAATCAGTGATTTTATTTTGGGACATTCGTCCACATACTTATAGGTACCAGCTCACGAGCTGTTCACCCCATATCATTGCTATACATATACCCATAGATAAATATGGGCCAAAAGCCAGCTTCCTGCCAACCTTCTTAACAGCCATCCGTATGAGATGCACGACCGTACCGATGATGCATGCCATGATGAATGCTATTATAATTAATTTCCAGCCCAATAGTAAGCCGGTTGCCGCCATAAGCTTTATGTCACCGTGTCCTATGCCTCTCCCCTTTGTAACAAGATCTATGAGAAGTAAAAAAACGCTGACAGCAAACAAACCGATTACATACTGACTCCAATTTTCTAAATCGGTGAAGAGTCTAACCAGTCCTAAAGTTAAAATAAAAAGAATGAACCCCAATGGGATTTCCTGTGTACGCCAGTCAATGACGCTTAGTGCTAATAAGGCAGAAGCTGCCAGGCAGTAAAGGAACGTCTCCACCGTGATTCCTTTTGCGAGGAAGAAAACCACGTATAGTATCCCGTTTGCAGCTTCTACAATCGGATACTGCACAGAGATGTGCGCTTTACAATGCCTGCACTTTCCACCTAAAAATAAATAACTAAATAAAGG
>ERZ1034984.2322-NODE-2322-length-15526-cov-9.871308_pt1 | contig 15526 bp, 14 predicted proteins | sample MGYA00520589_ERZ1034984 | MGnify/ENA primary metagenome ERZ1034984 (study PRJEB33766, sample SAMN09781790) | gut metagenome | biome: gut microbiome | host: Homo sapiens | place: Madagascar | study: EMG produced TPA metagenomics assembly of the PRJNA485056 data... | reverse complement strand
CATGAATGAGGGGTCAGGGGAGTTGAGAGTGTCGAAGACACTTTCTTGTACAATATTAGAGTGAGGTACCTTATGAAATTAATAAATGAAAAGCTTGCAAAGGATATTTTACTTGCAGGCAAAGAGGAATTCTTAGAAAAAGGATTTCAAGGCGCATCCATGCGTCAAATTGCAGCAAGGCTTCAGGTAACAACCGGTGCAATTTATCGCTATTATACAGATAAAGAAAGTATATTTGAGGCATTGGTAGGAGATGCAGCAAGGGAGTTAGAAGAACGCTATCGTAGAGTGCAGCAGGAATTTTCGGAACTGCCATTGAGTGGGCAAATGGAGAATCTGCCGGAAGTTTCAGAAGATGAACATGCCTGGATGATGGAGTACATATATGATAACTTTGATGCATTTAAGCTGATTTCCTGTTGTGCAGTTGGAACCGGATATGAACACTACCTGGATAGATTGATAGAGATTGAGGTGAATTCAAGTCTTGCATTGATTGATAAAATGCAACAAGAAGGCATGAAGGTTTTGCCTATGGATGAGGATATGATACATATTGTGGCAAGTGCTATGTTTAACGGAATGTTTGAGACAGTACGTCATGATATTCCAAGAGAAAAGGCAATTATTTATACCGATAGCCTTCGTAGCTTTTATAGTGCAGGATGGTTCAAACTTTTAGGAATTTCGGAAAAGAAAAGAGGATAATGGTAATGGAAGAAAAGAAACAATCCCCTTTTGGGATTTTATGGAAATGGGCAGAGCCTTATCATGGTTCATTCCTTTGCGCCATTATTTTGGCAGTATTAGGCGTGGCATGTAGCATGATACCTTATTTTTGTGCAGCAAAAATAATAGGTATTCTGTTAGAGGGAAGTAATGAGTGGAGCGAAATTGTTCCATGGATTGGAATAATGATAATAGGGTATTTAGGAAAAGTAGTATGTTCCAATTTGTCTACAGGAATATCACATACAGCAACATATCATACATTGCGGGATATTAGGAAAAATCTCATAGCAAAATTGGCAAGAGTTCCTATGGGAACGGTATTGGATACTCCATCTGGTCAATACAAGACTACAATTGTAGACAGAGTAGAAGGGATGGAACCTACTTTGGCACATTTGTTACCAGAGATGACAGCAAATGTATTAGTGCCACTTGTAATTGCAATATACATATTTGTGTTGGATTGGCGCATGGGTCTGGTATCACTTGTTACATTAGTAATTGGAATCATCATTGCATCACAAAGTGGTAAAACTTATGCAGTACGTTGGGAAGGTGCAGTAAAGATAGGTAAACGTATGGCAAATGCTATTGTAGAATATATTGGTGGAATCCAAGTAGTAAAGGCATTTAGCCAGTCGGCAGGTTCTTATCGAAAATATGCCGATGCCGTAAATGATAATGCACAATATTATGTAGACTGGATGGCAGAAAATCAGAAATACATGGCATCGATGCAGAGCATTGTTCCGGCAGTATTAGTAACAGTATTACCGGCAGGATTTGGATTTTGGATGGGGGGCAGCCTGAGTACACAAAGTTTTCTTACCGTTATTATCTTATCATTAGGACTAACCGGACCATTATTAGCAGCGATGACATTTGTAGATGATTTGGCAGTGGTCGGAACGAATGTAGGGGAAATCGCAGGAATCCTGGATGCAGAAGAGTTAGAACGCCCAGATAAGAAAGCTACATTAAACGGAAATGAAATTCAGTTAAAAGATGTTACCTTTTCTTATGGATCACAAAAAGAAGAGGTGCTTCACGGAATTAATTTAAAAATAGCTTCCGGTACAATGAATGCATTAGTAGGCCCTTCCGGTTCCGGTAAATCCACCATAGCAAAATTGATTGCGGGATTCTGGGACGTAACTTCAGGAAGTATTACTTTAGATGGAACCGATTTAAGACAGATACCATTACACCAATTAAATGACAGGATTGCTTATGTTTCTCAGGACAATTATCTGTTTGACTTATCGATACGAGAAAATATTCGGATGGGTAATCCAAAGGCAACAGATAAAGAAGTAGAAGAAGTGGCAAAAAAATCTGGATGCGATACATTTATTCGTGGATTAGAGCATGGATATGATACCGTAGTAGGAGGTGGCGGAGGTCATCTTTCCGGAGGAGAAAAACAACGTATTTCTATTGCAAGAGCAATGTTGAAAAATGCACCGATTGTTATATTGGATGAAGCTACTGCAAGTATTGACCCGGAAAACGAGGCTTTGATTCAAAACGCTTTGTCAGAACTGACGAAGGGAAAAACACTGGTTGTAATTGCACATCGTTTATCAACCATTATGGATGCAGATCAAATTGTTGTAGTGGAAAACGGAAATATTGTGGCAAAAGGAAAGCAGCAAGAGCTTTTAGATACCTGTCCATTATATGCAGATATGTGGAAAGCGCATATTGATGCAAAAGATCAAACTGGAGAGGAGGAGCAGGCATGATAAAAATGATTCAAAAAATCTTTGTATTTGCAGGAGAGAAAAGAAGGTTGCTTACAAAGGCGACTATCGTAGCTTTTATCGGAGCTGTATTTGGTGCACTTCAGTTTGGAGCATTAGTGTTAATATTAGATGCTGTTTTATCAGGAAAGCGTGATACATCAGTAGGATGGATGGCATTTGGAATTATGGTGGTTTCCATTATAGGAAGAATTATATGTATGTATTATGCAACAAATGCGGAAACTGAAACAGGTTATTTTATGGTAGCGGAGAAAAGAATTCATATTGGAGATCGTTTACGTTATATTCCAATGGGATATTTTAATCAAAATAGTCTTGGTTCTATTACAGGTGTTGTAACAACTACTTTGAGTGATGTGGAAAATGCAGCAGCACGTTGTTTGGTTACCCTGTTCGGCGGATTTTTAAATACATTTGCATTAAGTATTATGTTGTGTGTGGTAGACTGGCGTATGGGCTTGATTGCAATTGCAGGAATTGTTATGTATCTTCTGGCAACAGAGTTAGCTTGTGCAAGATCAGCAGCTACCGGTCCTGCAAGACAAAAAGCCCAGGAAACATTGGTAGAATCTGTGTTGGAATATATACAGGGAATGAGCGTAGTAAAGGCATTTGGTCTGGAAAAAGATAATATGCAGACAGTGCAAAAAGGAATTGACGATAGTTGTAAAAAGGCGTTGAATTTGGAATATTCCATTTTGCCATGTGCAGCACTGCGGCAAGCAGTAGTGAAAGCATTTTCTGTCATATTGACAGTGACCGGAATTTTATTCTATTTCAACGGTAGTCTGGGACTTTCTCATTGTTTATTAATGATAATTGTTTCTTTTATGATATATAGTGAGTTGGAAAGCGCAGGAAATATGGCAGATATGTTACAGATGTTAAATGCCTCTATGGATACAGCAAATGCAATTGACGATACACCGATTATGGATGTAGAGGGAGCAGATATTGTACCGAAAGATGCGTCTGTAGTATTTGAAAATGTAGATTTTTCTTACGGAGAGCGAAAGATTTTAGATCATATCAATTTGGAAATAAAGCCAAATACCACAACTGCCATTGTAGGACCATCTGGTAGTGGAAAAACAACCCTATGCCACATGATTGCAAGATTCTGGGATGTGCAGGATGGAAAGATTTTGGTAGGTGGTTATCCGGTAAAAGATTATAAGCTGGATAGTTTAATGAAAAATATTTCCATGGTGTTTCAGGATGTATATTTATTTGCGGATACCATAGAAAATAATATTAAGTTCGGAAAGCAGGATGCAACCCATGAGGAGGTAGTAGAAGCTGCAAAACGTGCTTGCTGTCATGAATTTATTATGGCGTTGCCGGATGGATACAATACAGTGATCGGTGAGGCCGGTGGAACTTTGTCAGGCGGAGAAAAACAACGTATTTCCATAGCAAGAGCATTATTAAAAGATGCACCGATTGTAATTTTAGATGAGGCAACTGCAAGTGTGGACCCAGAGAATGAAGCAGAACTTCAAAAGGCAATCGAAGCACTGACACATGATAAGACCATTATTATGATTGCTCATCGATTAAAAACTGTTCGCAATGCAGACCAGATTTTAGTATTAAATAACGGTCATATTGTACAAAAGGGTACACATAAGGATTTAGCAACTGTTCCGGGCTTATATCAGGATTTCTTAAATGCAAGAAAAGAAGCAATTAGCTGGAAATTATCATAAAATGTTTTGAAAAATATTATCAATGTGATTTCTTGACAAAGAGTATAACACTGTTATATCATACGCGATGTAACAGTGTTATATTTTTGCATAAACTTGAGAAACTGGAAAAGGATGTTCTCATAGTTGCTGAGGAGTGCGCGCATGGGGAAAGAAGAAAACGCAACATTAAAAAGAATACAGGAAGTAGCAATTAAAGAATTTTTGGAGAAAGGATTTAAAGGGGCATCGCTTCGCGATATTGTAAAAAAGGCGGGAGTAACCACTGGGGCCTTTTATGGCTATTACAGTAGTAAAGAAGCTTTATTTGAAGATTTGGTTTCAGAGACAGCAGATTATATGTATGAAAAGTTCTGTGGGATGCTGGAAAAGTTTGAAAAACTTTCCGTGGAAGAGCAAACAAGGCAGATGGAAGAATATAGCATAGACTATCTGGATGATGTGGTAGATTATGCTTATGAGCACAAAGGAATTTTTCGTTTGATTTTACAAGCTTCAGCCGGAACGAAGTATGAAAACTATATTCATCAGATGGTAGAAATTGAGATTCGCTCTACCGAAGAGTATGTTGCAAGAATGAGGAAAGCGGGGTATGACATTGTAATGCCCAATCTTCAGTTAGCGCATGCTATTATAAGCGGAATGTTGTCAGCGTTGTCAGAATTAATTGTACATGATTTATCGAAGGAAGAGATAAAGATTTGTGTGAAACAGATTGGGGAATTCATGGAGGCAGGCTGGCAAAAAGTAATGGGAGTGTGAGAAAGCGAAACTGACAAGTTAGTTGCGCCTCATTTTTGCTCAAAGGTTAGAAACAACTAACTAAAAGTGTAAAAAGGCATGGTCTATATAATAGAAACAGGAGGAAGTTATGAAACAGAAATCAACCACACAATGGATTGCAGAATTTGCCAGTATTCATAAAAAGACATATGTAATGTCAGTAGTTTTGGCAGTACTGGGCGTATTCTGCGGATTAGCACCATATTTTCTCATAGGAAATATGGTAAAAGAATTATTGAAAGGAAATCAGGAGTTTTCCTTTTACTTAACACAGTGTTTATGGATGGCAGGATGCACCGATTGTTATTTTGGATGAGGCTACAGCCAGTGTAGATACAGATAACGAGAGTTATATCCAGCAGGCAATTAATGAACTTTGCAAAGGAAAAACACTTCTTGTGATTGCGCATCGCTTAAATACCATACGAAATGCAGATCAGATTATGGTAATTGCAGACGGAAGAATCGCAGAGAGTGGTACTCATGAAGAATTACTGCAAAAAAATGGTATTTATCATAATTTTGTAACTGTTAGAGAGAATACCAAAGGCTGGTATACGAAAAAGTGAGAAATCCTATCATTTTAAATCCTTGATTTTAGAAGCAAAATCAATTATGATAAACAAGGTTAGATGAAACTAACTAAACGAGTGTAAATCATAAAGACTCCTCAGAAAACAATTGGAATTGTATTCACCGGAAGGTTGACTCCCTTCCGGGAGGTTTGTCTTAAAAGAGAGTTGGAAGGAGATTTCAAGAAATGGATTATTTACAGATTGAAAAAGTAATCGGAAGAGAGATTTTGGATTCCAGAGGAAATCCTACGGTAGAAGCAGAAGTGGTTCTTGTTGATGGAACAGTAGGAAGAGGAACAGCACCAAGTGGTGCATCTACCGGAGAATTTGAGGCTCTGGAGCTTCGCGATGGCGATAAAGGAAGATACCTTGGAAAAGGTGTTACCAAAGCAGTAGAAAATATCAACACAATCATTAGCGATGCAGTTGTAGGAATGGATGCATCTGATATTTATGCAATTGATAAAGCAATGATCGATGCAGATGGAACAAAAGACAAGTCTAAGCTTGGCGCAAATGCAATCTTGGCTGTTTCTATTGCAGCAGCAAGAGCAGCTTCTATTGCATTAGATATTCCACTATATCGTTTCCTTGGAGGAATTTCCGGTAATCGTTTACCAGTTCCTATGATGAATATTTTAAATGGTGGTGCTCACGCAGCAAATACCGTAGACGTACAGGAATTTATGATTATGCCTGTAGGTGCTCCAAGTTTCAAAGAAGCACTTCGTTGGTGTGCAGAGGTATTTCATGCATTAGCAGCATTATTAAAGAGCAAAGGATTAGCAACTTCTGTTGGTGATGAAGGTGGATTTGCTCCTGACCTTGCATCTGATGAAGAAGCAATTCAGTATATTTTAGAAGCAGTAAAGAATGCAGGATATGAACCAGGTAAGGACTTCATGATTGCTATGGACGCAGCTTCCAGTGAATGGAAAGGTTCTAAGAAGGGCGAATACATATTGCCAAAGGCTGGAACAAAATTCACTTCTGAAGAGTTGATTGCTCATTGGAAAGGATTAGTAGAAAAATATCCAATCATTTCTATCGAAGATGCTTTGGATGAAGAAGATTGGGAAGGATGGCAGAAGCTGACTGCTGAATTAGGAGATAAGGTTCAGTTAGTAGGTGATGACTTGTTCGTAACCAATACAGAGAGATTGTCTAAGGGTATTGAATTAGGATGCGGAAATGCAATCTTAATTAAATTAAATCAGATTGGTTCTGTATCTGAAACTTTGGAAGCAATCAAAATGGCACATAAGGCAGGATATACTGCAATTTCTTCACATCGTTCCGGTGAAACAGCAGATACTACTATTGCAGACCTTGCAGTAGCTTTGAATACTTGCCAGATTAAGACCGGTGCACCGAGCAGAAGCGAACGTGTTGCAAAATACAACCAGTTATTAAGAATTGAAGAACAGTTAGGCGATGCAGCTGTTTACCCAGGAATGGGAGCATTTAACGTAAAAAGAAAATAATTAAATAATAACATAACACCCCGAAAACTGTCGTGAGTATGAAAATACTTCATGGCAGTTTTTTAATGTAATAGGAATTTCTTCCTATTACATTAAAAACGCTCCGCTAAAATGAGAGATTTTACCAATAAGGTGTATTGACGAAAAGTCAATAAAGACTATAATAAAAAAAGAGAGTTAGACGAGACTAACAAAAGATAGAGGAGGAAAACAAGTGAGTCGAAAGATTGTGGAATTTAAAGATGTTGTAAAGACCTATGGAAAGGGCGAAGGAATGCAGGTGGCTGTCAATCATGTGGATTTTACCATAGAAGAAGGTGAGTTTGTGGTGATTTTAGGACAGTCCGGTGCCGGAAAGTCTACCATATTAAATATGCTTGGAGGAATGGATCAGCCTACTTCTGGAAAAGTTCTTATAGATGGGATGGAAGTATCAGCCATGAATGACAGACAGTTATCCGATTACAGAGCTAAAACAGTTGGGTTCATTTTTCAGTTTTATAATTTACTTCCAAGCCTTACTGCTTATGAAAATGTGGCACTTACCAAAAGCATTGTAAAAAATGCCTTAGATCCTATGGAAATGTTAAATGCAGTAGGACTGGCAGAGCACAAAGACAAGTTTCCGTCTCAAATGTCTGGTGGAGAGCAACAGAGGGTTTCCATTGCAAGAGCTTTGGCAAAGAATCCAAAGATTATTTTGGGAGATGAACCTACCGGAGCATTGGATTCAGAAACCGGAGTTATTGTATTGGAACTGTTGCAGAACGTATGCAGAAAGAATCACAATACAGTAATTTTGGTAACACATAATGCAGATATTGCTCAGTGTGCGGACAAGGTAATTCGTATGAAAAACGGAAAGATTCGTGAAATTAAGATAAACGAGCATCCGGTTCCGGTAAAGGAGGTAACCTGGTAATGTTGACAAGAAAAATGTTTCGTGATATCAAAGGAAACTTTGGACAGTTCTTTTCTATTTTTATTTTGTCTGCATTAGCCATTATGATGTTTACCACTTTTCAAAGTAGTACCCTTGGTGCAGCAAATGCGATGCAAACCTTCAATTGCGAGAGTAATCTTGCAGATGTTTGGATGTACGGAGAGAATTTTACAAAAGAAAATCTGGAAGCAGTAAAGAATTTAAAAGAAGTCAAAGATGCACAGCTTCGTATGATGGTAACCGGAAAATCAGTAAAACAGGGCAATGCGCAGGTAGATATTTACTTAGAAGATGAGAATATCGTGACAAAACCATATGTGGAAGAGGGAGCAGAATTTGACCCTACGGATACCGAAGGTTTGTGGCTTTCGGAAAAGTTTGCTGATTATTGGAAGATAAAAATAGGAGATGAATTTTCCGTAGCCTATAATGGAGTAACCATAACAGGCACAGTAAGAGGATTGATTTCCACACCGGAATATGAATATATGTGTGCGGATACAGACTTAGATACAGATGTATCAAACATTGCTTATGTTTATATGTCTTATCGGGGATTTCCGGTGCGTGAGTATGTGAACCATTTAATATCCGATGATGTTATTTCCGTTTCCGATATATTGAAAAATACCCATGCATTAGATGAGGCAATGGAAAAATTACATCAGGCAGGAATGACAGAAAATGATATTACAAAAGAAATGTTACTGGAAATGATAGAAAATTTCAGTGATGAAAAATTATTTTCCTTTATGCCATACACACAGCTTATTTTTACAACAGATGTAAAAGATGTGTTTTCCCTAGAAAAGAAGGTAGCAAATGCAATTGATAACAACTATGCGGTTTATCTGGATAAGAGTTCCATTCCGGGACTTAAGGTGTTTGCAGATGAAATGGCACAGCACAAACAGTTTTCTTATGCCTTTTCCATTATTTTTGTATTGATTGCCATATTAGTAATAGTTACTTCTATGAAACGTATTGTGGAACAACAAAGAACGCAGATTGGAACCATGAATGCCATGGGGGTAAAACGTTATAAAATTGCTTTTCACTATGTTAGCTATAGTCTGGTGGTTTCCCTGCTTGGTGCCCTGGTAGGTCTTTTTGTGGGACCGATGGTAGTAGGTCAGGAGTTGATTGATGTCTTTTTAAGCTGGTATACCTTACCGGGATGGAAACCGGCATACTCATGGAAGTTTATTGCCATGACATTTGTAATTGTATTAGTGTGTGCGGGAACCTCATATCTAAGCTGTCGAAAACTTATGCATGTGGCTCCATCTGAAGCACTTCGTCCGGCACCGCCAAAGGCAGGAAAAAAGTGTATTTTCGAGAAAGTACCATTTTGGAACAAACTTGGATTTCAGGCACAATATAATTTGCGTGATATTTCCAGAAGTAAATTGCGGGCATTTATGTGTGTGTTTGGAACTGCTTGTGGTATGATGCTCATCTGTTGCGGATTCGGATGCGACGATACATTGAAGAATGTAAAAGAGTGGATGTTTGATAAGATGCAAAATTATCAATATCAGGTAATGTTAAAAGATGGCATTACTACCTCCCAGGCAGATAAACTGGAAGAAGAATATAGCGGTGAACTTGTTATGACAGACAGCATTGAGGTCGCAACCCAAAAGAATGCACTTCACAAGGACAAGGCAACTGCAAGTGTAGTGGTAACAGAAGGAAAAGGTTACTATAATATTACAGATGTAAATCAAAATGTGGTGGAGATTGAACCGGGAACAGTTGCGCTTACTTCTAAGTTGGCGAAAAAATTAGGAGTAAAAGAAGGAGATACCGTTTATTGGCATATTTATGCAAAAAATGAATGGTATGGAACAAAGGTAAGTGTAATCAGCCGAAATCCAAGTGTAACCGGAATCACTCTATTACGGGAAGATTTTGAAAAACTAGGTGAAAAGTTTACACCATATATGTTGGTAACAGACAATAAAGTAACAGCAAAAGCAGATAAAAATATTACCGTAGTACATAATCAGGATGGAATGTTATCCTCCTATAAAGATACCATGGAGCTAATGTATGTTATGGTATATATTATGGTAATGTTTTCAGCGCTTTTAGTGGTAATTGTATTATACAATTCAGGAAATCTTTCCTTTAATGAGAGAGTGAAGGAGTTTGCAACGTTGAAAGTAATGGGATTTCAGAGTAAGCGAATCCGTCGTTTGATTTCCATGCAGAATTTGTGTTTATCGGTCATCGGTGTATTGGTTGGTGCACCATTTGGAAGAATGGTATTGCAAAGTATGTTTGACAGTAATGGAGATTCCTTTGATTACCAGGCGGTGATAAGTTTACCTTATTATATTTTAGCAGGAGCTTTTGTTTTAATCGTATCCTGTTTAGTCAGCTTTATGTTTTCAAAACGTATTAAGAAATTGGATATGGTAGAGGTACTAAAAGGAATGGAATAGGAAGGAAATATGCATGGGAAAAGGATGAATGATGCAAGACAGCGGAAAGAGCATATCCTTCAGTCAGCACAGAAAGTTTTTTTGAAAAAGGGGTATTATGGTGCGACCATAGATGAGATTGCAGCGGAAGAAGGTGTTGTGAGGGGAACCATTCTTCACTATTTTAAAAGCAAAGAAGAACTGATGCAGAATGTATTGAAAAATGCAGGAAAAGAGTTTGTATCAGAAATTGAGCAACTCATGAGCAATGAAAAACGATCTGTAACAGAACGGATAGAAATGGTCTTGAAACTATGCGAAGAACAGTTTTGCAGAGTAAAACCGCAAATAGAACACTACGCAGAAGAAAACACAGAGTTTCGTTTCGTGATGGATCAAATAAGAATAAAAACTTTTTATAATATTGCAGATGCTCTGGAAAAACTGTTAGATGAAGGAAACAAAGAAGGAAGTTTAAAAATTCCAAATACAAGAGCAAGGGCAGAAAGTGTTGTATTTGCTGTATTTGGAATTACCGGAAGCAACCTTACAGCAGAGGAGATGATGGCAGAACTTCAGAATGTGATTGAGAAAATGATATTTGAGTGAAATGTCAGAAAAACCAGATGTTTTAAGGTTGCGGGTATTGTTGTCGTTGATGAAAGAGGATTCAGAGACATGTACGGTTACCGGAATAGCCAAAACACTGGGGGAGGAAAAATATACAGTCAGTCGAATACTGACCGCATTAGAAAAAGAAGGGCTTTTAGATCGTAGTGATACAAGACATCCTACGTTGACGGAAGAAGGAAGAAAAGCTGCTCAGGTATATGGAGAAAAGATAAGGATTACAATGAACCATTTGATTTATGAAGGGGTGGATGTTGAGAATGCAAAAAGTGTACTTCCGGAAGGCTATGATGCACAGAATCTGGTAATGTATCGAATCAATGATGATGGAACCAAGACCCTGATAAAGGGCGGTGTAGAAGATGGATACTATAAGATTGCAACAAAGCACTTTAGTTATTATGCACTAGTAGAAAAAGGAAGTACCATCACAGATGCAGAGAATACTGCTCAGATAGAAGCAAATAAAAATACACCGGTGGTAAGTTCAGGGGTGAATAATGGAAATGGACAGACCGCAAACGTTTCGGCAGGAAACAATACCACAGTAACAAGTCCGAAAACAGGTGAAAATACAGCAATGGAATATGTAGAAGCAATCGCGTTGTTAGCAGCAATAATTCTGGTTTTATCAGTTGCAAAAAAGTGGAAAAAAACACTATTGATAAAAAGTCATCAGTAATGCCATTTCCTTTCTCAGCCAGGGTGCTATAATAAAAACAGATGGATTAGATATGGCTAACCCAAAAGCAGAAAAGAAAGGATGCGTATTATGGGAAGATATTATCATTTATCAAAGAAACTGACAGAAGCACAGTCAGAGGAGATTGAAAGGGAAATGGAAGAACTGGAAGATGTGGCAAGCGTAGAAATCACGAAAAACCACGACTTTATGAAGGTTATTACCAAGGACAACCAGTTTGCAGAAGTGATGGGAGCAGCAGTAAACATCTGTAGCAGAGTGGCAGAAGGTGCTCAGCTTACTTTTGCGAGATTCGCCTTTGATGATAAAATTTCTCAACAAGCATAAAAAACATGGAAAATTCACAGACATGGATGTACAATAACCTGTATACAAAAAGAAGAAACCATTAGGAGGTACCATTTATGTTGGGATTTTTGAAAAAATTTGATGTAAAGAAAACAGGTTTATTTGCAGCAGGAGTATTATTCGGCACAGCTGGTGTAAAAGTTTTAGGCAGCAAAGATGCAAAGAAATTATACACTAACTGCACAGCAGCAGTTTTGCGTGCAAAAGAATGTGTCATGAAGACTGCAACAAATATTCAGGAAAACGCAGAAGATATTTATGCAGAAGCTCAGCAGATTAACGAAGATAGAGCAGCTCAGGCAGCAGCATATGAAGATGCAGCTGAGGCTGAAGCAGAAGCACCAGTAGCTGACGAAGCAGAATAGAAGAATACCAAAGGGGTTGCCGCATGAAAGTGCGGTGACTCCTTTTTGCGACGAAAGAAGGTTTTAAAGTGAGATTTGTAATAAAACACGAAATCAGAGGCAGAATTCGTATTCATGTACTGCAGAGCCGGATGACCGATGAACAGGCAGATACACTTCAATATTATTTAAGCAGACAGAAATTTGTAACAGCAGCAAAAGTACAGGAACGTATGCAGGATGCGGTTATTTGCTATGTAGGAAACCGTGAAGATATTATTCAGGTGTTACAGAAGTTTCAATATGAGCAAGTAGAAGTACCGGATGTCTTTTTACAGAATTCCGGAAGAGAGCTAAATCGGGAATATTGGGACAAGCTGGTTAATAAAGTAGTATTACATATGGGCAATAAACTGTTTTTGCCTTATCCGTTAAGGGCGGGAATTGCAGCAGTAAAATCCATAAAATATTTGTGGTCTGGAATTACTACATTAGCTAAAGGCAAGATAGAAGTACCGGTTCTGGATGCAACAGCAATCGGTGTATCTATGCTTCGCAAGGATATTAAGACCGCAAGCTCCATTATGTTCTTATTAGGCATCGGAGAAATATTAGAAGAGTGGACGCATAAGAAGTCCGTAGATGATTTAGCAAGAAGCATGTCTTTGAATGTGAACAAGGTATGGCTGTGTAATGGCGAACAAGAGGTACTGGTTTCAGCATCTGACATTAAGGAAGGCGACCAGGTAAGAGTTCATATGGGAAATGTAATTCCATTTGACGGAACTGTAATCGCCGGAGAAGCTATGGTAAATCAAGCATCTCTTACAGGTGAGTCTATGCCGGTAAGAAAGAATGAAGAAGGAACGGTATACGCAGGTACCGTAGTAGAAGAAGGAGAATTGACCATTCGGGTAAAAGAGGTCAATGGTTCCAGCAAGTTTGAAAAAATTGTAACCATGATAGAAGAATCCGAAAAATTAAAGTCATCCTTAGAAAGCAAAGCAGAACATCTTGCAGATAAATTAGTTCCATATACACTTGCAGGAACAGGGATTACTTATTTACTTACAAGAAATGCAACAAAGGCACTATCTGTATTAATGGTAGATTTTTCTTGTGCCCTGAAGCTGGCAATGCCGATTTCCGTATTATCTGCAATTCGCGAAGCAAGTGCTTATAATATTACCGTAAAAGGTGGAAAATATTTAGAGGCAATCGCAGAAGCAGATACCATAGTATTCGATAAGACAGGTACTCTTACCAAGGCACAGCCCACTGTGGTAGATGTGGTTTCCTTCAATGGAGAATCAGCAGATGAACTTTTGCGTATTGCAGCATGTTTAGAAGAACATTTTCCACATTCCATGGCAAAAGCAGTAGTAGATGCAGCTCTGACTAAGAATTTGGTACATGAAGAACTTCATTCAAAGGTAGAATATATCGTAGCACACGGTATTTCCAGTACGATAAATGATAAAAAAGTGGTAATCGGAAGTTATCACTTTGTATTTGAAGATGAAGGATGCCAGATTCCGGAAGAACAAAAGCAGCGATTTAATGAACTTCCACCGGAATATTCTCATTTGTATATGGCAATTGAAAATAAACTGGCGGCCGTTATTTGTATTGAAGATCCGGTAAGAGAAGAAGCGGCCGCAGTAGTAAATTCTCTGAAAAAAGCAGGCATCAGTAAAGTGGTTATGATGACCGGAGACAGTGAGCGTACTGCAAAGGCAATCGCAGCCAAAGTTGGTGTAGACGAGTACTATTCCGAGGTACTTCCGGAGGATAAGGCTGAATTTGTGGAAAAAGAAAAGGCAGTAGGCAGAAAGGTCATCATGATAGGAGACGGCATTAATGATTCACCTGCACTTTCCGCAGCAAATGTAGGAATTGCAATCAGCGATGGAGCAGAAATTGCCAGAGAAATTGCCGACATTACCGTTGGTGCAGATGACTTATATGAGATAGTCACATTAAAGGCAATCAGTAATGCACTAATGAAGCGAATCAATAAAAATTATCGATTTATTGTAGGATTTAATACAGGATTGATTTTGCTTGGTGTAGGAGGAATCATACCGCCTACCACATCCGCATTACTCCATAATACTTCAACTTTAGTAATTGGATTAAAGAGTATGGAAAACTTAATTTCATAAGAAAAGTAAGAACAAGAAGCACAGATAAGATTGGTCTGTGCTTCTTTTATATCATAGGAAATGCGGTGTTACATTAAAGCACGAAAAAGTCCGGTGAGCGAACTCTTTTTTTTGTCAAGAGATTCCTGAGAAATTATATCAGCAATTCATATTGACATTTTCCTGAAAAAATATTATAGTGTTCCTAAAAAGTACCACTATGCAAAGGAAGGAATCCATGGATACAAAAAATCTGATTGAACATCTGGTGGCATTCGGCTTAACAGGTCAGGAAGCTCTTGTATATCTGGAACTGTTTCGTTCTGGAAAGAGTACCGGATATGAGATTTCCAAACTAACCGGTATTTCACGGTCCAATGCATATAAGGCATTGGATGGATTGACAGCGAAAGGAGCAGCCTGCGTCACTCAGGGAAATGTGAAAAAGTATGCCCCGGTTGGAATCGAAGAATTTTGTCAAAATAAGATAAGAAACTTATCAGAACGCAGAGAATATCTAATAGAACATATGCCGAAGGAAAAGGAAGAAGAAGAAGGCTATATTACCATTCGTTCTGATGAAAATATATTAGATAAGGTAAAAAATATGCTGGAAAGGGCAGAAAAACGTGTTTATATCTCCATGTGTAAAAATCTGTTACAGCAGATAGAGCCGGAACTTCAAAAACTTGCTGAACGAAAGATTAAAATTGTGATTTTAACGGATAAGAGCAGTTCTGTTCCCGATGCAAAGATTTACCAGACACAAAATAAAAAAAATCAGATTGGAATTATTACAGATTCCAGTTACGTATTAACCGGAGAATTAGGAAAAGGCAAGGAAAGTACCTGCCTTTATTCCGGACAAGCGAACTTTGTACAGGTATTTAAAGATTCTATGAAAAATGAAATACGTTTGATAGAGTTAGGCGTAAA
>ERZ1034984.2320-NODE-2320-length-15528-cov-7.327926_pt1 | contig 15528 bp, 14 predicted proteins | sample MGYA00520589_ERZ1034984 | MGnify/ENA primary metagenome ERZ1034984 (study PRJEB33766, sample SAMN09781790) | gut metagenome | biome: gut microbiome | host: Homo sapiens | place: Madagascar | study: EMG produced TPA metagenomics assembly of the PRJNA485056 data... | reverse complement strand
TCGGATTTTTTTACAAAGTTTTGGGGGCGTTTTTGGACAAGGTGTATATAGTAGGTGCGTTGTGTAGAAAGTACAACAGATAGGGGCAGGTTACCGTTGAGGCAAGGTCACAATTCCTCAGTCCGCTGCGCGGACAGCTCCCCTCTAAGGGAATCTTTTAGGTTTGTGATAACAGGCCTGCGCAGCTAATGAGGACTATTTCTTTTTAACTTGTGCGACGGATAACAACTCGTTCTTGTATAAAGGTAGCATCCCCGACAAACAAAACTTCCTGCGCCCGTGGGGAAAACCACAAGACGCAGGAAGTGTATCTTATATAGTATATAACCCTTTACGCTCTCCGCTTTTTATCCAGGCGGATCTTGTCGGCAATCATGGCGATGAATTCACTATTCGTGGGTTTGCCGCGGAGGTTGTAACTACGTTGTATCGCCATTTATTTTTTACTCATTTTGAATTTTGCCAATAAATCAGACCATAAATTTCATAGTGTTGGTAGGTTTGCACCCTATAATTTATTGCGATAAAATTATAGCATAAAGGGGCGAAATTATCAAGGTCTCACTTTGTAAAACAGATCGTTATAGCGGCTGTGCGGTGACTTGTGCCTATAAAGTTCTGGTAAAGTTCTGGTTTTCTTGATTCTAGGCGTTCGACTTCATCGTACAAGAATTGCGTTCACAAACCGTGGTTGGGGCAATTTTCTGAATATTATATAAAGAATGCGTAAAAAGTGCCCTTGCTGCCAATATCGGTTACTCAGTGGTTTACTTTAATTTTAACTTCGTGCAACTCAGCCAAATTCCAAATAAAACAATAAGCGACAAATTAGTCCTTCTCACATCTTCGCCGATCATAAGACCGTTGCCTGCTGCTCACCACGAAGAGGTGTGCAAAGTTTCGAGCAGCAATGGGAGCTAACACTCCCACAATTCATGTGATACATCTTACAATAATCTTGGAGGTGTAAATCACATGAAAAATAAATTAGATTGGTTCGATGATGACTGGAAGTGGGATGTACTGCCCACACAGATGCTATTCCCCTACTTACCGATGGCCTTGGAAAGTAGAAATTGTATGCTCGTATAGGTGGGGTGCTAAGTTTCCAAAGTGTCCACGACGCGGAACCACCATGGAGCGTGAGTACCAGCTCTTCTGCAACCACTGTGGTCAAAGACTGAACTGGAGTGGGTTTGATGATGTAGAAGTACGGTACATAGGGTGGGATGGGGTTGAAGAGGCTGAAGATTGATTTCTGGTACTTTTATTTTACTCCGCTGTGATAAAATCCGCAAGGTTAAACCTTATATCCCTTTCTGCAGATTACATTGACCACTTCGTCAACATACTTCTGGCAGGTGTCATGGTTAGGTGCTTCCACCGTCACACGCACCAGCGGTTCAGTGCTTGACTCGCGAACAAGGATACGCCCAGTATCGCCCAGTGCTTCAGCCACCTTAGACCCTGCTTCCTGCACGGCAGTATCATCATGAGTTGCTTTTTTATCGTTACAATGTTTTCAGGTATTCCATAAAATTAATCTTGTTTTCCAACGCCGTTGTCGTGGGACGTCCAAGATTATCTCTCGCACCAATAGAACACTTTGCTTCAATGAAACTGAGCTCATTCCGAGATTTTGCGGCCTCCAGCTCGTCATCTAAATCCTTAAAATTATCTACACTCACCGCATTAGGATATCCACAAGCTTTTGCAATAGCCACAAGATCAATCTTAGAGGCAACTGTAGGCATACCGCCAACCGTCTCATGCGCACCATTGTTAATGACAACATGAATCATATTCTTTGGTGCATTGGATCCCAAAACAGCCATTGAACCCATGTGCATCAAAACTGCGCCGTCGCCATCGATGCACCACACTCTCGTATCCGGTTTATTGATTGCAATGCCAAGTGCAATACTGCTGCTATGCCCCATAGATCCAACCGTTAGGAAATCATATTTGTGACTCTGTCCATTGGCTACACGTGTTTCAAACAGTTCTCGACTGGCTTTTCCAGTGGTGCTTACAATAGGGTCTTCTCCACTGGCATTCACTATATGCTGGATAATCTCTTCCCGAACCATCGTGTTATCATTTGCATACGTCACTTTTCCATCATAAGAAAGTGCGCCTTTACGAATAACAAAAGCCACATCTTTTCCGTCAGCAAGAATTGTCTTAAACTCCTGCATAGCAGACTCTACCTCTTCATCAGTCGTATCTTTACCAATGATGAAAGGTTTGATACCCATGTCGTCCAACAACTTAACAGTAACTTCCCCCTGATAAATATGCTGCGGCTCATCGTGAATACCCGGTTCTCCTCTCCAACCGACTATAAACACAACTGGAATCGCATAGACCTTATCATTCAACAAGGATGCAACCGGATTGATGATATTACCTTCCCCAGAATTCTGCATATACACTACAGGTATTTTACCGGTTGCAAGATGATACCCCGCAGCAAGTGCAGTACAATTGCCTTCATTTGCAGCAATAATATGATGCTTCTGATCAATTCCATACTCTCTGATCAGGTAATCACACAGTGCCTTCAGCTGCGAATCCGGGACCCCTGTATAAAAATCCGATCCAATGATTTCAACCAGTTTTTCTACTTTCATAGTTCACCTCAAATTTCATCAATTAACGTAATTATCTGCTTAATGGGCATTAGCCGATCATCAACTTCCTTCGCACGATGATACTTCAAAATATCTTCTGCCGTTTTCTGCATTGCCGGGAATGCACTTCTGGTCAGTTGATTTGCATAGATGACGATGTTTACACCATGAGCAGCAAGTTCTTCCTCCGTAATAGTGTTAAAACTTGAAGGAACAACAACAATCGGCGTTTTCTTATCCTTAATACGGAACTTATCGCAGAACTCCAAAATCTCATCCGGTTCTTTTCTACGGCTGTGAATCATAATGCCGTCCGCTCCAGCATTAACAAATGCCTCCGCTCGTTTCAAAGCATCCTCCATACCCTGTTCGAGAATTAGACTCTCAATGCGAGCAATAATCATGAAATCATCCGTAAGCTGGGCTTGCTTTCCTGCAGAAATTTTCGCACTAAAATTTTCAATTGTATCCTGCGTCTGCTGAACTTCTGTGCCGAAGAGAGAATTCTTTTTTAAACCAGTCTTATCCTCGATAATAATAGCAGAAACTCCCATTTTCTCAAGAGTACGAACCGTATATACAAAATGTTCCGTAAGTCCACCAGTATCACCATCAAAAATAATGGGCTTGGTTGTTACCTCCGTCACATCATCTATAGTGCGAAAACGTGATGTCATATCAACAAGCTCGATATCGGGTTTACCCTTAGCTGTAGAATCACAAAGAGAGCTTATCCACATAGCGTCAAACTGGTCTAATTTTCCATTGCTTTCTACAACAGTTTTTTCAACGATCAAACCCGTAAGACCATCGTGAACCTCCATAGCTTTCACAATAGGTCGGATCTCAATCAACTGCTTCAATCTCTTCCGACGGTACTCCGGCATGGACAATTTTTCTTTCAGCTGTCGATCCACCTTTTTAACATGGGAATTGTATGTGTATGCTACCTCAATCAACTCACCACCATATTCTTTTAAGAGCGTAATGACATTTTCTCGAATTGACGCCTCCGGTCCTTCTTTCCAGTTATCACCATGTACAACATAATCCGGGTGCAGTTTGCGGATTACCTCGTCGTACATCTCGCTATCCTGAACCACAACCTCGTCTACGCCATCCAAGCTTTCATAAAGTTTGACTCGCTCTTCCAGGGAAATCGTTGGGAATTTATTATAGCGGATTAATGCTGCGTCACTTAACGCACCAACCACCACTTTTCCATATTTATGAGCCTGATCAATAATGTTCAGATGGCCCTCATGGATAACATCCGTACAGAAACATGTATAAACAGTCTTCATATTAAACTCCTTTAATTATTATATTGAATCGGCAGCTTAACATTATAAAATGCCAGAGCAGCCTTAAAAACCTCAAAAAATCTCTTTATATCGTTCTCATCAATGGCTCCTAATGCACATAAACGGAACGTATTTGTAGTCGAGATTTTTCCCGGATAAATTGTAAAACCACGTTCGTAACAGTAATCATGCACTTTTTCAAAATCCCAGTTTGGATCGTCCGGGTAGATAACAGAAACAACAAGGCCAGACTGCCATTCTCGCTTAACTACATCTTTAAAACCAAGTTCATCTAACCCGGCATGTATAGCATTAAATACCCGCGTATGGCGAGCCCACTTTGCTCTTTCTCCTTCTTCCCAGTATTCTTTCAAGGCTTGAATCGTTGCATAAATTGTTTGTACCGGAGGCGTGAAGTGCATTTCCCCTGTCTTTTCAAAAAAGTCATATTGAAGATATAAATTACAATAATAGGACCTCTTTGGAAATTCTTTGGATCGTTCAATAATCGATCTGTTGCCCACAATAAAAGACAAACCAGTCATTGCCATCAGCCCTTTTTGTGCAGAAGCCATACAGAAATCAATATTATCCTCTTCGATATTGATTGGACGCATAGCATACGTCGAAGTTGTATCGACTGTAAAAATTGCGCCATATTGATGTGCCAATTCACCAATTTCACGAATAGGATTCAAGATGCCCGTTCCCGTTTCATTATGAGTTGTATGCACAAGACCAATACCCGGATTGCATTTCAGTGTTTCTTCAACACGTCCAAGATCTGGTCTTTGGTCTACCGGAAACCTCAAATCAATATATGGGAGACCATAATATTGACAGATTTCAACCGCACGTGTACTGTATGCGCCATTGTTGACAATTAAAACTTTCTTTCCTTCGGGAAGAAGAGAATTGATACACACATCAATATTCAGAGTTCCAGACCCACAAAACAACACACTTGTATATTTGTTCAAGTCCCCATGTACAATCTTTACTAAGTCCTCCCGCAGTCCCTTCATCAACCCCGCAAATTCTTTTTCTCTGGGACAAATATCTGGAACCACTTGTGCAAATTTTACAGTGTCTGTTGTTGTCGACGGTCCTGGGTTCAACAGCACATTTCTTTTTACTGTGATTTCATAAGCCATAAAACGTCCTCCTGTTCATTTCTTAAATTAAAAGTAAATTCGTCGCCTGCTTTGGGATACTTTAGCAATATATAAGTACAGCTAGATGCAATGATAGTCATAACAAGAGCATCCAAAGCCATCGTAATAGCTGCACCTGCTTCACCTAAATTTGGCAAGAACCGTTTAATCGGATTAATAAATGGCCTCTGCCAACGACACAGCCAAACGCACACACACATGAGTAGGGCTTAGCTGTCCGTTTCAGACCTGTTTTTTTCCCACTTATATTCTTTCTTCCTTACCTCATCCACAACTTACACATCATAAGTCTTATCGATTGCTTTCAACTCACGGAAAGTGTCGATCTCGACAATGTCCTCATCTTTGCAGGCACGAACTTCAACCTTATAGTGATCCTTTTTATAAACCAGCGGAACCTGTTCCCAATAACGCTCCTTGCCGCCTGGTGCCGTATAGACATCCGGAATATCCTGAGAAAGGCGACGACCGTCGTTTTCATTCCAATAAGAAATACCCACCATCTGCCAACAATCTTCGCCGCCCACTTTTTCATCCGTGATGACGCCGTCTACAACCTCAAAGCACCAGTCATCCGTGCGCTCTTTCTTAATTGCGAGGAAGTCGGAAGTATAATGATACTTTGTGATAATTTTCGGATTAGAAATCAGCAAATCCGCTTCAAACACATAAGCATTTGACAGCATATAACGCGCTACCATCGAAGAAGAAATGTTATTTGCTTCGTTGTAAACAGGGTTTTCCAAGAACTTAATCATCGGATACTTGTAGAGCAACTGGTCAAACTGATCTGCCAGATAGCCGCGTACAATATAGATTTCATTGATACCAGCTTCCAAGCAGGCATCAATCAGACGGTCAATAATACGAACGCCATGAACACGAACCAGTGGCTTAGGGGTATTAAATGTAATGGGAACCAGCCGGGAGCCAAAACCTGCTGCAATAAAGATGGCGCGCTTAGCACGGTAGGGTTCCAGTGCAGCCAAGCCCTCGTTCGTAATTTCTCCCTCATTTACATATTTAAGTTCGGTGAGTTCCTTCATCACGCGATTTACAGTTCCAAGAGAATGGCCGATTTTCTCCTCAATTTGACGCTGAGAGGACGGACTTTTTTCTTTTGCCAGAAGTGCTAAAATGTCGAATTGCTTTCTTGTGAGTATCATTCTGTTTTCTCCTTCCATCTTATTCAGTTTATCTTTCATATTTTTATAGCAATGAACGCGAAGCGTTCATTTTTGCTAATAAAAAACCTATAAATCGGCCGCTGTTCATCACATGCGGCCTTATTCTGTACTTGTGAACGGCAAAATCGCCGTCACTCTGTTCACTGTTTGTAAATACCATATAAATCATCTACTGTGTAAATCCCGTAATCAGAAAACTTAAAGTGCTCTGTATTGCCTGTCACAGAGCGATACCAGTCCATCGTTTTGCAAATATTTGGCATCTCAAATGCAACAATTTTTCCAAGATCTTCAATAATAGCCAGTCCATATGGAAAATCCGCTGTAAAATATCTTGATTGAAAATCAGGAATCCAGCCATTGTTTGTTTGAATCATTGGTGAGTGTAAATTGTGCAAGCTTTTGATGCTACATAGCTTTTCGGTCATTGCTTTCACTGTTTCACTTTCATAGTGCAGTTTTAACGAGCGAACATTACTCATGTCCAATTTCGTCAGCTTTTTGCACAGTTCTTGTAATTCTTCATCACAGGCAATTAAAAGTTCAGACGATTCATCATTCCACTCTCCATAGAAGAGAGGATTTTTCGAGTACACTTTGCCATCTTTATAATTCCTAAATAGCGTACTCAACCTGGCGGTGTGCAGAATTGGATTGCTCGGTGTCAACGTTACACTAAGATAATTAGGTAATACATGGCACGGAATTCCCCATAACGAAGAAATAAACATTGCAATCTTTTCAGCAGTGTCTGCTGGAATTGCCGCCAAAAACAATTCATTTCGCAGACCTTCGCAGCGAACTCTCTTTCCATACTGCTCAAGTCTTGCCACAGATGGCACACGCTGTAATCCGCACAAAACAGCCCCTGCGCGAATACAATCGCTAAATGCGAATTCAGCACCTCCTGTGCCGGGCATTACGCATATGACTATTCCCCTTTTCACAAAGGGAAGCATCTCCTCTGCCAGTTCTTTTAACTTGAAAGCCGGATATGTAACAAACACAAATTCGCTTTCCTCAATCGCATTTTTCAGGGATGATGTCACACTCTTCATTTTTCCTGTCGTAATGCAATCATTCGCATCTACGATTTCAAGTGTTCCATCGTAAGCATACGGACGTGAACTGTAAACCGTTACATCACATTCCTTTGACGCACAAACACAGGCCACCTGCGTTCCTATGTTTCCACCGCCAATAACAGAAATCCTTTTATAAGAAAGATCCACCTAATTCTCCCTCCTTAATCAGCACCAATAGGAAAGAGGAATTTGCCAAAGTCAAATCCAAAACTTCTCTGTTGGTTCTTTCATATCTATTTCCTGCATCTGTTCCAATTTTCCGGTTTCCTTGAATAACTGATAAATAGAAGCCGCAAAATATATATCGTGAATTGATACGCCAATGTTATATGCCAGAACTCTTTCACTATCGCTTTCTCGCCCCGGTTTTACTCCATTTACGACATCCGAAACTTCTGCAAGTCGTTTAAATTTATCAAAGTTCTTGAAATTCTTTACATGCCCCACATCATCGGCAAAAACCTTGTCAAAAAACAAATCACAGTTTGTAAATCCCAACGTATGGATAGGCTGAACTAAGACACCCTCGTCAAAAAACTTATTTTCACAGACATCGTTCGGAAGATAAGTGGCCCCGGATAATACCACATCCGAGCCTTTCACCATTTCTTCGGGAGTATCGACAAATGTGAAATGATAATTCTTATTCGCACAAAATCTCTCTGCCAAGTCAACTTCCTGCCCTTTATATTTAAGGAGCTTAATGTGTAAATCCCTATCGGGCAATTTATCTCCTAAGATCAAAAGCGTTGCGCGAACAACGTTTCCAAGACCCATAATGCCTATCGTAGAAAAATTTTCCTTTGCCAATAATAAAACCGAATGCGCTGCAACTGCTCCCGTGCGCATAGTGGTGATCCACGTTCCATCCATTAGAGCCAGAAACTCACCCGATGTTGCATCCATAAGGAGGAGTCTGCTTTCAAGACTTGGCACCCGATTGGGATAGCGAGTTACAATCTTTACCCCCCCCCAGTTGAGATTTCCAGTTTGTGAAATAATGCTGGGCATCACATTACAAAATGTTCCATCAAACGGTTTCATGCTGATTTTAGGCGGCAGAATCGTATTCTTTTTATTGCGTATCATTTGCTCTGCCCAATCAAAGCATTGGCATGGACTGATATTCAATTCTTGAATATCGTTAAAGGTAATCAATTTCATATTAGTTTATCTCCCATTTGATATATCTTTTCTATACATCAGATCAGCAATAGCAGTTATTGAGAAAAATAACTTTCGAATGGCCTTTCCAACTCTACACCCTTTACCGAATGTCCAACAGATCTTTCTTCATCTGATGGATATTCGAGATAATTTCCATATGCTGATTTCAAAAAATCATCATAGTTTTTGGGAGCCTTAAATAAAGTGTCTTCAAACTTCACATCAATAAGTTCATCCACATATTCTCTTCTAAACACATATGTTCCTTTGAACATACCATCCCTCTCAATGTAATACTCGTTCCCGGATATGATTCCTTTTTGTATTTCACTTTCGATTTTACTGTCAATTTTTTCTTTTGATACTGGAATCCAAGCCAATATATCGTTAACCAATCGATTCAACGGCTTTTTTGTTATATTATTCAACCTATACCCAGCTTTTAACATTTTTATTTTGCAAAGAAGCTGTAATTTTCTCATATGGGAAGAACGTATCATACTTGAATCGGCTTTATCGTATGGGAGAATATCCACAAAAATCCCATCTTGTATGCCTAGTCCATCAGTAACTTTTTCTATAAAGTGTGTATGCTTCATCCGTACTTTTGCAAAAACATAACCGATATTTTTATCAATACTACTTGTCTGTAGAAAGAACCTCTCATCTAATTGGTTTGGAGCGACTTCCAAAAATCGATTATAGCTTTCAGTAGTCATTCCGATGTCCATATCATCATCCCATGGGATAAATCCTTTATGTCGAATGGCTCCTAGTAATGTCCCATCAATAAGGAAATAATCTATTTGATTTTCTTCACATATTCTTTTGATCTCTTTTGCAATTTCCAATTCTAATAATTGCAATTTCCTGATTGATATTCCCATAATATCTCCATCATCTATTCGCTTAATCAAAGTATTCTGCATATGCTTTAGCATTTGGAATTTCGTTCCATGCAGGACCCTTTTCAGAAATCCAATTAGGATTTGGTATGCGCCATGTTTCTGAATAAACACTAGCAAGATAAGATTCAGCCTTATATGGAACAGAAACTTTAATGCCGTTAAAATCTCGAATCTCCGATTTGCCAAATCGATACATCTTTAATAATGTAAGATGATATTCATTATCCTGTGTATAGTCATAACTTTTTTTCTTGTAGGCCAGATAGACATTATCGTTGTTCTCAGTGAAAAAATGCAGGAAAAAATCTATCGTCAAAACACCTCTGCTATAGGTTTGCTCAATGATTCTTCCATCATAGGTACAAGTTTTCTTCTTTCTGAGGCCAACATTCTTTAACGCATTTTCCAAAGCGTTCCACATATCAGCCTCATTTTTTTTGCCATCAGAAAGAACGCCAAAATCCATATCCGAATCCCATTTCATAAAGGCATTGTCTCGAACCAATCCAAGCAATGTTCCGAAATCAGCAAAATATGTAATGCCTGTATTCTTTAAGGCTTCATCAACCTTTACAAGAACGTTCCCACCGTTTTCCTGCAGTTCTCTTTTCTTGTTCTCTACTTCTTGCCGCTCTCTTTTCTGGCCAATCAATTTATAGTAAATCGCGTAAAGATTCTTTAGCTTTTTCGCTTTTCTTTTCAATTCTGTCATTTTCATAACTTCAATCTCTCTTTCTGCACCAATTCAAAAAATCTTCATAGCTGTCAAACTGAGGGTTTGTAGAATGAAATCTTCTGTCTGCTTTCTCGTATTCCCCCCCCCAATTTTAGAACATCCTGAAAGCATGGAATAAGTTCTGCATTTCTATCTTCAAAAAGCCAAAAGAATTCTCTAAATATTTCTTTTGGAGGTTCTGAATCATATGACTTCTTATAGTTTTTATATAGTTCTTTCGCTTCACATAGTTGTGCTGCGGCTCTTTTCTTATAGTAGGTATTTAAGTCGCACATTACCCTAGCAGGGGAGCCAACAATAACACTATTATCAGGATATATCCCCCCCGTCAGTAGACTATTAGCACCAATAATACAGTTGTTGCCTATCGTACTGCCTTTAAGAATTGTTGTGTTCATACCGATAAACACATTATTGCCAATTGTCACTTTACTACAGCTTCCCATGCAGTCGCCGCTATAATGTTTAAACACAGACCAATCATAGCCGTGCGTAAGAATTGTGACGCCTTCTGTTATTTCAACGTTGTCTCCTATTTCAATCATAAAAGGACGTGTTTCATCAATGCTGCATTTTGTAGGAGTATAAATAGTTACATTTGCTCCAATTCTCATACCCTTACTTTTTAGCCATAACACATAGGTTAAAGAATCTGCTTTGTGACCGTAGATTAGCTTTTTAAGTATCTTTTTAATCTTCATTTTTATTATCCTTTTTCTGTAGAATCAATAAAAACCCGCGAATAATTTCTTGATTTTGCCAACAACCCCATACAACCAATACAAACAATACAATCATGCTCAGCATGATGTTTCTTAAGAAATAAGCCGTTGAAACAAGTGCAAGCATTATTGCTAACTGCACAGAAAAGTTTAGTGAAAAACGCACTTTAATGGATTTGCAAACAACTTTATATCGACACAAGAATATAATGCAATAAGAAATAAGCGTTGAGATCGATGCTGCATATAGTCCAATCTTTTGAATCAGACAAAGATTGATAAGGAAATTTACAGCTGCACCTACGGCCGTTGTCCACCCGGTAGCTTTAGAGTCTTTTAATCCTGTTAAAACACCACCCAGCAAGGAACACATAGAATTCGCAAAAATTGCTACAAGCAAAATGTAAATTTGACTATATGCTTGCGCATAGTTTTCTCCCACTAGAAGATCAAACATAAAGCTAATACAAATAATGATTCCCAAGTTCAAAAATGAAAAAAAATTGTAGCTTCTGTTCAGCATTGCATTGATGTACTGCTGATGATCCTTATCTTTCATGGAAAGGGAAACAGATTCAGACCATGCAAGGTTGAATACAGAAAATAGCGTTGTATAAATTGTAGGAATTTTATTTGCCGCCGCATAAATGCCATTGGCCGCAGAGCCAAGAAACATGAGAATCAAAATTCGGTCTGAAGTATTGGCAATCCACCATGAGATAGCATTCGGAATCAGTGGCACAGAGTATGCAAGCATCTCTTGCACTTTTGCTTTTCTAAACGCGTGGAAGGAAACCAACAGCCATACTTTAAGGCGAAATACCAAATATAGGCTGCCAAATACTTGAGACCCAGCTAAGGCCAAGAGAATTGATGAAGCACCTTTTCCCAGGCTGACAATAAAAACGATATTAATAATCAAGGAAGATAATGTTACAATAAAACTTGCTATCGAATAATCTGTATTTTTCCCCAGACCGCGTGCCAAATTGGATAAAAAGAAATAAAACGCTAGTGCCCATAGTGAAAGCAGAAACAGGCCCAAATAAGGAACGTTGTAATATCTATTTACCAACAATACAATCAGCGTAGTGATTCCTGTCATAGAAACCACAATAAAAAGCCCCGTAGAGATATATTCTTTTTTTATTTCTGCATTGTCGCGGTTATCAATAAGGAACCTGAATATTGCAGACTCAATTTGCAGTGTTGCCACATACAAAACAAGGTTAATCACGGTTTGCAGAACATCTACCACACCATAATCTTCCGGGAGCAGCAGAGATGTATAAACAGGCAGAAGCAGGAATGTAAACAGCTTCGAGCTTAATTGTCCTATCGCCAAAATTCCGGTATTCTTTATTAAGTTTTTTTCTCTACTCATTTATTTGCTCTCCGGGTGCTCTTTTCCAATTCAACCATGACAATAACTATAAACGATGCTTGAAATATCATATAAGTAAATGTATTGTCCGTCATGTAAGTTATCATGATATATACAATCAATAGCAAATATAGCTTTACTGTCTCTGTACTTTTGTGACCAAGTTTATATGGGATATATGCCAGATAATAGGAAATCCAAGCGAGAAAACCCAAGAATCCAAAGTCGATATAGTTTCTCATAATATCATTATGCACACCCTGCTTCAACATATCGGCAATCAAAGAAACCGTTCCCCACCCTCTACCAAAATAAAAAGGGGTAACCGAAAAATATTGGGTCAATTTTTCAAACCATTCCAATCTTGACATAAAATTGATTCCATATTGTGCCGCAAGTCTTGCAATTAAATCAGTAGAAATAACCTCCAAATAAACATACATAAAAAGTGTTGTTCCTAGCCAAACCACACCATCAAAGAATTGAATAGTTCGTACTTTATTTCTACGCTTAATCACAATATATATTGCAAGCATTAACACCAATCCTATGAACTGTATTCGCTTAAAACCAAGATACAGAAGCACAGCACATATGATCAGATATACGCAATATGTTTTTCTTATTTCTCTCCGTTTTCGATTTTGATAGAAAGAATAAAAGAAGGAAATAAAGAAAAGTCCCAACGTAAATGTAACTTCATGGAGTTCAAGTGCATTTGAAATCCGTCCACCTGCCACCCATGTATTCCAAACATCGGCAAAGGGATTAGAAACAAACATTACAAACTGTCCAATTCCAAATTTAGCAATAGCCCAAATGACGCCGATGATATTATTTACCACTAATCCTCGAAAAAAAATTCTCGTACTATCTGTGCCAAACAGCCGGAATCCGGCATAAGCGAAGCCGATTGTCAAGCAAGCTTGAAGCATTTGACTTACCATTCTGGAAACAGATGAAACAAACGAAATTCCACTCACCGGATTAGCCAGAACCTGTAATGGGAATATAACAAACATTATTATGTAGGGCACAAAAAACAGCCTTGAAGTTTGCGTTGCCACTTTATTGCTTCCCATGCCAGTCACTGACAAGGCATATATTATCCACAGCAAAGCAAGTCCAAACTTTGCAAAAAAAGGGAATGTTATAAATTTGAATCCACACATCAAAACAACTGTTGATTCAAATAATAATTCTTTCACGTTTATTTTTATTGTCATTCTGTCTTTGCAATACTCCTATAAACTAGTCTCAGAACAATTCTTTTCTTTTTCTGTGGTTCTGAAGCGAAGCCATCGCATAAACTAACATTGTATTTTTATTACTGATTGCCTCGCAGAACAGCTTTTGCTTGGGCGGCATTTTAGAGTAATCATATGCCTTAATGGCTGTTTGTACACATTCATCGCAAATCATAATTTTTATGGAAGTTCTTGAACTGTGAAAATTTCTCCTGTAGGCCACCTCTTGCATAATGGTTACGCGCAAATTTGCCAAAAACATACTTGTAATACGCTCACACAGTTCTACGTTATATTTTCGGTTTTGCACCAGCTGCTTTTCATATAGGTAAAGCTTTTTTATTTGCTCAAATCTTTCCGGTCTATATTTTGTCGTCAGTGTCCCGGCATTGTGATAGTAGTGATACCCCACAGAATCAATAATTGCAGCCGTATTACAGCAACTCAAAAAGTCAATGTCAAAAATTGCATCTTCGGAAATATATTCTCGCTCCGAGTGGAATTGAATATTATTATCTGCAATAATTTTCAGTGAATAGATACCTTTGCACACAGACATTCCTGCATAATTTGCGCCATATTTGTCATACCCCAACATACTTGGAAGTAACTCGTTCTGAATATCCCGTCCAAGAAATATTTTTCCTGCAAAGAGGTGAGGACTTGCTTTTTGTTGCGTTTCATACATGTCTGTCATTCCGCCAATGCAGATATCTGCATTGGCTTTCCGTGCCGCATCTAAAAGTTCTGAAAAGAAGTCCTGAGAAACCGCATCATCCGAGTCAACAAAGGCTATGTATTTTCCTTCTGCCATAGCCATTCCACTGTTTCGGGCAAAGCCCAGCCCCCCATTCGTCTTGTGCAGTACTTTAATATGTGCATATTTTTGCGCGTACTCATCGCACATAGCGGGGCTGCTATCGGACGAGCCATCATCTACTAAAATGATCTCATAATTATTCACTTTTTGCTTCAAAAGTGATTCAATGCATCGCTGCAAATGCTTCTCAACGTTATAGACGGGCACTACAATACTTAACTGTCGTTTCATCATTCACCCATTCAGTCTTTCATCTGCTGTGCGATATCAGCATCCACGATTTCCTCGCCAGTTTTATACTTCAGCTGCTCTTTACTTGCCTCACTCAGACCGTTGTTGATCACACAGTTCATATCGCAAGTGCTGCACTTATCCAGATCCTCTTTGGTAACTTTGCCATCACGATAATCGCGGCAGATTTTCAGTTCATACATGCTGTACGGATGCTTGGTGAAGAGAGCCTTGAACTTGTGTACCAGAACCCAAGTAGCAGGCTTCCAGATATACTTGTGCATAGCCGGGCTGACAGAACCAATCATCCAGCAGTCACGGTCGCAGCAACGAACCTTTGCACGAACCTTCTCTGCTTCCGGGCTGTTCCACAGCTCGTCCCAAGTCTGATGGTTCAGGTTACCCATGACCTCCTTATCCTTGGTACCATTGCAAGGCATAACATCGCCATACGGATCGATGAAGAATGTATCGAAGCTCATGTCGCAAGGCAACAGCCGTTTCTGACCGTAGATGTAGTTGATCAGGCCGTGGTTGAAGTAAGCACGGAACCACTTCTTCGGGCTATTGCTGCGGAGCAGTTCGTTGACCAGATTCTCGAAGTTCTTTGCAACCATCGGACGGTCATGGATGATATTCTTGGCCTCAACGAAGTAGAAGCTGTTGTGCAGAGAAGCAGTTGCAAACTCCATACCCATCTCGTCAGAGATCTTGTAGAGAGGAACAAGGTCAGGAGCATTCTTGTCCTGAACGGTCATGCCAAAGCCAACGTCTTTCATGCCCATCTCACGCAACTTCTTCAGCGTGCCATAGCCACGCTGGTAGCCGTTCTGCAGGCCACGGATCTCATTGTTGGTCTGCTCCAGACCCTCGATAGAGATACGAATACCGATCTGCGGGAACTCCTTGCACAGGTCAACGATACGGTC
>ERZ1034984.2314-NODE-2314-length-15562-cov-11.911653_pt1 | contig 15562 bp, 11 predicted proteins | sample MGYA00520589_ERZ1034984 | MGnify/ENA primary metagenome ERZ1034984 (study PRJEB33766, sample SAMN09781790) | gut metagenome | biome: gut microbiome | host: Homo sapiens | place: Madagascar | study: EMG produced TPA metagenomics assembly of the PRJNA485056 data... | reverse complement strand
GTATATTAATATCTGTAATCAAATACATCTAGATGAATTTGAAGAATTTGAAATATATGTTCTTTCTGCTGATGACGGCGTTGGTGCTGTCATCATGCAGCGAGACGGACGATGATTCGCAGGCTGAGTTCGCCAACTGGCAGGCACGCAACGACCAGGCTTTCGCCGACACCTTGGATTTTGCCAGGCAGCAGATTAATGCCGGTAGCAAAGAGTGGAAGGTGATACGCAACTGGTCGCTCAATAATCAGACGGGCAACAAGGACCAGGCTGGCAACCAGTACACTCCTTCCTACAAGGATGATGAATACATCGTAGTGCATGTCTTGGGCAAAGGTAGCAGCGAGGTGTCTCCTCTCTATACCGACTCTATCCAGATGAGTTATCGTGGAAGATTGATTCCTACCACCTCTTACAAGGATGGATATGTATATGACCAGACTTTCTCTGGTGCATACGATGCCACCAAGGCTCTTCCTACCAAGGGAGTGGCAAACAGTTGGATAGATGGCTTCACCACTGCCTTGCAGAATATGCACGTTGGCGACCATTGGCAGGTGTTCATCCCTGAGAACTTGGGTTACGGCTCAGAGGCGAAGACGGGTATTCCTGCTTACTCCATGCTCCGCTTCGAGTTGATATTGAACGGAGTCAAGCATGGTAATGGTGCTTGGGTAATGAAATAATACATCAAATCGCCCTGTCGGCTGGAAAGGCTGGCAGGGCGATTTTGTTTGTATATGATGGGGGAACGGCTAGGGTGAGAAAGCAAATCTAAAAATATGTTGCAAAGGATAAACAAGTGTTTGTGTTCGCACACATTTGGTTGACGTACATCAAAAAAATGTTAGAAACTTGCAAATTTATTCATAAAATCATTGCAGTTTCAAGGAATAGTTGTACCTTTGCATCAGAAAAAATAAGTTTTAGGTTTTTAGTTAGGTAATAGATTGTTCTAGGTTATTAGTTTGAAGGTAAAAATTAAGATTGTTATTCAAGGACGACAGGTATTAGGTTTAGAAAGGTAAATAAAAGATTGTTTATTCAAGGACGACAAATAGGTTTGGTTATCTTATAAAGGTAATTAGTGAGTATTTTGGGAATAATGATTGAAAAGAAAGTAATTATTTTATGTTTATAAAAAATGGCGATTCCTCAAATTGGGGTCGCCATTTTCTGTTATTTGGCGTTCGTTTTGCTGGATAATGGAATATCATTCGATTGATAAAAGTTATGCTATATAGTAAAAAGACTGATTATTTGATGGAGTCCATCCGCTTGGGGCGTGACATGGCTCGCCGGGAGAAACTCAACCTGATTGTGGGGCTGAGCATCCCTTCTATGTTGGCGCAGATTTCCACGGTGATGATGTTCTTCATCGACGCTTCTATGGTGGGGCATCTCGGTGCTGAGGCTTCGGCTAGCATCGGACTGATAGAATCTACCACTTGGTTGATAGGCAGCTTGCTCAGTGCGGCAGCCACGGGGTTCTCGGTGCAAGTGGCGCATTTCATCGGTGCCAACGATTTTGTCAAGGCTCGACAGGTTTTTCGTCATGCCTTGATTTGTGGCTTGCTTTTTAGTGTCTGTCTTGCCCTGATAGGAGTGGCGATCCATCTGCCCTTGCCTTATTGGTTGGGTGGCGGCAGCGACATCGCAGGCAATTCCTCTCGCTATTTCTTGATTTATGCGCTGGCTTTGCCTTTCATCTTCCTCTATCATACTTCGGAGATGATGCTCAAGTCGGCTGGCAATATGCACACACCGAGCGTCATGGCGATATTGGTGTGCATCTGTGACGTGGTCTTCAATTACCTGTTTATATATATATTCAAGATGGGAGTGGTCGGGGCAGCTTATGGCACAGCCTTGGCATACATCTGCATCTCCTTGCCTAACCTCTGGTTGGCGGCGTGCCAAAACAAGATTTTGAATCTTCGCCAGGATGCCGCTCGTTTCCATTGGGTGAAGGAGTATGTTCGCAATGCCTGCAAGATTAGCATTCCTATTGCCATCCAAAACATCTTGATGAGTGGTGCGCAGATAGTGAGCACCATGATTGTGGCTCCGCTAGGCAACATCGCCATCGCCGCCCATTCCTTTGCCATTACTGCGGAGAGTCTCTGCTATATGCCGGGGTATGGTATCGGTGATGCCGCTACCACCTTGGTGGGACAGACGCATGGAGCCAACCGAATGGACTTGTGCAAGAACTTCGCTTATATGACGGTGGGCTTGGGCATGGCAGTGATGGCTCTGATGGGAGTCGTGATGTATGTCTTCGCTCCAGAGATGATAGGTCTGTTGTCGCCAGTGGAATCTATCCAGGAGTTGGGTACCACCTGTTTGCGCATCGAGGCTTTCGCCGAACCGTTCTTTGCGGCAAGCATCGTCACCTATAGTGTCTGTGTGGGAGCAGGAGATACCTTCAAGCCTGCTGCCATCAACCTCAGTACGATGTGGTTTGTGCGCCTCACCTTGGCATACGGCTTGTCGAAGAGTTACGGCTTGGAGGGAGTTTGGATAGCCATGGCAGTGGAGCTGACGTTCCGAGGCATCCTCTTCTTGGTGCGACTCTTCCGTGGGTCTTGGACGAAGAGTTTCAACGTGAGCCGATAAGGTGGGCTTTCAGGGGAGCCGAGGAAGGTGTGTTAACGCAATGTTAGGGCACGTTTGGGCAAATGTTAGTTTAATGTTAAGAATGGAGGCATTTTGGAAGTTTTCACTCTAAATACTTGCAACGTCTCTTTAATTATGTTATTTTTGCACCCTGAAAGCTACCTAAAATGAAGGGTATTACGTTTCTTTAGTATAGAGGAGGAACATGGCAAACAACTCGAAAGACGAGGAAAATATTTAATTTACAACTATAACAATGAAGTTAAAGCAAATTTTCGTAGCAGCGATGATGCTGCTTGCTACAGGTAGTATGATGGCACAGCAGATGCCACAGATACCTGTTGACAAGAATGTGAGAATCGGTCACCTCGACAATGGCTTGACCTATTACATTCGTCACAACAATTTCCCTGAGCATGTAGCTAGTTTCTACATTGCACAGAAGGTGGGTTCCATCAATGAGAATGACGACCAGCGTGGTTTGGCTCACCTCTTGGAGCACTTGGCTTTCAATGGCTCCGAACATTTCCAGGGAAACAGTCTCCAGAACTATCTCCAGAGCATCGGCGTGGAGTATGGCAAGAACTTGAATGCCTATACCAGCATCGACAAGACGGTATATTATTTCACGGATGTTCCTACTACCCGTGCCACCGCAGTCGATTCCTGCATGTTGATTCTCAAGGATTGGAGTAATGGTATCTCTCTGACGAAGGAGGCAATAGAGGGTGAGCGTGATGTCGTTCACAATGAGTATCGTATGAGAATGGTAGGTCAGCAGCGTATGTTGGAGCGTTCTCTCCCTGCTCTCTATCCTGGCAGCAAGTATGGTTATCGTATGCCTATCGGTTTGATGAGCATCATCGACGGTTGCGATCCAGAGACCTTGCGTGCTTACTATCGCAAGTGGTATCGTCCAGACAACCAGGCTATCATCATCGTAGGTGATGTGGATGTGGATCATATCGAGGCTCAGATCAAGAAACTCTTCAGTGGCATCAAGGTTCCTGCCAATGCTGCCAAGGTAATTCCTGAGACCGTGCCAGACAACAATACTCCTATTTATGTGATTGACAAGGATAAGGAACAGAACTATGACGTGGCTATGGTCAGCATGAAGCACGAGGCTACTCCTGACTCTTTGAAGGGTGGCATCGACTACTTGGCTAGCTCTTATGTCAAGAGTGCTCTCTCTTCTATGTTGAATGCCCGTTATGCAGAGAAGGCATTGGAGTCTGACTGCCCATTCTTGCAGGCTGGTTGCGATGACAGCGAGTACTTGGTTTCTCGTACCAAGGATGCTTTCAATATCAATGTGGTGGCTAAGCCAGGCAAGATGTTGGAGGCTTACGGTGCTGCCCTCCGTGAGGCTAAGCGTGCCAAGGATTTCGGTTTCACAGCCACAGAGTACTTGCGCTTCAAGGATGACTTCTTGAGCGGTTTGGACAAGATTTACTCTAATCGTGATAAGATGAAGAACGAGCAGTTCACTACTCAGTATGTGGATAACTTCATCGCCAACGAGCCTATCCCATCAGTGGAGGATGAGTATCAGATCTATAAGATGATGGTGCCAAACCTCCCTGTGGATGTCGTGAATGCTTATGCCAAGAAGTTGATTTGTGAGACCGATACCAACTTTGTTACTCTCGTGATGATGCGTGATGTAGAGGGTGGTGTTTATCCTACCCAGGAGCAGCTCGCCAATGTCGTTAAGCAGGTACGTGGCGAGAAGTTGGAGGCTTATGTTGACAATGTAAAGCAGGAGCCTTTGATGGCACAGCTTCCTAAGGCTGGCAAGATTAAGAAGACCACAGAGAACAAGCAGTTCGGTTTCAAGCTCTTGACACTTTCTAATGGTGCCAAGGTCGTATTGAAGAAGACTGATTACAAAAACGACGAGGTACAGTTTGTTGCATCTGCCTTGGGTGGTAGCTCTGCTTTCGACAAGAAGGACTATCGTGAAGTGAAGATGATGCCTAGCTTGATGAATGCCAGTGGTTTGGGTAATTTCTCTAATCATGATTTGGAGAAGGCTTTGGCTGGTAAAATTGCTTCTTGCGGCTTCAGTCTCTCTAAGTATCGCCATGGTTTGGGCGGTTCCTCTACTCCTAAAGACTTGGAGACCTTGATGCAGCTCATCTACTTGAACTTGACCAATATCAGCAAGGACGAGAAGAACGTGGCCAACCTCATCGCTACTCAGGCAAATGCCCTTGACAACCAGAGCAACAACCCTCAGGCTGTGTTCCAGGATTCATTGAGCAGTACGATGTATCACGGTGAGAAGTTCTATCGTTCCATGACTTCTGCTGAAGTGAAGAGTGTCAACTATGACCGTGCGCTCGAACTCGGCAAGCAGCTCTATGGCAACGCCAAGGATTATACCTTCTACTTTGTAGGTAACTTCGATGAGAAGCAGATTCTTCCTTTGATCGAGCAGTATATCGCTTCATTGCCAAGCAATGGTAAGCAGTTTAAGAATAAGGAGACATTGCCAGTGAAGGGCGAGGTAGTCAACAAGTTTACCAAAGCAATGGAGAACCCACAGGACATCGCAGCTGAGATTTGGTGTTCAGAGGCTCCTTATACATTGAAGAACTCTGTATTGTCAGACATCGTGGGTCGTTTGGTAGGTATGGATTACAACCGTAACATCCGTGAGACCCTCAGTGCAGCTTACTATGCTGGAGCAGATGGCATGGCAAGCTTGAGAATGGATGGCAAGACTATGTTAGTAGGTCTCGTAGGTAATGCGATGATGAACCCAGACAAGTCTAAGGATGCAATCCCTTGCTTCTATTCTGGTTTGAAGACTGCCATGGAAAATCCTAATGTAGAGGATCTCCAGAAGGTAAAGGAAATCCTCTTGAAGCAGGCTACAGTCAGCGAGAAGCAGAATGGTTACTGGATGGGTGTTATCTCCCAGTACTTGACTTATGGCATGGATACTCATACTGACTATAAGAAGACTGTAAGTGCAGTAGATGCCAACGCTGTGAAGGACTTCTTGAAGAATGTTGTGATGAAGGATGGCAACCACATCGAGGTCATCATGCACGCAACAAAGGCTGGTGAAAATAAGTAAACATCACCCGAAATAGTAAAAATCCCGATACAAATCTTGTTGTATCGGGATTTTTTCGTAACTTTGCCGCCGGTTTAATGTTTTAATTTGATTACCAGATGAAAAAGTTTATTTTGTCCTTGACACTCTTGTGTGGATGTGTCTTGGGAAGTCAGGCTCAGCTCTTGTATAAGGTGAGCAAAGACAGTTCCGACGTGAAGCCTTCTTATATCGTGGCTTCCAATCGCTTGATCAATCCGATGGGTACCATCACTCAGGTGAGTGAGCTGAGAGATGCCATGACCTATACAGACCAGATGTATTTCGAGGTAAACAAGGCGGCTTATCAAGAAACCATCAATGGTGCTAAGAAACTGGCTGACGGCAAGACTCTCCTCAGTTTGCTTACTCCGGCTCAGCAGACAAAGCTTAATGCTTTCCTCAAGAAATACATGGAGGTGGATTTCCGTAGTTCCTATGTGCAGAAGAAATATGGCAACTTGACTCCTGCTGCCTTGATGGAGGACTTGGAGCAGTTGCTCTTTGTGGCCAACCACATGGGTATGTATGATCCTACTCATACTTTCGACCAGTATTTTGAAGCACAGGCAAAGGCAAACAATGAGACTGTAGGTGGTTTAAGTGATGTGGATGCTTATATCAATGCTACCTATAAGAGTGACCTGAAGCAGCAAGTGGCTCGCTTGGTAGAGTTTCTTGAGAATGAGCCTACAGAGTTGGCCAAGTTGAATAAGGCTGTAGGTGCTTTTATGGCACAAGATGTTGATGCAGCAGCCAAGGCTACAGGCGCTCATGTTTCTCAGGCAACTCTTGAGGCTTGGGCTGCAAAGGTGCAGACTGTGATGGCAGAGAAGCCTACATTCTTTGTTGTTGACGCTGCCAATTTAGGTGGTGAGAATGGTCTTCTCCAGTTGCTCCGCAATGCGGGTTGCAAAGTAGAAAAGTAATAAACTGAGCCCCTTTTTTTAAGTGGGCTCAGTGAATAATTATATAGAACTATTTTTTCTGTGATGGCAAACTACAACAAAAAAAAATCGGCATGGTGGATTTTCGAATAGAAATTGGTGGAAATGCACGAAAAGAGAAGAAAAAAATGTAGTTTATGAATCGAATTCGAATACACTTTCATTATTGTCCACTATAAAATTTCAATATTGCACCTTTATCTATATGGGAAAAAGTAATTTTGCAATATAATAATAAAATGAACTTGTCAAACCGTATCTGAAAAACATTTGAGTACAATACAGAGATTCATTCTTTGTTTTGATAAATCACATTCAATAGATATAGGCAACAAGAAAACGATGATTAAATAAAACAAAAAACATTATAAATATAAATGAAAGTAAAATGAAAAGATTGATTGACTTTTGCTTGCTTCTCCTGATGGTATTCTGGGGAAGCAATGCTTGGGCGGACAAGACGATGACATTCGGTGCCGCATCACCGACAAACGATTGTAACCTAGCCAAACTGAGGGTTACCCAAGGAACTTCCGACTCGATTAAAGCAGGAGGCATTACTTTGACAATCACTGCAGCAAGCGATGACAATGCCAGTTGGAACACTGCCGATGCTGGTTCTAACCATGGACAAACGATTGCGCTAAAGACAAGTGCCAAAATCACGATTTCAAGCTCATCAGCAGAAATGAAGATTACAAAAATTGTATTTAATTTTGAAAAGGATATAAATAAAGGGTTCTTTGCTGAAAGTCCAACTATAGGCGGCACTTTAAACAAATCCATGAGTAATGTCAACACACAAGGTGTCAACACACAAACCTGGTCATTGAAGGAAGGTGCAAATTCTGTATCCCTTACCAATAATAGTGGACATAAAGCCTACATCACATCCATTGAAATCACTTATCAAACAGGTGGCTTGGACAATCATACGGTACAGGCTTACCCTTACACATGGAATTTCACAGACGAGAGCCTATGGGAAAAATCAGAAAGCCAATTCGTATCTGAAATTTGGACACCTAACACTGCCAGTGAAGACAATGAATGGCGAAACACTGGTCACGAACCTACTGTTGCCACAGGTTATGATGTGGACTTACTTCGTGGTCTTCGCTTCACAGGTCACGTATGCGCAGATAGAAAAAGAAACTGCGTTTCCCTTCAAAAAAATGACACCATCACCATTCCTTCTCTTCATGAAGGACAGAATGTAAAGATTTTTACTTATACGGGTGTAGGCATTCTTCCGACGACCAACCTGAAAGTTATTCAAGAAAGAAAGGACAATATAGAAATATACAAAGTGACTCAAGATGGTGATGCCAAGCTAACCATTGACCCGAACGGAGCAGATTGGGGAGTATGGATTTCGCAAATCTCTGTACTTGATGCCGCACCTGTTCTTACCATGACAACACCTGCGAACAAAGAAACAGGAGTCGATCCTAACACACTCACATCCATCAAGGTGACTTCTGAAAAAGCATTGTGGGCTTACAATGTCAATGGAAACAAAACTCTTACGGAACAAACCATCAAGGCCACATTGACCTCTGACGACGAAGCCAACAACATGGAAGTAACTGCCACTTTTACCGCAGGTGAAACTGGCGTGAAAGAACTCAACTTTATACTACCCCAAGACAAGCAGTTGGAGTCAGCTACCACATATACCTTGAATATTCCTGAAAATGAGATCATGGAGACTTCGGGTACGGGCAACAAGAACTGCCGCTTCACATTCTCAACCAAGGGATTGAACTATTTGGGAGCATACAATGGAACAACAGAAATTAAAGCTAGTCCATATACAGTTTCCACACTCGACAACAACCGAGTGGAGTTTGCTTTCGAAGAAAAACTTGAGAAAACAGCCGACTTCAAAGTTACCGTATCCGACGGTACGACAGTAAATACATATACCAAGGATTCTCAAAAATGCGGCTTTAGCGATGATAACATGAGACTTTACGTGCCTGTTCAATTAAAAGCAGGTAAGCATTACTCCATCAAGATTACTGCCGGTAGCTTGAAAGATGCTACAGCAGGCTCTACCTTGAAGAACAATCAGATTGTATTGCACTTGATTAGTTCCTTGGAGGGTATAAACCTGAGTATGACCACCCCATACAATCAGGACGAGGCTCCTCTCACCACACGTATCATCTTGTCTGCCAATACATTAATCAAGAACCGTGTAGAAGCGACTCTCGTGGGAAAAAGCGCAGACGGAAACCAGACCCACGACATAGGAATTGTGGAGGGTATCGCAAATGGCAACAAACTTGTATTTACGCCCAAAGAAGGTCAGCAGCTTCGTCCCAACTATACCTATACTTTACATTTGAAAGAAAAGGCAGAACTTCAAAATGTAGTAGGCGGAAAGTTTGAAGATGACACCTTTGTATTTACAACAGCCAAAGTGATAGGTAACGCACCAATAGTAGAATCTACGTCCCCTGCAGCAGAATCTACCATACCAGTGGGAGATGTTCAGCCGAGTGCATCTAAGCAGATAGAAATAAAATTCAATGAAGACATCCAACTTTTGGATGGTGCCTTGATTTTCTGTCGCCCTATGGGTGGTAGCGAAAGCTATCAATCTATAGAATACTACAGCGCAAGAAGCGACAATTACAATCAGTACAATAAGATTCATGTCAAAGGAAACAAATTGTGGTTTGAGTACTCTGGCCAGAACTTATTCTATGGCATGCGCTATGAGGTGACAATTCCTACATACGCCATTGTAGGAAATGGCGGGCAGCCAATGGAGAAAAACATCAAGTTCTATTTCGAGACCCCTAAGTCTACAGAGGCCTCTGACTCTCGTGATAGAAAAAATGTTTATACCTGGGATTTCACCAATATCTCAGCCGACACTTTCGCTAAAATCAAAGAAAGCGTAGAGGATAAAAATACCTATTGGGGGAAGACAGTTGACGGCAAGACTCTTGAATACGGAAGTAGCAATGCATCAAACAGCAGAACATTTGCACAAGGACAAGAGATAAAAGCAGGCGCAAGCAATACCCCTCTGCCAGAACTAAAAGGCTTGCTGTTCAACTTAGTGAAAAACTATAGCAACAGATTCCAAATAGTATGTGAAAATGGGTCAGAAGCCAAAGGTGACACCTATCTGTTCCTCAATGGTGGAACACATTACGTCACCATTCAATCGGTTCCTGCCAATGCAATGGTTTACATAGAACACAATGGCGGCGATAAGGAGATGTTCAATCTGAATACATTAGGCGTCAAGAGCATCAAAACAATTACAAACAGTAATAATAATCGCGTTTCTGTCTATCAACTCGGGAATACGACCAAGGACTTAACTTTCTGTGTACAGAACTGCAAACTATACCGCATAGCCGTCGTCAAGGACAACAAGACTATAGGAAGTGCCGACAAAGATAAAGATTACATCAAGTATGCCACATATAGCCAGAGCTACCCTGTAGATTACAGCTTAAACGAGAGGCTCAACGGAACGGCAGTCACTGCCTACAGTGTCTCTGCCGACTATCAGTCGAATGCCACCTCTGTGAATTTCACGGAATTACCGAACAACCAATCCGCTGCTGGCGAAGGTGTCATCTTGAAGACTTCCGGCAACTTAGGCGAGAGCCATCCTATCTTCACCACGGATGTCAACACTACTCCCCAAAAGCCCACAAGTAATGCCTTGGTAGGAACAGGTGACGAAGCGACTAAATTTGATGATGCGAAGAAAGATGGCTATCAGAACTACATCTTGACCACCAAGTATTTCCACTTGGACAAGGACGATCAGGTGATAGATGGCACCCAACAGTGTTTCTATAAATGGGTAAGAGGCGATGCCAAGAGCAACTTCGCATACTTGCAGCTGAAGAATCCAAGCAGCAATACCACTGCAGCCAAGACCGTCATTTATTTGGACTGGTTTGGCGATACCACGGGTATCCATGGCATGACTGCTCCATCACAGGTCACCAGTGGCAAAACCTATTACACCTTGGATGGAAGAAAAGTAACAAGTCCTACCCAGAAAGGTATCTACATCATCAATGGTAAGAAGATAATAATCAAATAAAAAAGTAAAAAGATGAAAAGAACATATATAGCACCCATGGCTGAGACCATCAAGCTCAACCTTTCCTCTTCTGTCCTGCAAGAAGGCGCAGGAGTCGGAAATGCTTCTCTAGGTGCTGATGGCGCGGATATGCAAGCCAAGCAATTTAACACTTGGAACTTTGACGACGAGGAAGAGGAAGAAAAGCAAAGCAATATTGGGGAATAATTGCCAATGCTACCATCAAGGAAATTGGCAAATTTCTCGCTAATGTAAACTTGCCTTCAGAAACCAAAAAAGTCCCGCTGTTAGGATGAAATTCCTTACAGCGGGACTTTTTCGTGATGTCCTCGACTCTCTATCGAGCGGGGGATAAAGATCATAATCTTACAGCATAACCTTCTTCCTTATCAATGGAATTTACCACATACGAGTGCCTTCCCTCTGGAAGAAAAACAAAGCTGCACACGAGAATCTCTCTTAAAAGATAATCTCTTTAATTTCTGCTTTTAGCCTTAGAGGCAAGAGCCTCGCGGCGATCACGAAGAATGCTCTGGCATCTGCTGATAGCCTGATTCTGATTCTCTTCGTTAACCTTTACTAAACAATCGTTCATAACCTTTTGTGTTTTGATAAACCTATTGTGATTTGAATACGTTGCAAAGATAGAGCATTCTCAGAGAAAATGAAAGAAAAACCGATAAAAATGCAAGGTCGTTGCCCTATTTTTTGATATACATCAAACAATTGGCAAATCTTCATCCCGATTTAACCGAATATTCACACTCTTAACTCTCTTTATAGGGATTTTCCACAAGAAAAAGGGAAAAAACTTTCTCTATTTGCTATTTTTTTGCGAAATTTGCACTCGAATTTTAAATAATATATAAGATAGGTATGAAAAAAGTTTTTTTAATGGCTGCCCTTGTGCTCGCTGGTGCAATAGGCAGTTTTGCAACTGAGATGAATGAGACTTCTTTGTCTGAGATGACAAGTTGCCCTGTGAAGAAGACAACCAAGAAGTCAACTAAAAAGACAACAACCAAGAAGACAACTAGTTCTAAGACAACCAAGTCTGGCACGACCACAGCTGCTACGACGGCTGCATCTACTAGCACTTCTACAACATCCACAACTCCTTCCACCGCTTCTTCAGCCACCTCTACCGGTTCTACGATAGCAGGCGTATTGGGTGGTTTGCTTGGTGGTGGCAGTAGCAGCAGTACTGCCGGAAGCATCATCAATGGCATCTTGGACAATGTCATTGGCTCTTCTACCTTCAAGCAGGCAGACCTCTGTGCTTCTACTTGGAAATACAATAAGCCAGGTTGCGCTTTTACATCCGAGAATCTCTTGGCTAAGGCAGGTGGTGATATCGCAGCCAACAAGATAGAGAGTGAATTGAGCACTTATTATACCAAGGCTGGTTTCACTAGCTCCAATACTTATTTCAAGTTTAATACAGACGGCACTTTCGAGTCAAAGATTCATGGCAAGTCTTGGAAGGGTACTTATACCTTCGATGAGAAGACCCACGCCATCACGATGAAGGGCTTGTTGCTCAGCATCTCTGGCTTCGCAACCAAGAAGACGAGTGGTGTGAGCCTCTTGTTTGAGTCGAAGAAACTCTTGACCTTGGTTCAGACCTTGACAGCATTGAGTGGCAACTCTACCCTCAGCACCATCGGCAATATCACCAAGAACTACGATGGTGTACGTGTCGGTTTCGACTTGGCAAAGTAAGACATCGTTTTTTATTTGGCAAGATATAACAGAAAGCCCTGCGCCTTTAGAAAGAGACGCAGGGCTTTATATTTTTAGTTATTAAATGAATGTTGAGTTTCTTCTGAATGGGGGGTGTCAATTATAGTTTTGCTTGATATGGAGTCCTTTTCAACTATAGCTTGACTTGAAGTGGAGTCTTCAATGCCTCCAAGAATTCCTTGATGCGGATTTGCCACTCGGTGTAACTGCGAACGTCATACTTGCTCCAGGCTGCACCGAAGTAGTAGCTGTACTTCTCGGCATTCTTCAGACCACGCTTCAACCCGAGGGCATGGCCTGTCGCTCCATCGTGCTTCTTGTCGAAGAGCTGGTAGTAGGTGTTGTCGATACCGTTAGGGAAGAGAACGCCTACAAAGACTTGGGAGTTGTTGACCTCGATGTTGTCGGTTGGGTCGGCATAGCTCACGTAGTCCTTGGCAAAAGTCTTGGTCTCGGTGTCTTCCTCGTGGATAGGGAAACCAGTGGCGAAGTCGGTAGGGTGGGTGAGACCTTCGTACCAAACGGTCATCTTATTGAAGTTGCTGCCTTTGTCGAGCGAGATGATGCGATGCTCCACCACGTTTTGCATATCTCCTATGGTGGAAGGATTGTAAGTGAGCTCTACGGTGAAGCGAAGCGGACCATTGTCCAAAATCTTGTAAGTCTTGTAGCAGTAAGGCAAGAATTGTTGATTTCCAATCATGAGGCTAGGTGCGCCAAGTCCGAGGGTGGCTCCCACACGGTAAGGGTCGAGACCATTGCCGTGGTCGAGGTGGAAGGAGGTGGTGACATCTATCTCGTACGACTCTGCCTTCAAAGCCTTGATCTTTGCTTTCTGTGCTTCGAGGGCTGCACCTGAGAGATTCTTCATTTTTCGTTCTTCACTCTTCACTTTCTCATCGACCTTGTCGCCATCGACATTGCCTTGCTTGTCCATTACATATCGTTCATATACCACGGTGTCTGGTGTGTTCTTCGCCCAGATGTCGGTGCCGAAGGAACGCTCGCCGGTACGCTGGAGGGCTGGACCATAGACACGGTAGGCACAACGGTCGTTCTCCCAGGCGATGTCATCTTTGCGAATCTTGTAGAGTGCACCTGTAGTCCAAACTTTCTGCTGGTAAGGTTTGCCCACGCTGATGTAATAGGTGGCAGAGCCATGAGGACGGACGCTGGCGTCAATCAGAAGTTTGCCGTCGTGGGTGATTTGTGAACCGATTTGCTGACCAGCCTTGTTCTTGACGATATAAGCCTCGCCTTTCTTGGGAGAGATGCCTGCTAGTTTGGATTTCACGTCACTCATATTGACTTCCACCAACTCTTGGCGTTGAGCGTCGGTGGAGTTGCTGACCACGATGGTGGCTTGTTGGGCATGGCTGTAGTTAGAACCAACCAATGCCAAGAGCATTATGATGCCCTTTGAGATGTAGTTGCTTTTCATCTTTGTTTTGATTTGTTCTGTATAATAAATACGAATGAATAGTCTAGGCTACTTAATGATATACTATATATAATAAGGTATAGGATGAAGGGTAGTCGGGATTTAATCCTCGACTACTTGAACCTCCATACTGATGTTTTCCTTAGGACGGTCGCCACGCAAGGTCTCGCAGTTTTGTATCTTCTCTACTACGTCTAGACCTTCCTCTACCTCGCCGAATACGGTGTATTGGTTGTCGAGGAAAGGTGTGCCACCGACTTCGGTATAGATCTGTACTTGTTCGTCGGTAAACTTAGGATAGCCTTGCTCCTTGCATTTGGCTTTGGTCTCGTCGATGAGTTGGTCTTGCAGCTTCATCAATCCTTCACGGTCACGATTGCGACGGAAGTTCATGATTTCGTCATGATGCTCCTTGGCAAGTTGGTTGAAGACGGTCTGCTCCATCTGCATCCCCATCTGTTTCTCCATCTGCTTGAGCTCGTTCTGTTTGTAGGTCTTGCCCCAAACGATATAGAACTGGCTGCCGCTGCTCTCACGGTTAGGGTTGACTTCATCGCCCAATCGGGCTGCACTCAAAGCACCACGTTTGTGGAAAAGTTGCGGATAAACGAACTCGGCAGGGATGGTATAGTCTGGGCCGCCTGTGCCGAGCATCTTACCCTTGGGAGCACCCTTGCTGTCTGGGTCGCCGCCCTGGATCATAAAGTCCTTGATGACACGGTGGAAGAGTGTGCCATCGAAATATCCCTCCTTCGCCAACTTGATGAAGTTGTCACGATGCAGGGGAGTCTCGTCGTAGAGGCGCACCTTGATGTCGCCTTTTGTCGTCTTAATGATAATCTTAGCCATAATGATTTAGTGTATAATTTATAATGTACAATGTATAATTATTCATTATAATACTCGTTCCATTCCTTCATCGCCTCCTTCCAGTCGGTCTGCTCACCGCTGGCTACGGCTTCCTTCTGTTTTTCAGCCTCGTCACGAGCCTTGTCTTTGGCACGTTTAGCTTTCATTGCCTCGATGGTGGCATCATCGAGTATCAGGATGGCACCACGTTTCACTGCAGCTTGCAGTTCTTCCTCTCCGAAAGCCTTGCCCGGCTCATTGAAGTCGGAGATGTTGAACTCATATTTCACACGAAGGTCGTGACGTATCAGTTTCTGCTGCAATCTATTGCCAGCATTCTTTAGTCGGAGCAACTTGCCGATTTCCTTGATTTCTCCTGCTGAGTATTTGTTTCTTCCCATTCAATAAATGTTTGACTGTATTTTTGTCTATGTCGGATAACGCTTTATATATAATTGGATAACTCTTTATATATATAATAAGGTGTCATCTCTATATCGGCTGCAAAATTAATGATAATCCTTGACAATACCAAGATTTCAAGAGAGAAAATCGTTTCTGACGTTATATAATAATAGGTATAGAAGGCTAATCTTGTCACAAAAATCAGAAAAGTCTGCCAAACTGTCATATCCCTTTCCCTTGGCACACGCTTTGTTAAATGTGACATCGGATAAATCACATTATTAACAACGATAAAAATAAAAAAAGATATAATTATGGGAAAAGTAATTGGAATTGACTTGGGTACCACAAACAGTTGTGTTGCCGTT
>ERZ1034984.2312-NODE-2312-length-15566-cov-15.817291_pt1 | contig 15566 bp, 16 predicted proteins | sample MGYA00520589_ERZ1034984 | MGnify/ENA primary metagenome ERZ1034984 (study PRJEB33766, sample SAMN09781790) | gut metagenome | biome: gut microbiome | host: Homo sapiens | place: Madagascar | study: EMG produced TPA metagenomics assembly of the PRJNA485056 data... | reverse complement strand
GCAATCGGAGAGGCCTCCGCTGAAGGCGCCGCGCCTGCGGCAGTTTCAGATCCGCGGACACCGGCTTCGCCGGCCCGCACTTCGCGTGATTCGGCATGGGGATTTCGCCCGTAGGAGCGACTCTACGTGCGCACGCACCGGGAATGCCGGCGTGCAGAGCGTCAGCGCTAGCTTCCCCGACGCCCCCGAACCGCGGCTTCGCGTCGCGAGATGTTATGTTTTGGGCGGGCTAGCCCTCGAGCTCCCGCTTCGCCATCAGGCCGAGCACCCACATGTTGCGCGCGGCCTCGCTCGCGCAGGCCGTCTTGGCGACGTTGGGCTTCTTCCCCGCCTTCGCGAGGTGCCTGTAGCGCTTGCGCATCCTGATGTTGCATTTGACTGCCTCGGCCTCTATGGCGCCGGATACCTCGTGGCCCTTCCGCGGGCGCTTCGGCGAGCCGTTGTAGTTCGGCAGGCTGGCCAGCCCCTCGACGATGGCGCGCCTGACGGTCGCGTCCCCGGCCTTCGTGATCGACCCGTTGCGGCCGGTCTTCTCGCCGCTGTCGCTGCGCGTCGGCGTGAACCCGAAGTACTTCGACACGGACCTGCCGTTCTTGAATCTGGCGAAGTCGTCTACCGTCGCGGCGAAGGCGATCGCGGTTATCTCGTCGACGTAGGGCTTGAACCTCGGCCCGCCGCAGAGGTCGCTCAGCTTTCCCCTCATCAGGTCGCACCTGCCCATGCTGGCGACGACGCCCTCGAGGTAGATCGCGTCGGAAAAGTTGGTGTAAGCAAGGCGGTTCGAGAGGGTTTTGAACGGAAACGGCCCTCGTCCTAGAATCCGAGATCGCTGAATAACAGGTTCGAGGAAAGGACGAAGGCCGCGATGGAGAGTCTGCCAGAAACGATGGCGCAGCGGGCGCCGATGCCGAGGTTCGAAGACGGGTCGATAAACCTGCGGGAGCTTTTGAGACTGCTCGCCGAGGACGTCGTCAACGCTATCATGGACGCCGAGGCCGACCAGCTGTGCGCGGACGGCGCCAACAGCCGCAACGGCTACCGCGAGCGCAGGCTCGTCACCTGCGTCGGCGACATCACGCTGCGCATACCCAAGCTCAGGTCCGGCAGCTTCTTCCCCGAGGACGTGCTCGAGCGCTACCAGTGCGTCGACCGTGCGGTGGTGGCCGCCGTCGCCGAGATGTACGCGACGGGCACGTCGACCCGCAAGGTGCAGCGGGTCGCCGAGAAGCTCAGCATACAGAAGCCGTCGAAGGACCAGGTCAGCGCAATCGCGCGCAACCTCGACGAAGACGTCGCCGAGCTGCTCGGGCGCGACCTGGGCGGCGCGCGGGTCCCCTATCTGTGGCTCGACGCCACCTACGCGAAGTGCCGCCGGGGCGGCCGCGTGCGGTCTACGGCCGTCGTGACCGTCATCAGCTGCGACGAGGACGGCTGGCGCCGTGCGCTGGGGATCGCCGTCGCGGACACGGAGTCCTACGATTCGTGGCTCGCCTTCCTGCGCGGCATCACGGACCGCGGCGCCCACGGGGTCCGGCTCGTGACCTCGGACGTCCACAAAGGCCTGGTCAGGGCAATCGAGGAGGTGTTCCAGGGGGCGTCGTGGCAGCGCTGCGCCGTGCACCTGATGCGCGACTGCATGCGCGAGGCCGGCTCGCGGCAGCTCAAGAGGCGCGTCGGGCGAATAATGTCGCCCGTGTTCCGCGCCAAGGACGCCGACGTGGCCCGGGCGATGCACTACGTCGTCTGCGACATGCTGCGGAATTGCTGCCCGAAGGCGGCCGATGTCGCCGAGGAGGCCGAGCCCGACGCGCTGGCGTACCTGGCGTTCCCGAAGTCGCACTGGAAGCGGCTGCGCACGAACAACCTGCAGGAGCGCGCCAACCGCGAGATAAAGCGTCGCAGCCGCATCGTGCAGGTGTTCCCGTCCGAGGAGTCGTTGAAGCGCCTGGTCGGGGCGGTGGTGTGCGAGCAGGACGAGCAGTGGTCGGGATCGCGCTACTTCGCCGCCGACAAGATTCAGCAGCTTTACGACGAAAAGCGGGCCGAGGAGCCGGCGGGCGCGGCGAGGCCGGAATCCGAGCTGGCCCGCATCGCCAGGCAGGTCATAGAGGCGAGCCTCGCGCTTGCCGACAAGGTCGATGCAGCGTAGAATGCACGCCTAGATCTCGGGTTTGACAAGGGCCCGGCGCTCCCCTTCCGGACTGCCGTCCGCTCGGGCCGCCTTCGGCAGCGCCCGGCTAGGACGGCTTACACCAACTTTTCCGACGCTACCTGCGCCCTGACAGCACGTCGTCGTAAAACCCTTGCTTCCGGTCGATGAACTCCACGCTTGCCTCAAGCTCGGCAATCTGTTCCAGCAGCCGCACGCGCTTTTCGACCAGCATCACTTTGCGTTCGGGAATGGACGCCTCGCTCTCCAGGCACAGCGCAGGTACGCGCGCATCTCGTCGATGCTCATGCCGCATTTCTTCAGGCGCACCAGGCTTTTTGCCCACTCGACGTCGCGCTCGTCGAACACGCGGCGGTTGTTCTTGTCGCGCTTGACGTTCGGCACCAGCCCCTGGTTGCAGTAGAACTTCAGCGTTTGATACGTCATGTCGGCCTCGCGACACACTTCCATCATGGTGAACAGCTTGCCCGACGTCTCCGCGCGCTTCGGCGTGTGGGCCTCGGCCGCGCCCGCTCCACTGCGCCGCCGCCCGCCGCGAGCATCCGCCGCCGCTCGCGCTGACTGCGGCACGCGCGCTTTCTGCGTTCGCGCCGGCTGCGGCACGCTTCGCCGCCGCACTGGCTGCGGCACGTTTGCCTTCCGTGTTCGCGCTTGTGGCTGCGCCAACGTTCATGCCCGCGTTCGCGCCCGCAGCTGCGCCAACGGCTGCGCTGCCACCCATGACCGCGCCGACGCCCGCAGCCGCTTTCGCTTCCCGCTCCATAACCGCTCCAACCCAAAAACGCAAGTAGAGTGCTTCGGAGGGAAGAAAGAGATGTGGCGAGGCGGCAAGGTCCTGCATCGCTTTCGTCCTCTTTTCCGGTTTTTGCCCATGCCCTCCTCCTGCTTTCAGCTTCATTTTCATTTGCTTGCGATTTGCAATGTTGCTACGCAGTGCGGCGGGGGAGATGTTTTGACGTGCTGCTGCAGTTTTCTGCACCTTTTTCGAAGTAGAGGGGCAATCTCGCTCTCATTTCGCCCATCTTTGCACGCGAATCGTATGCAGTGTGTTTCGAACGAAAGCGTTGATGACACGAACGCATATTTGCGTTCGAATAACGCCCCTCTATTTCGAAAAAGGTGCAGAAAAATCGATTTCGGCAAGAGAAAAGCAACAGCGTATGTGCGTGCCGCAGGGTGGGGCGGGCTGCCAATCGAATGAGCGGATGGCGAAGGGTCGGATGGCGGGGAACAGGACCGTGAAGGATCGAATCGCGAAAGCGGCGGTGTCGCATTCGCTGACTGTACCGCCGGCTTCTGCGTTGTTCGTGGGCGCGTGGTAGGCCGCGGTACAATGTCGAGTATGGAACCTATCGCACACATTCACACCGACATGCCGCAGAAGTTCGGCATCCCGCGCAACAGCCTTGTTGCCCCGCATCTGCACGGGCGCATCGTGCTCGAACCGGAGTTCTCGACGAACCTGGCGGTCACGGGCCTGGACGGGTTTTCCCACATCTGGCTTTTGTGGCAGTTCGAGAACCGCGTCCCCGGTGGCACGGCAGGCGACATCGCCGCCGATGCCAACGCCGCGTCCGTCCCCGATGCCGCTGCGGATTCTAACACCGCCGCCGATGCCGATGCTGCGGCTGCCCTCGACATGGCTGCAGCATATAGCGCCGCGGTCGACGTTGGCGCTCCCAACAGCGTCGCAGCTCCCGGCGCCCACCGCCACCCGGCGGCCGACACGTGGTCGCCGACGGTGCGCCCGCCGCGCCTGGGCGGCTCGAAGCGCCTGGGCGTGTTCGCCACGCGCAGCCCGTTTCGCCCGAACCCCATTGGCCTTTCGTGCGTGAAGCTCGACCGCGTCGAGCTGACCGACGCCGGCCCCATCATCCACGTGCTCGGCGCCGACCTGCGCGACGGCACGCCCATCTACGACATCAAACCCTACATCCCGTTCGCCGATTGCCATCCGGACGCCGTCGCTGGCTTCGTCGACGAGGTGCCGTGGCATGAGCTTACGGTCGATTTCCCCGATGACCTGGCGAAACGAATCACGCCGGGCAAGCTTGACGGGCTTGTGGAGGTGCTGCGCCAAGACCCGCGCCGCGCCGGCAGCAAGCACGAGCCCAAGCGCGTGTACCGCCTTGCCTACGCGGGTCAAGACATCGGCTTCACTGTCGACGGCGACACGCTCCACGTCGTAGAAATCCGCGAAGGCCGTAACTGGTAGCGCAAATACTTCCGAAGAAGGGCTAACGCGCTAAACAAGGCCCAGTGGCCCTTCTTTCTTGCGTGCGGGCGCGAGTGCCAAAGGCTATACTGCGTTTCCCCAGGTCACCGACGCCGCGAGAATTGGTCTGACCGGTCTTTCATCTGCAGACCTTCAAGCTTTGGGCTTCAACGCCCAAAGCTTTACGAACCCGCTTTCGCTACCGAGCTTCTCGAGCCCGCCGTTGCACGAAGCGCTGTAGGTCCGTTTCCGCCTAAGGCAGAGATATCGCGAAAAATCGCTCATGTATGTGATTTGCTGACAGCAGGCGGGCTATTGTCACTAATGGCATAGCTGTGACCTGGGGAAACGTAACCGTGAATGAAGCGTTTGCTTGTGTCGCCGAGTTAAATCACATACATGAGCGATTTTTCGCGACGCGCGCCCGTCGGCCGCAACTGGTAGCGCGGTCCTACTTTCCCCGATTCGGCAAAAACTGCAGTTGCGACACGCACACGCCTGCCAGGATGATGCCCACGCCGGCCCACTCCACCGGCTCAATGGGAGAGCCCAGCACCAGCATGGCCACGAACAGCCCCGCCGGCAGTTCGGAGGCTGCAAGCACCGTGGACAGGCCCGTGGGCAGATGCGGTGTCCCGATGCTGAACAGCAGCACAGGCAGGAAGAACCCGCACGCGCCCGCGATCAGGCCCAACGGCGCGATGCCCTGCACCAGCACGCCGGACACGATGAAGTCGGGGCAAATGAGGTGCGACATCACCACCGCGCCGCCGCAGATAAGAAACCCGTGCTGCGCCTGCGAGCATTCCGGTTGCACATGGCCCGAAAGCGCCATGAACGCCGCGCAGCTTACGGCGGCAACCAGCCCCGCGGCAATGCCCCACGGGTTGCAGCTGGAAAGGTCGGCGGCGTACAGCCCGCTTGCGAACACCGTGCCGAACACGATGATCAGTGCCGACACCACCTGGCTTGCAGCGGGCGGGCGGCGCGTAATGGCAACCTGGATTACCGTGCCGATCCACGTGAACTGGAACAGCAGCGTCAGCGCTAGCGGCACGGGCAGCACGCTCATGGCGTACGTGTAGAAGATGGACGTGATGCACGTCACGGCGCCGATGCCCACCAGCTTGGCCGTGTTCGCGCGCCCGATGGGGCTCCACCTGCGTCCGCGGGCAAAATCGATGCCTAGCAGCACGGCGAACAGGGCAAACGCGAACCACATCTGCGCGGCGGCAATCTGCGCCGAGCTGAATCCGGCAGCATAGGAGAGCTTGTAGCACGTGGCGTTGAATCCGTAGCACGCGCCGCCGAAGAACACGAGCGCCACGGCGCGCGCACGGGCAGCGGCACCTTCGGTGCGGGCGGTGGCAGAAAAGCCACGCTCCGCTCGCGAATTTGCGCCTGCTGGCCAGTTTGCGCCAGTGAGCCCCTCGGCCATTGCATCGGTAACCGGTTTACACCGTTCAGCTGGTATAGTCGCTGCCTTTTCGCCAGCGCTCGTTGAGAGCGTCACGGGCGCTCCTTTTACGCGAGTTTGCCATGTAGGTTGCATTTCTGCGGAACGCAGGGAGGGGGATTGGGCGACAGAAGTTCCTGCAGCAGCAGGGGACAGGGCATGGCTCGACATACGTATGCACGCTCCTTCATGCAATCGGGAAGCTGCGTGGGCGAAAACCCGGCAGCAAAGCGGTTGCGTGGCGAAAAGAAGACGCACAAAGTCTGGAAAAGTCCACGCGCAGTTTATCAGACCTATATTGTATCAACGAAGTCAAGCACAGCGCTGACCTGCGAATTTACCCCTCAAACGCAAAATAACGCCGCGCGCCCTCGGCTTCCCGAACGCGCGCGGCGAACCCCGCAAACCTGCGAACCCCGCAAACCCGCAAAACCCTACAAACTACAGCTCGCAGCGGCCGAACTTCGCCAGAATCTCGGAAGCGGCGGTGCAAGACGGGCAGCCGCACCATTTCGCGCCCTGTTCCTTGCGCTGCTTCTGCTCGGCGGCCATGGCGGCGGCTGACTCTTCGCCCATCAGCTGCTTCGCCGGGCCCTCGGCAAAGGCGATCACGGCATCGATGGTGTTCGGGCGGCCGTCCAGGTAGTCCACCAGCGTTTTCGTGGCGGCCTCAACGGCGGCATCGTCGGCGCCTTCGACGGCCTGTTTCCACGCGGCAGCGGCGTCCTTGGTCTCCTGCTTGCTCGAATCGGCGGTAGCTAGCACCTTGGCGCGCTCGGCAACGTAATCAAACAGTTCCTTGTCCATGGGGGCAGCTCCTTTTGCATTGATTTCTTCCGAAACCAAATTATAAGCCGCCCCCGCAGCGCGCCAAGTACTTACCTTCAAGTAAGCGCCCGCAAAGGCCCGCGCCTGCGCCCATCACTTCGCGCGATACGCCAGCATGCATACCAGCGACACCAGGCAGAACCCGGCCGCGCACACCAGCATCTGGAAGAACCCCGCCGCCCCCGGCGAGGCCGTTACGAACCCCAGCAGCACAGCCGGCGCCACCGTCGTGCCCACTTGCCGCACCAGCGCGATCGTGGCAATGGCCGACCCGCTTTCGGCGGGGCTCGTGTTCTCCAGAATCATGTAGTTCGTCGGCGCACCCATCGCAAAACCCATGCCCAGGCCCATGACGGCAAGCCCCGCAATCAGCAGCACGACGTTCGCGCTGCCCAAGCTTGCCAGCGCCAGCACGAAAAAGCCCACGGCTGCAATGGCCAGGCCGCTCATCAGCACCGGCTTCGGCCCGAACTTGTCGATGAGCTTGCCGCCCAGCGGCGGTCCGAACATGCACATCACGCCCACGGGCAGGATATACAGCCCGCCCGAGCCCACCGGCGCGTCCATGATGAACTCGGCCACCTCGGGGATCAATGTCATGGTGATGGTGACGCAGCCCACGAAAAAGCTCACCACCATGGTCACCACAATGGCGCGGTTGCCCAAATACTCCAGATGGAACACCGGGCTTTTCGCACGGCGCTCCACCAGCACGAACGCCACCAGGAACACGGCGAAGCCCGCCGCTGGCCCCAGCACAGCTGCCGAGCCAAGCGACGCGGCCAGGTTACCCACGTCGATGCCCTGCAGCGCCAGCAACAGCAGTAGCACGGTTATCACCATCAGCACCGACCCGGCCGCATCAAGCGGCTCGCGGTTATCGACGGTGCGGTTCGGCAGCACGCGCACCCCGGCAATCACCAGCGCTGCGCACACGGGCAGCGCGAAGAAGAACAGCGCCGACCAGTTCTCGTTGCCCACCAGGCCCATGATCAGGCTTCCCGCGGCGGCGCCCAGCACGTTGGCGATGCCTGCCACGGCGGCGGCGATACCCAGCGCCATGCCCTTTTTCTCCTGCGGAAACGTTGAGCCGATTTCCGCATTTGCCACGGGAATGACGCCGCACGCGCCCACGGCTTGCACCAAACGGCCCGCCAGCAGCACCTCGAAACTACCGGCCATCTGCGACAATCCGCATATCAGTGACCCTGCGCCGAACGTGATCAGGCACCCCGGAAACACCGGCTTGCGCCCGCGCATGTCGGCCAGCTTGCCAACTACAGGGATGCACGCCGCGTAAAACAACGTGTAGATGTTGATCATCCAGATGCCCGTGGCGTCATCGAGGCCGAACTGCTCCTGGATGACCAGGCGCACCGGCGCCACCATGCCCACGTACAGCCCGCCTAGCAAAAGCCCCAGCAGGTACACGACGAATATCGACTTCAAATTGTTTTTGCTGCTCAAAACACGCCTCGTCCTTCGCGAATGATTTCGCCATACCATAGCACTCCCGGCGCCCCGCCCGGGCCATCGCCACGCAATCAGGCAATTCGGCAGGGCTCGTGGCAGCCTGGCGTGTGCGTGGGGAAGGGGTTGTGGTTGCCCGCCGCATGGGCAAAGCCACGGTCACTCGCATTCCCACAAAATAAAAGGCGCCAAGTCATTCCGCTTGGCGCCTCTCTCGGCATGTTATGCGTACGTCTCGCGCCCTGCGCGCATTACCCCCACACGCGTTCGGCGATGCGCTTGACCAGCGCGATCTTCGCCCACTGGTCGTCCTCGGTCAGCACGTTGCCTTCCTCGGTGGAGGAGAACCCGCACTGCGTGGACAGGCGCAGCTGCTCAAGCGGCACGTACTGCGCGGCCTCGTGGATGCGCGCGATAACGTCGTCCTCATTTTCTAGCTCAGGGAACTTCGACGTGATCAGGCCCAACACCACTTTCTGGTCCTTGATGTGCGCAAGCGGTGCGAAGTCGCCCGAGCGGTCGGAATCGTACTCCAGGAAGAACCCGTCGTAGTTCGCGCCGCCGAACAGCACCTCGGCCACCGGCTCGTAGCCGCCCGAAGAGAACCACGTGGAGCGGAAGTTGCCGCGGCAAATGTGCGTGGTGATGGTCATGTCGGCGGGCTTCACCTCAAGGATGCGGTTGATCACGTCAACATACTTGCGCGCAACCTCGTCAACGTCGATGCCCTCGGCGGCGTACGCCTCGCGCTTGGCCGCATCGCAGAACTCGCCCCAGCTTGTGTCGTCGAACTGCAGGTAGCGGCAGCCGCGGTCGTAGAACGCGCGCACGGCGTCGCGGTACACTTCCACGATGTCGTCGAACAGCACGCGTTCGTCCTGGTAGCGCTCGGTGGGGCGATACGTCGCCTTGCCGCGCACGCACGGGATCAGGTGCAGCATGGACGGCGCGGGGATGGTCAGCTTCGTGGGGTAGTCGCCGGCAATGTCGCGCAGCGCGTCGAAATGGGCCAGGAACGGATGGTCGCCGAACGCGATCTTCCCGCGGAACACCAGCTGCGCGCCCTTGGGCTTGGGGCCCTTGAACTCCACCGACCACGTGTCGGCGTCAACGTGCTCCACGTTCTCAAGCGCCTCGAGGAAGTCGAGGTGCCACATGGCGCGGCGGAACTCGCCGTCGGTGACGGCCTTCAGGCCCGCCTGCTTCTCCTTTTCCACCAGCTCGGCGATGGCCTTGTCCTCGGCGGCGGTCAGCGCCTCGCGCGTGATGGTGCCGGCGGCGAAATCGGCGCGCGCCTGTTTCAGCGCCTCGGGGCGCAGGAAGCTGCCGACGATGTCATAGCTGTAAGGAGGGTTCGTTGCGGTCATGGAGGCCATCCTTTCGTTCGATGTTGCGTACCTCAAGGATGTCACACTGGGCTAAGATAGAAAACTATCCGTTCGTTAGCATTAACCATATCTAAAAGCTATGGAAATCTTTTACACGCCCTGCTCGCTTTGGTATTCGCGCACGTAATCGCGCAAAAGCTGCAGGTAGCGCTCGGCAATCGACGATAGCGGCCGGTCGGCGCGCTTCACGTACCCCAGCTCCATGTGCTCGCTGCTTTCAAGCGGAATGGACACGATTTGGCTGCCGTTCAAATCCTCGGACAGGATGCCGCTTGAGATGGTGTACCCGTTTAGGCCGATGACCAGGTTGAACAGCGTGGCGCGATCGGTCACCACAATGCTTTTGTCCACCGCTTCGGCAATGTGCAACTCTTCGGCGAAGTACAGCGAATTGCGAATACCCTGGTCATAGCTCAGTCGCGGGTACGGCGCCAAGTCGGTAAGCGTCACGCTTGGGCGCGCCGCCAGCGGGTTGTCGCGGCTGACGAACACGTGCGGCGAGGCACAAAACAGCGGCTCGAAATGCAGGTCGGCTGACTTCACGGCGTTTGTGATGACGCTGCCGTTGAAATCGCAGCGGTACAGTACGCCCAGCTCGCTGCGTTGCACGCGCACGTCGTCGATGATGCCGGCCGTGGATGTTTCACGCAGCGAAAACTCGTAGCGGTTCTGGTCGAACTCGCGCACCAGCGACACGAACGCGTTCACCACGAACGCGTAATGCTGCGTGGAGATGCCGAACACGCGTCGCGGCCGGTCCGTGCCCTTGTACTCGCTTTCCAGAAGCTCGGCCTGCTCAACCACCTGCCGCGCGCGCGACAAAAAGCGCATGCCCTCCTCGGTGGGCACCACGCCGGTGCGCGACCGCGTGAAGATGGTGATGTCCATCTCGCGCTCCAGTTCGGATACGGCCTTCGACAAGCTGGGCTGCGCGATGAACAGCCGCTCGGCCGCCGCAGTCAGCGACCCCGACTCGGCAACCTGGATGACGTATTTCAATTGCTGCAGTTTCATAGCCGCCATTCTACCAGCCGGCCCTGCTCCAGCAACCGCCCTTTCGGCACAAGAAACAGGATCGAGGCGGCCCGCCCGCGAACTCCGACGCCGCCCCTACAATAATGCGGATACGCCTGCGAACCCTGCGCCCGCCGCCCCAAGCGTCAACGCGTACGTGGCGGCAACGTAGGCTGCCGCCATGCCGCGCCGCCCTTCGCCCGCCAGGTCAACGGCCTCGCAGTTCATAGTGGAAAGCGTGGAGAACCCGCCAAGAAAACCCATGGTCAGCGTGGTATACGCCATCTGCCCCATGGCAAGGCACCCCGCAAGCGCCGCGCCGGCGATGGTACAGGAAACCAGGTTCACCAGCAGCGTTGGCCACGGGAACGGCCCGGCGGCTTTCGGCTTCAAAAACGTCAGCGCCTTGTGCCGGCACAGCGCCCCGCAGGCGCCGCCAAGCCCCACCAGCAGAAACGTCGTCAGGCTCATCGTACATCGCCTACGCTTTCCCCGCGTCCGTGTTCGGACCCTCCGCTCCGCGTTCGGCCACCATCCCGCTTCGCCACCGAGGCCTCTGGCGCGTTCACCCCTACGGCGTCTTGTTTGCGGTCGCCAGATAGACAGCGGGAATCGGCCCTGATTTCCGTCTCGCAGCAAGCATGGCACCCCGGCGCTCCGCTCCTTTCGTGCCGCTTTGCAAGCTTGTCGGCAACCGCCTTTCCCGCCAGCGCGGCCCCGAACGTGGTGGCAACGGTGATTCCCAGATACGCGGCGAACATCCCATAGCGCCCGCTCTGCAAAAACGCCAGGTTCTCGGTCGAAAGCGCGGCGATGGTGGTGAACGCGCCAATCAGCCCGACGCCCATCGACTTCACCAGCGGCGCGGGCAGCTTCGTGCGCCGCGCCACGTACTGGTTGATGATCTCAAGCGTGAAGCAGCCGAAGATGTTCACGGAAAGCGTGGCCACGGGAAACCCGCCGCCCGCCGGCAGCGCCGCTTCCAGCGCATAGCGCAGCGTAGCGCCCAAAAAGCCCATCAGCAGCACCAGTGGCGTTAACGACCGCGGGTTGCGCAACGCGTGCTCCACGGAGTCTGCAATGCTCCCGTGCACCATGCCTTCTTCCGGTTGAAATGACAACGACGCTACACGCGGGGAATCTCCAGCATCTTCTGCTTCAGGTCGGCTTCCATGCGGCGCATCTCGGCTTCGGCCTCGGCGCGCTTCTGGCGGCCTTCCGCCTGAATCTGCATAACCTCGTCGAACGTCTTGATAAGCGTCTCGTTCGTGTTCTTCAGCGTTTCGATGTCCACGATGCCGCGTTCGGACTCGCGCGCGATGTCCACGGTGGAGGTGTGCAGCATCTCGGCGTTCTTCTTCAGCAGGTCGTTCGTCATGTTCGTGACGGCGTTCTGCGCGCGGGCGGCCTCGGCGGAGTTCGCGATGCCCAGCGCCAGCACCATCTGGCTTTTCCATAGCGGGATGGTGTTCACGATGGTGGTCTGGATTTTCTCCACCAGCACGATCTCGTTGTTCTGCACCAGGCGGATCTGCGGGGCGGTTTGCATGGCGATGGTGCGCGTCAGGTCCAAATCGCCCAGCTTTTTCTCGAAGCGCGTGCACATGGCCTCAAGGTCTTGCGCGGCCTGCGCGTCTTCGGCGCGCCCGGATATGCGCGCCTGCTCCGTCAGTTTTGCCAGGTCAACGCTGCGCACCTCGGCAAGCTTCTTCTTGCCGGCCAGCAGGTACATGGTCAGCTCTTTGAAGTACGTCAGGTTCAGCTCGTACATCTTGTCAAGCGTGGCGGCGTCCTTCATCAGCGTCATCTGATGGCCCTTCAGCGCCTCGACGATCTTGTTGACGTTCGCTTCGGCCTTGTCGTAGCGCGTGCGCAGCGCGTCCACTTTGCTGGCGCCCTTCTTGAAGAAACCGAACAGGCCCTTCTCCTCGGTGGCGTCGAAGCTGCGCAGCTCGGTGACCACGTCGGTGATAAGCCCGCCCACTTCGCCAAGGTCTTTCGTGCGCACGCCCGAAAGCGCCGTTTCCGAGAAATCGGCCATTTTTTTCTGCGCGCCCGCGCCGTATTGCAGCACCATGGCGGAGTCGCGCACGTCGATTTGCTGGGCGAACGAGTCGACCATCTGCTTTTCCTCGTCGGTCAGCATGCTGTCGTCAAGTTGCGGCGTTGCCTGCTCGGGGGCGGCCGGGACGGTGGCGGCGGGCTGCGCAACCAGTTCGGGCACCGGCGCGTCGTCAAGCGAAGGCGTCAAGGTGAGCTGGGGTTTTACTTGCTGGTCGTTGGCGTTTGTCATAGCGTTTCCTTTCGTCGTGACTCCATCGTGATCGGTGTCTCGTTTTAAATCATCATTTCATCGGCGAAGCCGATGTCGTTACCGTTCATGCTTCGGTCCCTCTCGACTGTTCAAGCTCCTCATCAAGCCGATGCGTCCCAAGCAGGCTTGGAATCCGAATTCCCATCCCGCGGTTCAAGCCAGAAACCCGAACCGTAAAACCCAAGGTCATTCACGCTGCGACAAGCAGCCGATTTCGCAGGCGAGGCAGAGTTCCGCAACGCTTCAAACCTCACGCGACATCAAACGGCGCCGCCCCGACGCTCAGCTGCGTTTGGCGCTGTCGAACGGCCCGTCCACCAGGCCTTCTTGCGCCAGCACGGTGTGCAGCACCGAAATGTCGGACGACACGTCTATGGCCATGTCGCGGAACAGCGAGTCAAGCAGCTTCTCGAATGCGGCGTTCAGGCTGCCAAGCGCTCCTTCGATCTCGCGTTTGGACTGCTGGATGCTGCTACTTTGGATGGGCTGCCCGTCAAGCTCGCGGTACGCGTCAAGCAGCTTCACCGTTGTGGGCAGATAGTAGTCCATCAGGCGGTCTAGGTCGCCGATGACCTCGGGGTTTTCGGCAGCGCAATCCAAAATGGCGCGAACAACGTGCTCGATCTGGTCAAGCGTGCGCGAAACGTCTTCGCCGGGGATGGCCTGGTTGCTCTCGCGAATCTGCGCGATGAACCCTTCGCCGCGCTCGAGAATCTGGCGCTGCTGCGCCGTGGGCTCGGCTTTCGGCTCCGCTGCGCGCGCCGATTCCGCCAAGTCGCGTTGATGCTGCTGGCGCAGCGCCTCGGCGCGTTGGCTTTCGTACTGTTGGTAAGCGCCCGGCGTCATAAGCAGCATGGTTTCGCTGTTGTCAAGCGCCGCTTGCCTGAACAGGCCTTTCGCCAGCATCTTCTTCACGTTCTTGCGCACGTTGTCCGTCGTGTCGGCGCATGCCGCGGCCAGCTCTTCGATGCTGCAGCGGTCGCGCAGGCCGATGACGTCGCGATACCGCTCGAAGCGCTTCGCCAGCTGCAGCTTGCGCCCGCCCACGGCGGCCATGACGGCGCAGGCGGCGCCCACCACCAGCGACGTGGCCGCGGCGCCCCAGTTCACCAGCAGCAGCAACCCGCCGCACGCAAGCAGCGGAACGGCCAGCGCGCAGCCCGTTGCCACCAGCGCCACGCCCGCCCCGCGCTCCGACGAAGGCTTGGCGTACAGGGCGTTCATCTGCTCTTCCTGGCGTTTGCGCTGTTGAATGGCCGCGTACTGCTCCTGGCCGCGGCGAAACCCGTCGGATGCCTGCGCGATGCCTTTCCCGATGCTTTGCGCGGCAACGTCGATGCTGCGCTCGATGGAGGATTGTAGGTTGCTGAAATCCTTCGAGTTCACGGCGTTTTGCACCGCGTTGGCAATTTGGTCTGCAATGTTGTTTGAGGAAGCCATGGTCGCCTCTCCGGCAAGCGCTGCGCTTGGCCGAGCTGGAAATCCGTTTCTGTGATTTTACCGCAATCGGCAAGGCGCGCCTATCAAACAGGCTGCGGTGATATGCCGCGCGTTTCGTATCAATATGGAAACGGTTTGCTCGCAGGCTTCCCGCGCAGAAAAGCGCGCCCGCCCGCGATGCCCGCCTGGGGCTGCAAGCGGCCGCGCAAAGCGAAAACGCGCTCGTCTGCGGTGCCTACCCGGGACTGCAAGTGGCAGCGTAAACAACAAAGCGGTCGATCGCTATTCCAACCAGAACCGCGATCGACCGCATCTACGCCTATATAAAGACTACCTACTTGCTTTCACGAGACTACAACGAAAGGGAAGAAGCAGCTTTCACAGCAACTTCGCGTTTTGTCTCGCCCTTCACCGGACGCAAGCGCGTGCCCATCGGACGCGACAGCCGCTTGATAATGAAGCGAATCGCAGCATATAAAAGATAGGCAACCACAGCGAAATTCACCAGGAAGTCCGATACAGCCTGCAAAGCGCCCGCAACCGTACCAACTCCAAGCGGCCCGGCAGGCGACCCCGCGGCAATCCACAGCGCGCAACTGACCAGCATAAGCACCGTGTACGATGCCATGTACCACGCAAAATGCATCTGCAAACGTCCCATAACAGCCCCTTTCAGCGCACCTTCGCGCTTCGCAAGCCCGCCAAGCGACCCCAAGCGAAACGCCTCTTCATGCTCACGTTCAACGTAATCCCCCAATGTAAAAACCGCGTACGGCGTGCGTAAGAAATGAAGTACAGGGCGCCGCCGATGCAAGCTGCATCCATATTGACCTATATAGAAAAAGGATTTGGCATTTTACTCAAACATATATATGCAAACATCTTAATTTAGTTGCCCATATCGGGATGGGGCCGAATCACCGCCTTGGCCGATCGTCGACATCAAAGCGGACCCGGTACCGCATACATTTAGGTAGGCTTCATATAAATAGAAAAATGTGCAGGAATCCGGCGGGGGAGGAATGTGCGTCCGTTCCTTCCGCAGACATCTCGCATTGGCCTTTGCCCGTTTGCTTGTCTTGCCTACCGAAAAGGCTGTCCGGCTTGCAGCTCTCGATTAAGCACCCCATCCCCGTTAGTCCCCGACCTCGAAAAGCGCGGCCGTGACGTTTTGGCGCGCGCCATTAGCAAAGAGCGAAAGGCCAAGCGGCCTCGACGAGGGCGGCCGGCCCCCGGGCGCTCCCCGCAGGAGACGACCCCCCGAACGCGCT